>PVMS01136658.1_pt1 | contig 12195 bp, 9 predicted proteins | sample 1853461 | NCBI WGS metagenome assembly PVMS01 (sample SAMN08582032, study PRJNA380276) | Marine sediment metagenome, whole genome shotgun sequencing project. | isolation source: ocean sediment barecode stripped | collected 2017
CAGGACTCGAACCTGGGACCTTCGGGTTATGAGTTCCAGTCCTGTGGGGACCAGGTTAGAGCATAAAACTTGGTCATTTTGCTAACCCGACGGTCTACAGTTCAAAATGGTTTTTAGGTTTATGGTAAACCCTATTTATCATTTTACCATATTGGTTTGCATTCTAAGTCGACCTACTGATTAAGAGTTGTCAGCGAATGTGTCTACACAGTATTCGTGGGTCTATTACGTCTACAGAGTGGCAAAAATGGGGAAAAATTATCTATTACGTCTATCCTTTCCATAGTTTCCATGGTATTGGCAACAGTAAACTAGTTGGGAGAGGTGACTCGGAAGTAACTTAAAAGTTGCTAAAAATTATTGATATTAATATTCGAAATGTAACCAATTCCTTGTTTTTTGGGTGCAGGTCAAGGGTGGTAGCTATCTGCATATTCTACTCACAATATATGGCAATATAAGGTCTACTTAGTAACCATATACGGAGGGTAATTTGTCTATTGTATCTACTATTTCCATGCCGTGGTACTGCGTTTGCCCCGAAACTGCACCGGAAATGAAGAAGGAAGGGTGGCCAGCCTGTGATTATTGTAAAACTTCCCCGATTAAGAAAATAAATTTCGAGCTTGCAACCTTCAGGTAATGAGTTCCAGTCTTGTGGGGGGTAGGTTAAAGCATAATACTTAGATGTTTAGTGAACCTGACGGTCTAAAGTTCAGAAAGATTGAAGGCGTGAGGTTCGGATAGAATTCCATTAGGCATACTTGCAGTACAAGGATAAAAAATATAGATCAAGAGCAAACCGATCTGATCATCACATTAGAAAGCACAAAAAAAGAGAGGAATTGCTGTTGGTGTAGCAATTGGTTCACGAAATCATATCGACATTACAAATAAGTTGAGGGGTTTTAGTAAATAAACGAATATAAATGTTCCTGGTTCTCTATACACCCCATGCAAAACGTTTTTCCATCTTGTTTGACTTCGCGTTCGTTGATGATTTCTTCCCCGCATTGATCGCAGTTCACCCGAACACCAGGACGGCTGAAAATTTCGGATAAGGGAACCTGCAATTCAACGCGCTGAAGGGTCAAGAGCAAGTCGTCCGGCATTGTTTGGTATCCGTGCAGCATGGCGAAATAGCGGCGTGTTTCTCCGTGAGGCGCGTAATCCCTGGCATGATGGCGAACATCTTTGCGGGGGGCGACTCGCATTGCTTCACCCGTCGTCACATCGACAAATACCGCCGCAATTTTCCCATAATCTAAAACCCGCATTGTACGCCTGTTGACGCAACACCCCGTTGCAACTTCGACACCGCTGATAAAACAGCCATCGGTTTCAACGAAAACAAACAGGCGCTTGTCCCTGCGGGGTACATCTAGACCAAATTCCTTGGCCCCAGCCAGCCCGATCCGCACCCCCAACACTTGACGGGGGCATAAATGCCGGTGTCGCACCGCCGACTGCACCAGCAAAGCGTCCATCTCAATCATATCGTTCCGTCTAATCTTAGTCGCTTTTAAAATATTAATTACCTCGATATCTGGAGATTGCTCAAGCATTTTATCAACAACCACACTATTAGTATATGTTACTATAAAGTTCTGGGGCCGACAAACTCTCGCGAAGATACTATGTTACCACTCCAGCCAGACCTTCAGCGATGATAGAAAAGCTTTCGATAAAAATGGCCGTGACTGTCGGCTAGCCGACAGACTTTAGCATTTTGTTGCATTATAATGGATTGCACTACACTTTGTTTCGCACTACGAGTATCCATACTCCTGTTTACCATCATTCTTGCATCATCACAGATTGGATATTATAGAGCGAATCAGTATTACTCTCCATCACTTGCGGGTTCTTAGCCTATTACACAAACCTCATGCTCATCAGAGCCCCTTTGTCAACCAATCCGTGTTGCGTTATACTTTTCCGGACTTTCATCATCACTATTTTCCGGCATTGGTTACAATGGAGGTGAAAGCCCAATTTAAGGCAAATTTATTCTTACTCGTTTGGAGTTATGATATGCAAATCGTCATTATTGGTAATAGCGCGGCCGGTTTGAGTGCCTTGGAGGCTTTCCGCAAGGTTGATCAGGATTCGAACGTCACCGTCATCTCGAAAGAAACTATTCGACCATATTCCAGGGTGCTTCTGCCCTATTATTTACGGGGAAAAACACCCCACTCCAATCTTTTCATCCGCGACAAAGATTATTTCAAAGAGAATGATGCCGAGTGCATTCTTGATCGAGTCATCAAAGTAGATCCCGAAAGTCGTCAGGTTATATTGGAAGGTGGGCTGATGCTTGAATATGACCGGCTGTTAATCGCTACCGGATCATCACCGGTGAAACCGCCGATCCCCGGACTCGAGGAGGAGGGGATTTATCATATGTGGACCCAGGATGACGCTGAAGCCCTGATGCCCTACTATGAAAAGGGCGGTAAGGTGGTGGTTATCGGGGCGGGTTTTATTTCCCTGCAGGCGGCATGGGCCGCCCATTACCGGGGGCTAGAAGTTTGCATAGTGGAATTATTGCCACGGATCATGCCCAGGGTTGTCGATGACCATTGCGCTCAAATATTGACCGATCAAATGGAGGAGATGGGGGTGGATATCCGTGTGAATACCATCACGGAAAAAATCGAACGATCTGCCGACGGAACCTTCATTCTTCATCTAAAGGGCGCGGAAACCATCACAGCCGATTTCATTATTGTAGGTGCTGGCGTGCGCCCCAACATCGATTTTCTCAAAGATTCGGATATCAAGATAGAACAAGGTATTCTTGTCAACAACCGGATGGAAACCAATCTTCCGGGTATCTATGCCGCCGGTGATGTGGCCCAGGTACCTTCAGCTCTCAGGTCGGAGGCAGTGGTACACTCCCTTTGGCCCACAGCGGTGAAAAGTGGCAGGATAGCCGGCACCAACATGGCCGGAGAGAAGGCAACTTACAACGGCAGCCTGAATATGAACGTCACCCAGATGTTCGACACGACGGTGGCTTCCATGGGAGATTTCATCGAAACAGAGGAGATGGAAACTTGGATTGATGAGAGCCTCCCCAAGGATCAATATTTCAAAATATTATTAAGAGACGGCATTCCGGTGGGCGCCGTTGCGGTGGGCGGCCCGGATCTCATAGTCACGCTTGGCCTTCTACAGCCCATGATTCGGGAAAAAATACATGTGGGCACGCTGCCAAGCAAGTTAAAAACCATTGTTGCGCAAAATCTGGCGCTCCATCATCAAGCGTTCCGTAAATAAGGCCCAGCGAAAGGAAAACCCTATGCGTTTCGTTACCATGGATGTAAGAAAATGCGTGGTATGCCGCAATTGTGAATATGCATGCGCATTTCGCCAATCCGGGGATTTTGACAGGAAAAATTCCAATATAAGCGTTGAATATTATGATGATGCGAAAATATGTTTCCCCATGACTTGTCTGCACTGTGATGATACCTGGTGTCTGGAAGTGTGTCCGGCGGCGGCGATTCATAGGAACGAGACCACAGGCGCAGTAGAAATCAAAAGCGAGCGCTGCGTAGGGTGTAAAATGTGTGTCCTGTCATGCCCCTTTGGCAATATTTATTTCAATCATGAGCATCAGATCAGCCGCAAATGCGATTTGTGCCAGGGCGAGCCAAATTGTGTGAAATTCTGCATCTCAGGCGCTCTCCAGTACACAACCGTTGAAACAACTTATCAAAATAACCGTGAGATATTCCAGCGCTTCGTACGTTCGCTCCAAGGAGATGCAGAATAATGGAACAGTCGATAGACAACCGACAGCATTTCAAGTCATTGTGCAGGATGTGCGACGATCACTGCGGGATCAATGTTTATGTGGAAGACGGGCAGATCGTGGAGATTGACGGTTTGGAGGAGCATCCCTGGAATCGCGGCCGGCTGTGCATAAAAGGTCGCCTAGGCGTAGATTTTGTCAATGCCCCAGATCGCATTCTCAAACCTCTCAAACGTGTGGGGGATGAATGGGATGAAATTCCCCTTGCACAAGCCCTCGACGAAATTGCTAAAAAAATCAGCGCCATCCAATCCCAATACGGCGACCGGGCTATGAGCGTATGGAAGGGAGAAGCCTTGGGTTTCCTGACCCAGGAAGAACTGGCCCGCCGCTTCATTCACGCCATCGGCTCACCTAATTATTTTTCCAACGACTCCCAATGTTTTGTGGGGCGGTGGATAGGCTATTCAGTTGTGGCCGGTACTTGGAACGCGTCTCCAGACTACACCAACACAAAGTGCATGGTTTTCTGGGGCGCCAATCCCCCCCATGCCCATCCCAATGCGACCCAGCACATTATGAAGGGTCGGGACAAGGGGGCGATAATTATCGTCATTGACACCAGACTGTCCGCCATCGCCAGGCAGGCGGACGAATTCATCCAGATCCGGCCTGGTACGGATGGCGCGCTGGCCTTGGGTATTGCCGCTGAATTGATCCGCAACGATTTGATCTGCCATGAATTTATTGAGAATTATACTCTTGGTTTCGATGCCTATGTGGAATATGTAAAAACCTTTCCCCCCTCGCGGGTGGAAACGGAAACGGGCATCCCCGCCGAAACTGTTGCGCGACTTGCCCGGATAATTGGGCAAAATGCGCCAAAGGTGATTCATTATCCGGGTAACGGATTAGAGCATCATGAAAACGGGATCAATAATATCAGGGCTGTGGCCTGCCTAGACGGCCTTGTCGGCAGCATGGATGAAGAAGGAGGCCATTTTATGCCCGAAGGTCCGGGGCTTAGGGAACTGACCCTTTACGAGGAGAAACCCCTGAGGCATCTTGATCCCATTGGCGCAGATAAATATCCCGTCCTGTACGATTTCCGGCAGGAATGCCACAGCATGATGGCGATGGATACCATTCTGACCGAAAAACCCTACCCCTTAAAGGGCATGATCCTCACGGGCGCCAATCCAGCCCTGACCAACCCCAATACGGACAAGGTCGTAAAGGCCTTAAAGGCTCTAGAGCTTTTCGTGGTGAGAGAAATTTTCATGACCAAAACCGCGGAGTTCGCGGATTACGTTCTGCCCGCAGCAACGTATCTCGAACGCTCAGAACTTCATTGTCATACAGGTCTGCAGGTGCTGGGGTTGAGCCAGTCCGTGGTCCAATTTCCCGGCTGTCAAGACGAATACACCTTCTGGCGCGATCTGGCCCACCGGCTGGGGGCTGGAGCATGGTTTCCGTGGGAATCCGAGGACGAGTTGAACCGTTGGCGTCTGGAGGGAACGGGGATTACGGCAGAGCAGTTGGCCGCGCACCCAGAGGGTATTCCCTATAAACCCAAGCGCTTCCATAAATATAAGAAAAAAGGATTCAACACCCCTAGCCGAAAATATGAATTCGTATCTGAGTACCTCAAAGACTACGGATATGCCTACCTACCTGAGTATACACCGCCGACCTACCTGAGCAAACCCAATCGGGTATACCCCTATGTCATGATCACCGGTGCTAGAAAGGTGGTATACCTTCACTCTCGCAACCGCAACCTCGAAAGCGCCCGCTCCGCAATAGCCCTTCCGGAAATAGAGATTCATCCAGACGATGCGGTAAAGCTGGGAGTCAAAACCGGCGACACGGTAAGCGTTACCTCCACCGTGGGTTCCGTAGATGTTCCCGTCACTGTGGTCCATGAAAATCATATCTTACCCGGAGTGGTTCAAGTGACCCATGGCTGGAGTGAGGCCAATATCAATAAAATCACCCACGATGATATTAATGACCCCATTGACGGCTTTCCTCTGATGAAAGCTGTGGAAGTGAGAATTGAAAAGAAGTAACAAACTTACGGCATATCAACCAAAAGAACATTACCGGCGTATACCAGTGCGCTTCTTTGAATTAGTATTGAGGAAAAAAAGCCAACAGACGCAAAACCTGCCGTCAGAAATCAAGAGTTTCAAAGAGGCACAGTATGACGAAGGCGCTTTTGATCCAATAATACGTGGCGAGGCTTCCGTGCTGCTAGACCAGATCACAGGTAGTGTGGGGCGCTACCACGATTTTGACGATCATTTCAGAATCAAGGAGCATCTGCCATCGGGTCGTCTCAACAGCATCAAGGATGCCATGCGATATAGCAGGATATTTCCGCCGGTTGAGCTTTTTCAGATCAAAGATGAATATTACGTACTGGATGGCAATCACCGTGTCGCAGCCGCAAAAGAATTGGGGCACGATACGATTAGGGCAGAGATCGTCGAACTTATCCCTTCCAAAAACACTTTTGAGAATATCATCTACCGGGAACGCTTGCTCTTTAGGGAGAATACAGGTCTTACACAAGCCCTCACCCTCACAGAAATTGGCCAGTACGATTATCTATACCAGCAAATTCTAAAACACCAGAACTATCTCTGCCAACAGGCCGGATGGGAAATTACCATCGAAGGCGCGGCGCGTGACTGGTATGAAACAATTTACATCCCACTGGCAAACATCATCGAAAAAGGTCAGCTGCTACAAAACTTCCCGAGCCGGACTCTCTCAGATATGTACGTATATTTCTCATTTTACCAATGGGAAAGAGGTCAGGCGCGCCAGTATAATATCGGGATTGACAAACAGATTCCTTCAGATATGGAGGCATTCAGGGAAAAAATGGCAAATACAAAAGAACAAAAATACCCAGATATGCAACGGCACATCACCGCCTTTGTATTGATCCACGTAAAGGGCAATAAGGCATACCGTGTCGTTGACAAATTATTCGCTCACGATGAGATAAAAGAAGTCCACTCGGTTCATGGAGAGGTAGACATTCTCGTCAAATTTGTTCTCACCAGAGATTTACTTTCATCGGACGCCGAGATTATCAGTCAGTTCGTTCAAGATAAGATCAGAAGCGTCTCTGGAGTGGAATACACTCATACTTTAATTCCTGGACGTTCGAGAGTAAAAGAAGTTAAGCACTAACGCAGAGAGAAAACGAAAATAGGGAGGGACGAAGCCCCTCCACACACACGTATTTTCGTGAAGTTATCAACGTATTGCGTAAACCCTATCTTAAGATTTAGAGCCTTTCCAGTCGAACGGGTATGGAGGTGATCAGGGGAAACCCGCTTATCGGGTCGGTTACCTCATCAAATGTGAGTCGATTTACATTGCTCTCATATTCCCAGCCGTGGGTGATCTGAACCAGTCCGGGGAGTATCTGCTCATCGTCCAGGATATTTGCCTGCAACTTGATCGAACCGATCTTGGAAGTTACTTGAACTTGCTGCCCGTCCTGAATTTCAAGGCTGGCTGCGTCAGCAGGGTGGATATCGATCTCTGCCTGAGGGTGGCTCTTGCGCAGGCTGGGGATATTTCGGTATCGGGAAGTCAGGAAGACGCGCTTTCGGACTCCAGTGATCAAAAGGAAGGGAAACTCATCTGAACGGTTGCGGAGATAGTAGGGCTCCTCATAAATTGGAAGTGCAGGATAGCCAAGCTCTTCTAGGTAGCGGGAAGTAAACTCGAATTTTCCCGAAGAAGTGGGCAACGGTCGTTCTTTCAGTTTCTCATAGCGAATCGGTTTGTAACGCAGTCCCTCAGGAACCTGATCCAACTGCTCCACGCTGATTCTCGTAGGCTCCAAAAGCCAGCGGTTTACATCCTCCTCTGTCTCCCAGGGGAAGTACTTTTCTCCAAAACCAAGCCGGTGGGCCAAGTCCCGCCAGAAGGAGTACTCGTCAACAACTCCGGGAAACTGCAAAACTCTCCGAGAGAGGGAAACCCACTGGTAATGGGAGTAGATGTGAAGCTCCGAGCGCTCGATAAAGGAAGCAGCCGGGAGAATATAATCAGCCAGTTTGGCAGTCTCCGTAAGAAACAACTCCCGAACGACAAGCAGGTCCAGGCTAGAAAAGGCTCTGGCGACTTTCTCAGCGTTGGGATTGCTGTTTACTGGATTTCCGCCTGCCACAATCAGTCCCCGCAGAGGATACGGCTCTCCTGTGAGCATCGTGTTGATCGCCGTCATAGAGTGGCACTCTTTGTAAACATCGTACAGGACGGGATAGACATCAGCACCGATCGGCTGCTGGTCCATCAGTGGAATCTCTTCGTATAAGGGGAGCGATCGTTCACCCAGGGCTTCAGGCCAGGGGTCACCCCCTTTACGGTCTAACGCGCCGCATAACCCGCCAAGACTGGCGATTGCACGGACGGTGTTTAGCCCATTATCCTGGTGTTCCAGAGATACGCCCACATAGTTTGCCACCTGGGGACGCGCTTGAGCAATCATCTCCCCGCACGCTAGGATATCCTGCTCCTCAAGGCCAGTTTTCTCGGCCACAAACTGCGGAGTGAAACCGCTGGCGTAGGAAGCCGCCTCCTCATAACCGACAGAATGTTCCGTCACAAATTCCTGGTCATAAAGCTCGTTTTCCACAAGGTAACGAATCAGCCCCCAGACCAGCAGTCCATCGGTTCCAGGCAGGGGTCTCAGGTGGAGATCCGCTTTCCGGGCAATCTCAGTGCGGAGGGGATCAATGACGATCAGCTTTGCGCCTCGCCGCCTGGCCTCGTTGATGGGGCCAATAAAGGTAAAATGGGAGACCGGGGGGTTTGTGCCCCAGAGAACAATACAGCGCGCGTTGCGGAAATCAGGGCTGGGATTCCAGTACCCCTGAGTGAGCCGGTAGGCCGCGTAGCGACTAACGAAGCAAAGGGAGTTCACCGAGAAAAAGTTCGGGCTGCCGAAGGCGTGAAGAAACCGGCGGGGGTACATTTCCTGCTGGGCAAAGCCCAGGGCATCTCCTTGCCAGCAGCCTATGGAACGCACCCCGTAGCGATCTTTGATTTCCACCAGCCTTTCGGCGATTTCCTCCATAGCCTGATCGAGGGGAATTTCTATAAACGAACCATCATCCATTTTCTTCAGGGGTTTGAGCAGCCGCTCTGGGTGGTAGATCGTATCAATAGCCGCCACACCCTTTGGGCATAATCGTCCTTCATTTTGCGGATGAACTTTCAGTCCGGTGATCTTGACGATCTGACCTTCTTCAATGAGCGCGTTTATGCCGCAGAGCATGCCGCACTGCCTGCAGATCGTGGCTATGGTTCCGTTATCGATCATGGTTTTGGCGTACATTGGCGTTGCCTCTCTTCTGGTCACACCAGCGAATAATCCATTCCCAATTTGGTCAGCTTTTTCTTGCTCTGATCGTACAAATCCAGGTATTCTTGCGTTGGCTGTACGCTCGCCAGATCATAACATTCTTCAAATTTTTTTCCCAGCGGAGCATCTTCTATCTGGTCTTCATACTCGGCCAAAAGCTGCTTTACAATCTCATTGACCTGCTCACGGCTCATTCCTTGCCAGGCAACTACATGACCCGCTTCGGCTCCGATGCGAGCTTCCATCCCACTGGCATATTCAGGATATTTATTGCGGGCAACTGCTAGCAGGTTCAGATCGGCCCCTGACACAGTGGCGGCCGCTACGATAGCCACGGTCTCGTTTACCACCATCTCGGTGCATGGCCCAGACGCGGTAAAAGGAGCGAGATTTTTCAGGAGATGGGTATTACGGCTCAAGGCCTGCATTACAACACTGATCAACCACAGCAAGTTGCGCGTTGAGTTGCAGCTCTGCATCAAATGAAGCGGAAAGCTGCAGTGGCTTTGCACATCAAAAGCCAGCAGACCTAAAAAGTGATGGGCCACTTGCACAATGGCCGTTGCTTCCGGCCCCCCCGGAATAGCCTCCCATCAACGCGCCGTACAACCCATACGTGTTGTAACTGGTATGCCGTGCAAAGATAGATTTTTTCACTCGCTCGTAGTCAAACTTGAGTTCGGCAGTGGCGGCAATAGCCAATCCATCATTAGACAAGGCGCCAAATTCCGGTCGGACGGCGGCCAGGATGGCATCGGTCCGCTCGGCGTTGGAAATCAGGTTATGGATGCCGATCTGTGGACGCCCCGCCGCTTGAGCCGCCTCACGTAACTTGATCACATTCCAGATCGCAGCTTCTACTTCCTGGGGTGTGCCCGATTTAATCGGCCGACCATGGACAGTCTGGCTAAAAGCGCTGGAAAAGGTGTCGGCGAGCGGTTCTTGGGCATAGCTCTGCACCATCGGCACAAAGCGCTCCTCGGCTACCGATTGACCGACCGGCGTGCAAAGGCAAAAGGGCGGTGTGGTATCTTCGACGCCGCGAGAGACCATCACGGCCTCGTCCTTCCCCTGCCCGTAAGTGATGCTGGTTGGCGCATACTTTAGCGCTGTCTCAACCTCATCGCGGGAGAACTTGACAAGGCGGCTGGTATCTCGGCAGTAAGCGCCTAGTTCCAAGAACAGGTCGAGGCTGGCCTGGTAAACCCGATCTGCCAGATCATCGTCCGAAGGGACGACCTGCTCTGGATCGAAGCGAATGTCATACTTTTTCACCAACTCGCCTGCCGTCAACCCCACCTGCCAATCGTATTTATCTTCCTTCATGTAGGGACCAGATTCACTGCGTCCGATTGCATCCCAGATATTATTCATGTCTATTGTGCTCCTCGTTTTGCTTGCATCAGACGTTTGGCAACATCAACCGCTTCGGCTGCAGTTTCCCCATAACCATCGGCGCCAACCTCCATCGCCCAATCGGGTGTGACTGGCCCGCCTCCGAGCATAATCTGAAATTTATCTCTCATTCCCATGTCCGTCAACAGGTTGGTGAGGTCTGGCATATATGCCATAGTGGTGGTCAGAATGGCCGAGGCGGCGATGATGTCAGCGTCAACCTCCTCTGCCTTCTCAATCAGATGGCGAACGGATACATCCACACCCAGGTCGTGTACCTCAAATCCAGATGCCTGGAGCATGATCTTAACGATGTTCTTGCCAACGTCGTGCAAGTCACCTTGGATCGTGCCTAAGACGATGGTTCCCTTGGTTCCCCCATCGCCATGCTCTAGTAAATGAGGCCTTAATACCTTCATTGCGCCGGTCACCGCCTGTGCTGAGCGCATAAGGTCAGGTAAAAAGTACTCCATCTTGGTGAATAGGTCGCCTACAGTGACCATGGCTTTGGAATACCCTTCTTCGATAGCCTTTACAGGGTCCAGCCCCTGATCCAGGACTTGTTGGGCAAGAGCCACACAGCGCTCTTCATCCCCTTCGACAGTCGCTTTCACGATTTGTTCCAAAAGGTTCATCTTGATTTCTGCTCCTATATTATTCGGTTTGTACTGTTTGTTGGGAATGGGTTCTTAGCTGCCAGAAAGCGCCTCCTTCTTCTATCACGCGCTGCAATGTTTTTTCTCGCGCATCGTTGAGATCCTTGTACATGGCTTCCCGAACTGCGGCTGTGTCACGGGTACGCAGTGCATTGATGAGATTCTGGTGTCCAAATGCCATCATGCTCTGGTCGGCGTGACTTGCCACCATAAAGCGGGCCAATTGGTCGTGTATCCTGCCGATTGCTTTAGCCAACTCTTTATTGCCCGATGCCTCGGCAATCAGACAGTGAAGACGCCGGTTCTCGTCTGCGTAGCGCTCAAGCGAGGCTTCATCCTCGCCGGTGTAGCCAGCGTGGATATTTTCCAGTTCTTCAAGCTGCGCATCTGTGATCCGGCCTGCAGCTTTCTCAGCGGCCGCCATCTCGAGAATCTCGCGGAGGTCGAAAAGGTCATAGATCTCTTTGAGAGTAAGGTGCGTGACAAAATAGCCGGAGCGGGGCTTGATGGTTACCAAGCCCTCCTGATGGAGCATCTGAAAAGCATCGCGCACCGGCATGACGCTGCACCCAAAACTCTTGGCCAAGTCTCGCGGATTCAGTCGCTCGCCCGGCTTGCTGCGGCCCGTGACGATGGTGCGGCGAAGTTTGGTGTAGATTAGTTTTTTTTCCGTGACATCCGCCACAGACACCTCCTGAGGATAAATATCAAACGTACAGTTATGTACTCTTCAACTCATATTATATAATACTGATATATCAGTTGTCAATATCGTGATTTCAATATCATATTATATTATATCGGTAGAGCTTTCGCCACCCCCCAGAATGCAAAAAGTCCTCTCAGATTTTTTCTGAGAGGACTTTTTGCTTTTTATGAGGAACTCAGTAAGTCACTCAATTTCTCCTGCACTCTTTTCTGCATGTCTTCTTCCCCCGAGCTTTGCCATTCTTCCAAAGAAACGCGCCGGGAAAGGGTCGGCTGCCACA
>PVMS01106610.1_pt1 | contig 12193 bp, 24 predicted proteins | sample 1853461 | NCBI WGS metagenome assembly PVMS01 (sample SAMN08582032, study PRJNA380276) | Marine sediment metagenome, whole genome shotgun sequencing project. | isolation source: ocean sediment barecode stripped | collected 2017
GAGTACAATTAGCTAATTGGTGTCTTGCTAACAATTGGCAAGATGGTAGTAGATTAGCTTCAAAACTAGTATATGATATGTACTATGACAGTTGCTATCTATACCCAGATGTAAGTAATATAGATCACCAATATACTTATATAGTATGGACAGGTAAAAAAGACGACATATGGATTAGTTGTTATGACCAATATAGTAACGAATGTGTATTTGTATTAACTCCAGAAAAAATCATAAATAAATATGAAAGAGATATGGAGTATACTGATTTTGGTAATAATCAAACTAGAAATAATCAACGCTCAGAAGAAAATAAACTTTGGGTGAAAAAAATTACAAATTAAATACGATATAAAATGGATAATAATAATATGTTTAAACAAATCGAAGAACCAATAAAAGTAAAGTCTCACAGAGATGGTGAGTCTTATACTTTAAAAGAATTATTAGTTAGAATCGAAGAATTAGAAGATAAGCAAATGGATATTAGGTATCATTTAGCTAATCCAAAAACATTAAACTACTAATGACAGAAAAACAATATCAAATCCTATTAAATAGGATAAAAAGAGATTTATATAATGAATTTATAAATCCTGAAACTGCTCACTATGGTATAAAATACGTAGATGAGCCAGAAGATAATGATGTAATATATGAAGGTATTTTGTCTGAAAGAGAAATATTACAAGATGAGTTAGCAAGATTATGTGCTCTTCAAAATAAATATATAGATAATGAAGAGTATGAAAAAGCAGCGATACTCAAAAATAGAATAATAAAATTACAAATAAAAATTGATAAACTATGATTAAACCAATGTTGGCTCACAAATTCGACAAGTCTCGAGTAGACTGGAATGAGCCGGTTTATATGCAACCAAAATTAGATGGTGTTAGATGTCTTATCTATCTTGATAGAAAAACCCCATTTCACGCTCAGCATATTGTGGCTAAGTCCAGAACTGATAAAGAATTTATGAATTTAGATCACATTAAAAAAGATTTAATGAGGTTATTTAAAGATCAACCGAGTATAGTATTAGACGGAGAGCTTTATAATCACGAATTAAGAAATGATTTTGAGCAAATAATATCTTTAGTTAGAAAACAAAAACCAACAAAAGATGATAGAAAAAGAGCTAAGAAACTTATTCAGTATCATGTATATGATTATATATGGAATGATGAGATGAATCCCTCTCAAATCCATTTATTTAACAAATTAGAATATAGTGGAAGAATGAATAGTTTAGTATGTGCAGATTTTTATTCTAAACATATTAAATATGTAAAAACAAATAAAATTAGATTTGATGATGAAGCAACTGCTTTTCACAAAATAAATTTAAAGAATGGGTATGAAGGATCTATTTTAAGATTAAATACTCCTTATAAGTTTGGAAGATCTTATGGACTTATGAAATTCAAAGACTTTTCAGATACTGAAGCTACAATAGTAGGATATGAAGAAGGTAAAGGAAAAAGAACTGGAACTCTTGGAAAGTTTATGATGCAAGATGATGATGGCAATGAGTTTGGATGTCCTCCGGGTAAAGGTTATAACTATAAAGATCTTGAAGACATGCTAGATAATGTACATGATTATATGGGTCAAAGAGCTACATTCACATATTTCCAAAGAACTAATGCAGGTAGTTATAGACACCCATTATTTAAATGTGTAAGAAATTATGAATAAATTAATATGGCAATTATACAATGATAATTTAATTAGTGAAGAAGTCGCTAACTTATTATTAGATAAACACTTTAATAGATTAGAACATAAAAGATATAAATGAAAAATATTATATTTTCAATGCTCTTACTAAAAGAAGTAGTAACTGCTACTATATACCATGCAGTACCAAATCAAACAGACGATACACCATTTATAACTGCTTCAATGGCTCGTATTAACCAAAATAATCCTCAAGGTCACAGATGGATAGCAGTTTCTAGAGACCTTGAAAAACTAGGTTATACATTTGGCGTAAAAGTATGTATAGAAGGAACAGGTATATTTGATGGAGATTGGACTGTACAAGATAGAATGAATGCAAGATGGGTAAAAAGAATAGACTTCCTTGTTAATGAAGATGTAAAAGGAGGTAAATGGAATAATATAAAAATTGAAATAAATGAGCACCAGTAAACAAGTAAAACATTTAATACAAGTAGATGCCTTTGGCATTGGAACTAAAATAAAACAATTTCAAAAACCTAGACGTGACAGTAGGTCTAAGAATAAGAAAGTAAGGGGCTAATGTCACAAACTTATATCTCTATTCCGAGACATTTATATTATTTGCATCAAAAGCAGATCATATATAGACGTAATCCAATAACAGATGAACCAACCGCTGGATACAACTGGGGTGTTTATTTTGAAGAAGGGACTTATGAATATTATGATCTATTTAGAAGTAAAGCTAAGATAAATACATATAAGTCTTTGAAATGGCATTTATTAGTATTATGGTATCTTAATCCAAAAATGGATACAGATGAATTCATAGAATTAGCAGAAGTAATAACGAACTATGAATATGGATTCATTACATTCTTTGTACCTCCTACATTATTAGAAAAAATAATTAGTGATGTATGTAGATGTGATCTTGATGAACCTCCAAAAAACAAACTTAGAAAATTTATATTTAAAGACAATTGCGGTTTAACCTTATCGGAAAAACTTAGTATTGTAGGTAAAATGATCGGTAGATCTAAAAGAATACACCCAGATGATATCTATCAATGTATGTTAGATATGCATGACATGGGTAAGAAAATAACTATAAATAGATTAGCGGGATTATTAGATTGTTCTTCTCGTACTATATATAGAAATATGACGGATGAGTTAAAAACAGAAAAAGAACTTTTAAACAAAACAAATGAAAAAATATAATATACCTAATTATATTAGATATAAAAATGATGTACTAGCTTCTCAACCTGATGAAAAAGAATTAGAAGATTATAATGAAAAGGAATTAACATGCAAATTTTTACCTCTTGTAGAAAATATAGCTAGAAAGTTTTCAACTACGCAACAAGCTTCAGGAGTTATGAGTATAAATGATTTAATTCAAGATGGGAATTTAAGTTTATTAAAAGCTATTAGAAGAATAGATTGGGAAAAATTAAATAAATCTGACGATCAAGAAAAGACAATGAAATCCTTTCTATCTAAAAGAATAAAAGGAGGGATTAGAAGAGCTATAGACATCAACAGAGGAGATATGAGAATTCCAGAACATAAACTAAATGAGATACGTAAGAATAATGGAAAAGATCAGAAAATGGTGGCTATGTTCTTTAATAGTATGTTCTTATCAATAGATGATAAACCTAAAGACGATGAAGAGAATATGATATATCAAATAGCAGATAAATCAGAACCTTATAATATAGGTTTATTAAATAATTATTTAAATGGATTATTAAGAAAACATCTTAATGAAAAAGAATACAATGTACTAAGATTAAGCTATGGATTAGACTGTGAAAAGCATTCCGCAAACAAAATAGCAGAACTCTTAAACATAGATGGAAGCAGTGCTTATGTACGCGTTTCAGAGCTTAAAAAACAAGCTGTAGATAAGTTAATAGATAGTGTAGATCACTCGCAAGTGCTTGATTATCTGTAACTTACTAATGTAAAACTAATTTTTAATATGTAATTATATAACTATGACCATAAACCAAAAGTTGGCTACAATCCAAACCAAATTTAAATCGAAGAAAAGTAGATTTAATTCATTCGGCAAATATTACTTCAGATCCGCCGAAGACATTCTCGAAGCAACAAAACCCTTTTTATTAGAATTAGGAGTATCAGTTACAATTAGCGAAAGCTTAGTTGAAACATCACTTGTTATAGATATTCCTATTATAGAAAGTTGTGCAACTTTATCTGATGGGGAAAATACTATTAGTGCTACGGCATTAGTTGGTGTTGATCTTAAACAGAAAGGTATGCAAACACCGCAACAATTCGGTACTGCTTCAAGTTATGGAAAGAAGTACGCATTAGGAAATTTATTCCTAATTGATGATACAAAAGATGCTGACGCCACAAATGGCTTACCTATGACCAAAACTGCTGTAGATAAAGCAAAAGGTTATATTAAAGCTGGCGGCAAACTCGATGCTATCAAGAAGAAATATAATGTAACACCAGAAATAGAACAGGAATTAACAACATTATAGTTTATGACTAAACAAGAGGTTTTAGAAAAGCTGAAGGTTGATGAACATTATTACGGAGATTTTGGTAAACAATATCTTAGTAATTCAGATATCTCGGCTTTATTAAATAACCCTTTGTCTTTAGGAAAGGAATCAGAACAGAGACCTGCATTTCTAGTAGGTGGATATTTTCATACTGCAATTCTTGAACCTAAAAAACTCAAGAAATATAAAGTAATAGAATCCACCACTAGAAATACTAAAGCTTACAAAGAGATGTCAGGTGGCGAATTATGCTTATTACAACATGAAGTAGATCAAATAGAATTAATGACAGAAAAGATGATAGATAATAATGTATGTAAAAGTTTAATACGCGAAGGTAATATAGAATACGAACAACCTAACATAATTGAACTAGAAGGATTAATGTGGAAAGGAAAAGCTGATATCGTTAATCACGATGAAAAGCTTATAATTGACCTTAAAACAACCGCTGATCTTTCTAAATTTAAAAGCTCTGCTTATCGATACAATTACGATAGTCAAGCTTATATTTATAGTAGTCTATTTGGATATGAATTTTTATTTATAGCTATAGATAAAAAAACACATCAAATAGGTATTTATGACTGTTCCCCTGAATTCTATGAATCAGGACAGGATAAAGTCAAACGAGCTTCAGAAGCTTATGATCTGTTTTATAAGACAGATAGTTTCGATCCGAAACAATATTTTATTAGTAAAACACTTTAATTTAATAATATGGCAAGAACAAGAAAAGTAACAACAAAACAATGTGCAATGACTGGAATGAATTTTCCTGTAACTGAATTTTATGTTAACAACAACACTGCAGATGGCTTGCACCCATACTCAAAGAAAGCAGATAATTTCAGAAGAAGAACTGGTGTGAATGCAGCAGCTCTTAGAACTATGTTTAACAATTTATTTGAAACAACTGTATAATGGCATTAATATTAGCAACAAGCATTAACTTAAACGAGATACCAAAGGACAAGATCATTGTTGGTAAGAAAGGTAAGTATTTACCTATCAGTATTACCCTTAACGATGAGCTTGACCAATTCGGTAACCAAGGTCCAGTGATTGTTTCTCAAACTAAAGAAGAAAGAGAAGCAAAAACACCGAAGGTATATTTAGGTAATGTAAAATTAGTATGGACCAACGGTGAGGTTAAAAAGTTTGATTTTCAACAACAAGCTGCACCTCAACCAAAAGTAGAAGAGAAAGTAGAAGACGATTTACCATTTTAATTACAATAGATGCAAGTAAACAACACGGAGATTAACGGATTTTTAATCGACCAGTTCAACCAACATAATTTAGATGTCGGTAAAGCGCAGGGGATTTGTCCCCTGTGTTCGTCTGATAGACAACCGAAGCACAGAAAACTTAAGTGTGCTAGTTATGATTGGGAACGTGGTCTTGGTACTTGTCATCATTGTGATTCATCATTTCAATTACATACATATCAACGCAAAGGGAATGCATCTAAGACATATTTGCGTCCTGATGCGTTGAATGTTGTAGATCCAAAACAAATAACGTCTAGGGTCTTTAAATGGTTTGAGTCACGAGGTATATCACAAAAAACCTTACATGATTTAGATGTAACAGAAGGTAAAGAGTATATGCCACAGACCGGCAAGGCCGAGAATACAATTCAGTTTAATTATATAATGGGTGATGAACTTATTAATATTAAATACAGAGATGGAAGAAAAAACTTTAAATTATATAAAGGAGCTGAAAAAGTATTTTATAATATAAATAGTATAGTTGGTTATGACAATTGCGTTATAACTGAGGGTGAAATGGATGTATTAGCTTTACACGAAGCAGGTGTCACAAATGTGATCTCTGTTCCTAATGGAGCTACATTAAATTCTAATAACCTAGACTATTTAGATAATTGTATAGATTATTTTGAAGATAAAACAAAGATAATCTTAGCAGTAGATAACGATGAACCTGGAATAGCTTTACAACAAGAGCTTATTAGAAGACTAGGAGCTGAAGTTTGTTTTATGGCAAACTTTGATGAATGTAAAGATGCAAATGAATACTTACTTAAATATAGTAAAGAAGCATTAGCCCAACAAATAGACAAAGCTAAACCAGTTCCATTAGAAAACGTAACAACTTTTAAAGATATAGAGAATGAAGTTTCAGACTTTGTCAAACATGGTTTCAAACCTGGGTACCAAATTGGGTTATCTAATTTTGATAGGATTTTTTCTACTTATACTGGTCAGTTCATCACTGTTACTGGGATACCTAGTAGCGGAAAGTCAGATTTCGTTGATCAGATGGTAGTAGGTTATAACCAACAATATGAATGGAAGACCGCTTTTGCGTCTCCCGAAAATGCTCCTACATATCTTCATGCTCATAAATTAATGAGGAAAGTATGGCAAACAATGCCATCTAGAGAAGATATAGGAACAACTAAATGGAAACAAATTGCAGAACATATAAATGATAATTTCTTTTTCATAGACATGGAGAGATATACTCTTGAATCAGTTCTTAGAAAAGGAGCAGAGCTTGTAAAAAGAAAAGGAATTAAATGTCTAGTAATAGACCCATACAATAAGATTAGAGATGTAGATTGTCATACAGAAGATGTAAATAGATATACAATGGAATACTTAACTAAGATTGAAACATTTGCAAAGAAATATGATGTTTTAGTATTTATTGTAGCACATCCAACTAAAATGTATAGAGATCAAAACGGTAAGATACAAGAACCTACGATGTATAACATTAAAGGTGGTGGAGAATGGTATGATGCAAGTTATCATGGCCTTCTAGTACACAGAGATTATGAAGCTAAAAATACTAAGGTTAAAGTACTCAAAGTTAAATTCCAAAACTTAGGGGAAAATGGTGGTGAATCATTTTTTACTTGGGAACCTAAATCAGGTAGCTTTATACCTCAGAATTTACCCTCTATTGGTGAGGAAGAATCAATGCCTTGGGAATAATGACACCACCTAGAAGAAGAAGAAAATCTACAGTGGTAGGACCTGAATGGTCTGATAAAGATAGAATAGCATATCATTGGTGCATTAACAATGGTGTAAGAATTAGTCCTAGAGCTTGTACTAGTGATAGAGATAATTATTACTGGTGGATAGATGTAGAGGTTAACGGGGCTAAGAGACGATCTCCATTTAAATACAATGGAAAACAATTGAACAATAAAATATTTGAATTATATAGATACTATTATGATAAAAACAACCTTTAAGAACGCAAATGATGCCTTTAATTATTTCTTTCCAAAAATAATGTTTGAAGGTGTACCGTTTGATGACACCAGAGCTTTGTTTAATGTAGGTTTTTATTTAGAAGATCCTGCAACTAATGTAATACATGCTAAACATAGACAATGGAATCCGGCTTATGCAGAAAGAGAATGGAATTGGTATATGTCTGGAGATCCTAATGCAGAGGAAATAGCTAAGAAAGCTCCTATATGGTATAAGATGATGGACAGTAATGGATGCGTAAGATCTAACTATGGTTGGCAATGGAAAAGAAATGATCAATTAGATTATGTATGTGCTAAACTAAAAGAACAACCAAATACTAGACATGCGGCTATTAGTATCTATGATGCTAAAGAATGGGAAACATATCGTAAAGATACTCCATGTACCTACGCGGTTCAATTTACAATACTAAAGAATAAGCTTAATATGGCTGTTGTAATGCGTTCTAATGACCTCTGGTACGGTTTCTGCAACGATCAGTATTGTTTCTCAAGATTACAGGAATTAGTCTCAGAGAGGACAGGATATGAGATAGGTACTTATTACCATTTTGCTCATAACTTACATTTGTATAACGATAAAATAACAAAATAATATGTATTATTTATACCACATACCGGGTAAAAAGATAGGTGTAACACGTAATCTTAATAATCGTGTTACGTTAATGCAAGGTTATAAACCTAGTGAATATGAAGTTCTTGATCAATCGGATGATATAGATTATATATCAGACAAAGAGATAGAACTTCAAAAGTCTTATGGCTATAAAGTCGATAGGAAATTATATAAAAATTTATTTAATATTATGAGAATAAACGTAACAGAATAAACTTCAACTTTTGCGTGTCCTTTGAATCAACTACAAGGATATTTAGAGAAGAACATGGGATTAGAATGGAAAACCTCTCATGGAACTTTTAAATTAGACGCACAAACAAATCAATGGGTACTAGACAACGCAAAGATGTCAATGTATAATGAAAACAGATCTTACATTTACAACAAAGCTTTTGCAGAATATTTTAAAGCTACAAGAGAGTTTAAATGTGAGAAAAAACCTCTCAAGATCTTTCAGCAGATAAGAGATTGGGCTCAAGAAAGAGGCTTGTATAAACATGGAGATGTAAATACTCAATATGTAAAATTACAAGAAGAAGCAGGAGAACTTGCTAAAGCTTTATTACAAGATGATCAACCAGAAGTTATAGATGCTATCGGAGATATGGTAGTTGTATTAACTAACTTAGCTCATCAAAGAGGAGTACATATTGAAACTTGTATCAATACTGCTTATCAAGTAATAAATAAAAGAACAGGTAAAATGATTAACGGAACATTTGTAAAAGATGAAAAATAAAACTATAGAAGTAAGAGATCCAGTTGTAGAACGAGTTGTAGATAAATTTCTTAATCGATCAGATATTGGATTCAAAAAGTACGGATCAACATTACATGATGAACGTACTAAAGGTTTAAAAGACCTTTCAGGTTATTTAAACGATGTACAAGAAGAATTAATGGATGCAATTCTATATATCCAAGCAGCTCGAGAAGAGATGCAAGATATGTCAGAAGAGTTACTATTAAAAACATCAACGTTTATGAAGAAGAAATACTCTAAAAAACGAGGTCCTGTCAGAGCTAAGAAAGTTAGTTTTGATGGGATTCAATTCGCATCAGGTCTAGAACTTTATATGTATAAAGCTTTAAAAGAAGCTAATATAGTAAATGAATATGAACCTGCATCTTATACCCTGTTAAATGGTTTTGATTTTGAAGGAATTTGTTTTGAAAAACAAGCTAATGGTAAAGGAGACTATAAAGACAGAGGTTGTAAAAAGATTTTACCTATTAAATATAAACCAGATTTTGTAGGTAGAGATTTTGTAATTGAGTGTAAAGGTAGAGCTAATGAATCTTTTCCACTTAGATGGAAATTATTTAAGCATTGGATAGCATTACATGCACCAACTATAGCTTTATTTAAACCACAAAACCAAAAAGAATGCGATTATACTGTTAGACAAATTCAATCAATGAGATTAAATCTAAGAAAAAATGCAACGCAAAAACCCTCTAGTCTCTAAGCATATAGCTAGAACTAAATATAAAGAAAGACAAATCGAAACTTATATTAAATGGACTGTAAAAAAACGGGGTTATTTAAAATGGAGAGATTTAGTTAACATACACAACAAATATAATATTAAATGTTATGGGTAAACAATACACAGGATGGGAAATGTCTACCGGAATATTCCCTGGAATTTTATTCGGTATAAGAACCTATGAAGACGGAGATTATCAAGTAGATCATGTTTTATATTTAGGATTTATAGATATTTGTTTAAGTTTATATTACGAAGACTAATGGCAAAAAGACTAGCAATTGTAGATTATATCCGCAAACATAAAAAGAAACGACCAGGTGTTCATTCTAAAAATGCCTCTAAAGGACAAACAGGTTGGAAGAAAAAATCAAGAGGACAAGGAGAGCAAAGATAATGGGATTATTTGATAAAAGAATACCGTATAAACCTTTTGAGTACCCAGAGTACTACACAGAAGGCTGGCTAAAGCAAGCCCAAGCATTTTGGTTACATACAGAAATACCTATGTCAGGTGATGTAAAAGATTGGAATGAAAGATTAACAAAAGAAGAGAAACACTTAGTAGGTAATATATTATTAGGTTTTGCTCAAACAGAATGTGCAGTAAGTGATTACTGGACACAAAAAGTCGTATCATGGTTTCCAAAACATGAGATACAGCAAATGGCTATGATGTTCGGCTCACAAGAAACAATACATGCTGTAGCTTATAGTTATTTAAATGAAACACTTGGACTTGAAGACTTTGAAGCATTTTTACATGAACCAGCTACAGCTGAGCGGTTTGATAATCTTGTCGCATATAATGGCACCAATCTTGTTGGAATTGGTAGATCATTGGCTATTTTTAGTGCTTTCGCTGAAGGAGTTTCTTTATATTCTGCTTTTGCAGTACTTTATAGCTTTCAGCTACGTAATTTGCTTAAAGGTATTGGGCAACAAATGAAATGGAGTGTAAGAGATGAATCCTTACATAGTAGAATGGGTTGTCAATTATTTAGACATATGTGTGAAGAGAATAAAGGATTATTAGAAGACTGTAGAGAAGATATTATCTTTGCAGCAGAAACAATGATTGAGTTAGAAGAAAAATATATAGATAAAATGTTTGAGATGGGTGATGTTGAAGGAATCTCTGCTCATGATTTAAAACAATTTATAAGAAAAAGAACAAATGAAAAACTTACAGAATTGGGTTATATCGATTTGGGATCATACTTTGGGTTTCACGAAAGTGCAGCGGATAACCTTGACTGGTTTTATCATCTTACTGGCGGTCATACCCATACCGACTTTTTCGCTATTCGCCCCACTGATTATAGCAAAGCGAATGAAGGAGAAGATTTCGAAGATATTTGGGAATAATAAAATTAAATAAAATGAAAGAAGATAAATTAATTTTAATGCAAAAAAAGATTGAACAATTAACTAATGTAGCTAATGGTTTAATCCAAAAATTACAACAAGTAGATATAATGGCCAAAGGAACTTTAACTGCTTTTCAATTAGAAATAGGTGAAGATAGATGGAAAGAACTTGTTAATGAAATGAAACTATTAGAAGAAAAAACTCAACCAGAAGAAAAAAAGTTTGAAACCGATGTGGAATAAAGATTGGAAAAAAGGAGTTGATTACCCTACTTGGGGAGATACTGATGTTTATAAGAAAACTATAGGTGGAGGTTATTTATATAATGGAGAAACTCCTAAAGAAGCTTATAAACGAGTGTGTGATACTGTAGCTAAAAGAGTTGAACGACCTGAATTAGCTAAAACTTTCTTTGATTATGTTTGGAAAGGTTGGTTGTGTTTAGCTTCTCCAGTATTATCAAACACCGGAACCGATAGAGGTTTACCTATCTGTTGTTGTGGTATTGATGTTGCCGATAGTATATGGGACATTGGCCAAAAAAACTTAGAAATGATGCTATTAGCAAAACACGGAGGCGGGGTTGGTATTGGCATTAATCAAATTCGTCCTGCCGGAGCAAATATAAAAGCAAATGGAACAAGTGACGGAGTTGTGCCTTTTTGTAAGATCTACGATTCAACAATACTTGCCACTAATCAAGGATCTGTCCGAAGAGGAGCTTCAAGCGTTAATATTAATATTGATCACCCCCGATTTCGAAGAGTGGCTCGAGATTAGAGAACCTAAAGGCGACATTAACCGCCAATCACTCAATCTCCACCAGTGCGCTGTGGTCGGCGACAAGTTCATGCGAAGAGTTGAAACTGGAGATAAAAAAGCTAGAAGGTTATGGGGAAAGTTATTACAAAAACGTAAAGCAACTGGAGAACCTTATATTTTATTTAAGGGAAATACAAACAAAAGTAACCCGGCAGCTTACAAAAAACACGGTTTAAAAGTACATATGACAAACATATGTTCTGAGATTACATTACATACTGATGAATCACACAGCTTTATATGTTGCTTATCTAGTTTAAATCTAGCTAAGTATGATGAGTGGAAACATACAAATGTTATATACGATAGTATATGGTTTTTAGATGGTGTATTAGAAGAGTTTATACAGAGATCTAAAGGTAAAGTTGGATTTCATAATTCTGTAAGA
>PVMS01107050.1_pt1 | contig 12192 bp, 6 predicted proteins | sample 1853461 | NCBI WGS metagenome assembly PVMS01 (sample SAMN08582032, study PRJNA380276) | Marine sediment metagenome, whole genome shotgun sequencing project. | isolation source: ocean sediment barecode stripped | collected 2017
GTAATCATGTTATTTCTCCTTTTAGCCTTCTGTTTTTCCAAAATTTCAGGTACTTTTTGTTTGACCGGGTTATATTTAGTGTGATCTCTTCATGCTCCATCTCCAAATCTGATGCTACTCACATAATAAAAAAGCTGATACTGCCCGCAGTGTGTCCTGGATCCGTTCTGAGTTCAGGGTATAACATTTTGCTCCCGAGCAGCGCCTTCCAACCAGGTACCCAGTGGCACTCAATTGTTTCAGGTGCCGGGATGCGGCTGACTGGCTCAGATCCAATCTATCCATAATCTCCTGTGACCGCAATTCTCCTTCTTCAGCAATTAGCTTCAAAATATGCAGACGGATATCATCTGCTAATGCGCTGAGCCTGACGGTGATTTCATTCCTGCTCAAATCCGGCGCATGTACTTCAGTATCTTTAGGAAGCCGGGCTCCAAAAATCAATCCCTGGGCGTTTTTGTATTGAAACATTCCCAGGTATGGTCCATTGTGCGCGCTGGGAACAAAAATCAGATGCTGTGCATCCTGGTTGGTTTTTTCCCAAAAATCCGGACTGACTTCCTGTCCAGTAATATACTTTGCTGCTTCATCCCTGCTCATAACACTAAAGTCAATTTCCTCAAAAGCCATCACTGCATCTGACAACATGGGACTTATATTGATCCACTCAGCTTGATAAAATTCTTCCCACATAAATTCCAGATGGGAAACTATGATCTTCTGCATTTCAACCGGGGCATTTAATAATTCAAACGCCTTGCTTTCTACTTCCGGATCTACATATTTGTCCCCAAATTTACTTATCAAATATTCCAGGAAAAAATCCACATCTCCAAGCAAAGTTTCCCTGGTCCCTTCAATTTTCTTTTCAGCTTCTTCATAACAATCAAAATCCAGATAAAAATCCAACACCTTGTCCCGTAGTGTAACTGGGTCACATTTTCCCAGATAATTCAGGAATGTTGGAAAATCTTTCCAGAACCGTTTCGGAACAACTGCGTAATGAAAACCAATTACCACCAGGTTATGTTTCGCTTTCTGTTCCGGTGACATCGCGGCAGCTGTTTCATAAATCCAGGGATTTAATCCGGATAGATCTTCACTTCTGATCAACAGCACCATGCTGTTGATAATGGTCTGTACCGGATCGAACCTAACTTCCACTGTGGTCACTTCGGGCAGGACTATGGCATCTGGACTGGGCATAATTACTCCTGTTTATTACTTATTCGGGTTACCCGTTATATCGGGTAATGCTCATATCATAGCATATTATAAACCCTTGTCAAGACCCAATTTGGGGATTTTATCACTTACGGCCACTATATAACAGCAAATAGGGCGGGAAGTTACGAGAACAAAAAAACTCCAGCAGTAAAATTCACGCTGCTAGAGATCAGGAAAAAACAGGGTTAGTTTTATCGGGGGTTATCCCGGGAGCAAATAAACAGGAGCGATCTAGCTCTTCCCAATTAAATCCAAAAACTTGCTGACAACACCCGGATCAAACTCTTTTCCGGCTTGATCTTTTAAATATTGAATGGTTTTTTTCTCTGACCAGGCTTCCCGGTATGGACGATCTGATTGGAGAGCATCCCAAACATCAACCACGGCAAAAATTCGAGCCTGGATGGGTATATCTTCTCCGGCTAACCCTTGAGGGTAACCAGAACCATCCCAGCGCTCATGGTGATTGAGGGGAATATCCAGAGCCGGTTTTAGGTAATCAATCTTGGACAGCATGTCGTAGGCCAAAGTGGGGTGTTTTTTCATGATCAGCCATTCTTCTTCTGTCAGTTTTCCAGTTTTTAACAAAATGCCATCTGGAATGGCGATCTTGCCAATATCATGCAGCAGCGCACCACGGCGCATGTGGAGCAAATCATCTTTATATACACCCATTGTGCGGGCCAGATTCAATGTCAGAGCTTCCACTCTCCTGCTGTGATCTTCGGTATCCCCATCGCGCAATTCAATAGCCCTGGCCCAACCTTCGATGGTGGCGTCATAGGCCCGTATAAGATCGACGTTTGATTTTGCCAGATCGTTAAAGAGATTCAGCCTGTCAATTGCAATCGCCGCCGATCTGGAGAGCGAATCCAGGAAATGGAACCATTCCGGATTGGGAGTCAGGGTCTGTCTATGGAATACTTCCAGTACACCCACCAGCTCCCCTTTGGCGATCAAGGGTTGGGCCATGTAGGAAACAAATTCTTCCTGTACAAATTGGGGGGATCTTTGGAAGCCTGTTTCTTGTGAGTTCAGATCCGGAATATGGACCAGATTTCTCTCCAGGGCGGCCTGACCGGCAAGCCCTGAGCCGATCTTTAATGATGTATATTGGAGGGAGTTGGTTCGAAATCCTTTTGCATCCACGTATTCCAAAGTTTGGGTGCCTTGATTGTAAGCAAGCACACAAGCAGCGTCAACTTCCAAGGTGTGGATCAGGTGGCCAACCAACACATCCATGGTCATTTCCAGGTCAATACTGCCCGAGATGGCCTGGTCGATATCATGCAGGGAAGTCAGCCGGGATAATCTGCGGCGGGCCTCATCAAACAGGCGGCTGTTTTCAAGCGCGATCGCGACCTGGTTTCCCAATAACTGCAGCAGTCTTTGGTCCTCATGGCTGTAAGCAGACGCATCATAAGATTGAACAACCAGGACACCACAAACCCGTTTTCCAATCAGTAGTGGCACTCCCAACCAGGATCGTAATACCCTGCCTTTTTGCTGTGGTTGGACTGGCAAAGAATCGGTTTCAACATTGCCAATCAAAAGGTGAGATTTTTTCCTGACCATCCAACTCAACAAGGAATTCTGCTCTTCTGATGAGATTAAATTGCCTTCAACTTGATGCTGTCTTACATCGGCTTCCGTTGCATACTCAATCCGGATCATCTGCATCGAAGTATCATAAGTCCCCAGGATAAACGCATCGGGATTGAATAATGTTTTGATCTGATCATATAAATTCTCAAAAAGGATGTCTGGCTCAAGTTCTTTTGTCAGATTTAATGCCGAATCATAAACAGCTTCTATCTCAGTCGTCCTGCGACGAATAGCTGTAAACAAACGGCTGTTCTCCAGGGCAACCACGGCCTGGGCCGAGAATGCTGAGACCAGGTCAGCATCTTGCTTAGAATATTTATCCGGCAATTTATGATCGATCGTCAAAATACCAATCCTGTTACCTTTACTTTCCAGCGGCAAAGCCAACCAGGAAGAAACATCCTGAGATCCTGAACCCTCAAGCAGGTCGCGGACTTTTTCCTTACTATTGAGGATGATCGTCTCACCCCCATACAAAATCCTTTTTGCAACCAGATTATCATTGATCTGGTAGGCGGTACCGATCACATCCTTCCTGGCGTTGTTCCCCCGGAAGGCTTCTACAATAATATCTGATCCATTGACCAGCTGGATAGACGCACTGTTGTAAGGCACAACTTTTTGGAGTGAAGTCAGAATTCTTTCCAACAATTCAGGCTCATCTATCACCTTGTTGATCATCATGCCAACTTCCCTGAGAGTCTCGGCTTCAATCCTGCGCAATTTTTCATCGGAGAATAATCGAGCATTCTTCAGCGCGATTGCTGCCTGGGTCGCAAATAGCTCCAGGATAGATATATCATTTGGAGATAGGTTTTCGTCTGGATCAAGGGCAATCTCCAGAACACCCAGCATCTCAACACCCCAACAGACAGGAATCCCGACCATGTAGTAGTTACTTAAAGGAGCCCAATTTTCCAGGCCTCCTTCCCAATTCATATAATTTTCCACTATCAGGGTCTCTTTTGATTCCCAAACTTTTCCAGACAAACCTTCCCCGGGATACACATCCGTATTCTCCGGCAGATCCTGGAAACCTGTAAAGGCTGTATATTCCAAAACATTCCGTTCCGGGTTATAAATGCTGAATCCGCTAGCACTCGCATTAATGATTGCGGTCGCTTTTTCAGCTATGGATTGGAGCAGGGTTTCAATATCCAATTCACTGGTAATCTCCAACTCAACTTCTCTTAAAGCTTCCAGCTGGGTTTGGCGTTTTACGATTTCGGATTGGGCCTGTCTGCGGGCAAAGATAATTGCAAAGTGATTCGCAATTGTTTCAATGGCAGCAGAATAGTTAATCTTATTACCCTCTTTAACAAATAAGACCAGACCACCGGCAGGATTCTTTTCTAACCCGAATCCAGCAATGTAGATTTCTTCGACACCAAGAAACTTTTCCGCCGATTTACAAACAGCTTGAGGAATTGTTCTTCTTGATAAATCATACATCCCGTTTGGGACCAATTCTAATTTGCCATTGGTGAAAATTTCGTTGAATTTTTGATCGATTTTAGAATCATCTATTTTCACCACAAAATCTATCGGGTTTGTACCCAATATTTTAAATAATTTTTCTGCCTTATTTCCTAACCCTGCCAGAGCTTTCACCCTAATGGCCTTCATTTCTGGATCGTAGAGGGTTACCATCACATAACAATCAGGATTAACTTCATGGATCTTTGCTACTAGGTGCTTGCAGATCTCGTCAACATTTTCCAGTCGACTGCCTTCAACAAAAGTATTATAGATAAGCTCTAACTCATTGAGCTTATCTACCCTTTCCTTTTCTGCATTTATTTTTTGGATAAAGCCGCTAAGTTGTTCAGCAATGGATACAAATCGGTTTTTCTCGTCCTCAGAATAAACCTGACTGCTGGACATATCAATTAACCCAAAGGGTTTTCCTTTCGATATTAATGGTGCAATAATAACGGATTTAATACCAATTATCTGATAAATCTTTGGCATCAATTTTTTCAATCCACGCTTTATCCTCTCTGACAAGAAGGTTGAGGCCATGTATTCATTAACTAAATCAAAAATCTCTTCTTTTTTGGATAATATTATTACCTCACCCGTGTCGAGCAATTTTCGGAATATACTATCTTCTCTAATCGGAATCTCTAAGTGTTCAGGCAAGGAGAGGCCCAATAATTTCTCTATTTGGGTTAATAGCGAAGTATTCAGATTTTGGAGTTTCACGTGGAGATGGTCACCATCTTCACTTAAGAGATACACCGTTGTGCTTCTACTTAAGAACAATCGTTCTGTATCACGAGAAACCTGGGCGAGAATCTCATTAAGATCTGTTCCTTGATTAGCTGCCACGTTGAGATTATTCAACAATGCCAGGTCTTGCATTTGCTGAGTGATCCTATCGTCAGAAATGACCTGGTCAGTTATGTCCTTAACAGTTGCCTGTAGAAAATATCTTTCATGATGATCTACTCTGGTTAGCTGAACTGTGGCAGGGAATTCTTCGCCATTGACTCGCTTGTGAGTCCAGCGGAAGAAATGGGCACCCTGGTCAACAGCAATATCAATCATTTCCCGGGCTTTTTCTTGTGACTTTCGACCATCAGGTTGAACATTAGGTGATAAGTCCCAGGGTTTGTAAGTCAGGAATTGACCTTCACTATCCAGTCCAAACATATCGACCAGAGCAGGATTTCCAGATGTATATAACCAATCAGGGGGGGCCAGGGTCATCACAGCATCATGGGCAGATTCAAATAGATATCGGTATCTTTCTTCGCTTTGTTCTAGGGCAATCGATGCTCCTTTGCTGTCTGTAATATCCACCGCAATTTGCATTCTGGCAAGTTGCTGATCTGTCCAATATATAGCTCGATCATAATTTCGATGCCAGCGGTCTGTTTTTTTATTATGGGACTCCCATTCAATAACTTCTCCTGGTTCTCCTTTTTCGGTTACCAGGGAAGGATTTGTACAGAATGAGCAAGCTTTTTTTTCTCCCCGGAATACTTCATAGCAGGGCTTCCCATTGAAATTTCCTCCAAAATCCTCGATCATCTTCTTGTTCATATAGAGGATTTCATATGTATTTAGATCCGCGACATAAACATGTGCATCTATACCTTCCAGGACCCGTGTGAGCGAATCGTGGGATCTCGTTAGCGTTTCCTGGTCTTTTTTTCTATCTGATATGTCGCGGGCGATTCCCAGGACAACCGATTTATCCTCCAACTTCACCGGGTGAGTGGATATTTCAACGTTAATCTGGTTGCCATCCTTCCGCGTCAGTACAAATTCATCCGGTCCAGTTGACTTTCCCAACAGATTTTGTGCCAGAAGTTTTCCCGCTTTTAGTATCTGATCCTTGGTAATCAACCCAATAGAAAGGAAATTCTTTCCGATAATCTCGCTTCGTTCATATCCAATAATCTTTTCTGCTGCCAGGTTTCCATTCAGAAAATTACCCTGTAGATCACTAATATAATATCCATCAGGGGCATATTCAAAGATGGTCTGGAATTGCTTCTCGCTTGATTTCAAATCTTCGGCGAACTTAGTCTTTTCCAAAGCCAGGGCAACCTGGAAGGTGAAAGATTCAATCAGATCGGTCTGCTCCATAAAATCTGGACCTAAGGAATAGATATAAAAACAGCCCATCACCCGCTGATTGCCCTCCAAGCCGATTGTGTAGATATCCTTAATTCCCACTATCCGCTTAATCTGTCGGCTGATCTTTGGGTGTATAAAGCTGCTCGCAAAATCCTCAAATGAGGTTGTGTGACAATAGAGCTTACGCGTGCTGTAGGTATTTTTATATTGCTCGTCAATGGGAAGCAATACACCTGTATTATCTATACCAATCAGATCAAGGACTTTGGACGCGAGCTTGTTTTCAATACCATAAAAACCTTCCATCACGAGATGGTCCTCATCGGGTCTGGTCAGTGTAACCACAATGCAATCACCAAGCTTTTCTTGCAACGCCTGACCGGCAATATCCAAGATGTCAGGCCAGTGAGTAATGGATAATAATTCCCGTCCCTGGTCAGCTAGCCACTGAAGATCCTCCATTTTTTGCTTTTGATCAAAGGATGACCCAGTTTGTTTTTTGGTAGGCATTTCTTTAACGGTCCAGATTGAACCCGGGTTAAATCCTGCTGAATCCGGCAGCTGTTTTGCCGTTAATGAAATCTCCCTCCTGGTTCCATTTTCCAGTGATATCGTATCTACCAAGCTTATGCTGTTATCAGTTGATTGGGATTGAATAAAATGATTCAAATGATCATTTCCATCATCTGAAAGGAAGGAGCTCAGATTTTCTCCCCGGATCTGCTTCTCAGATTCTAGGCCAAAAACTCGCAGTACTTCTTGACTGGCATGCTGAACATTGCCGTTTATATCAAGGATCAAGACAGCTGCTTCGATTTGACTGATTAAATGCCAATTTGTGTCAGTCTTCATTACCGATTTACTCAAAAGAGAATACCTAGGTTGATGAGGGCAGCAACGAATGTTTAACTTGCTTAAATGTGTCTTTTCATTCTAATTCAAATGTGGAAAAATGAGGCTTTCAGGGCTTTACTGTTTTGTTAGCCAGGTGCATCAAGCCCAGCACCAGTTTATTGACTAGCTTAAGGCAATCCGATAATAATCAAGGATTGTGGTATAAAAACATTGCAGGAATTAAGAAATTTCCCAAGGAGCATTCATGGAAAACCCCCTCAAGCGAACCCATATTTTAGTTTGCATCTTAACATTTATCTTGATCCTGGTTGGATGCAAAGGAACCGACGACCCAACTCCGACTCAATTTACAGAAGGTGACCAAGGTGCTTTTATCGGCATTCCCAACCCGGCTTCCTTCTATTGCCAGGAAATGGGGTATGAACTGGAATTAAGGGATACAGAGGACGGCACAGAGGGAATCTGTATTTTTCCTGATGGCAAGGAATGTGAGGAATGGGAATTCCTGGCTGGTGGCTGCGCCATTGAATGGACCTTCTGTCAACGGCAGGGTTCTAATATCAGAGCCGGTGAGGCCATGGGAACTTGTACTTTTGCCGACGGATCCTCTTGTTCGGAATATGATTACTTTATTAGTGAGTGTCAAGCACCAGAATAGGATTTTATTATATAGGTAGAACAACATCCCGTCACAACTGAATATCCGTTAGTTGTGGCGGGGTTATTTATTAGTGCTCCATTAATCATGGGTCTAAAAGAAGGAAGCTATTGTTATGACAACAAATAAATCTGGAACCGACAACGATCTGGAACAAATAAAAAAATCAGCCGAGCGCCTGGGCATTGATCTGGATGAAATAGCCCTCGAACAATGGTTGACCGCTATTAGCAGCTCCAAGGAGGAAGGGGATGTGGTATTTGATGAACGGACAGGCGTGTTTGGCCATAAAGTATCCATGCTGGATTTCAGCCCGGATGATCTGTCCCATTTCAGGAAATTGGGCAAGCTGGTTGAATTCCTGGATATTCCAGGAAAGGTGGAAACCGCCCTGGCTCTGTCCGGATCAGCAGCCCAATCCAAGATCCAAACCTACCCGGGAGACGCGGATTATTTTGAGCGGGTAAATATCATTGCTGATACCAGAGGACAGGCCTGTCAAATATTGGCTGAAATCATCCAGGACAAAGCCCTTAAAACAAGCTCTGGTCCATCTTATCAGTTAATGGAAGTTAGATTTGGTTCATATCCCCAGGATGTTATTCTGGATGGCAAAGCTTACCCAGCAGGAGGATCCATTAGCTGGACCCCCGATCAAATCCAGAACGCACATATCAAGTGTGCCGCTCCTGATGGCTCCCAGGTTATCCTGAATTGGCATGAAGTGGCCAATGATCCCGGATGGGTAAAACTGGATTGGGTAGTCGCTGACCCAATTCGTAACGAACTGGTTAACGCCAGTAATATGCTAGATGTCACCTGGGAAGCACCTGACGGGGCAATCATTCCCCTGGACGGATTTTTGGATCCGTATTTTCAGGAAATCTATCTGGATGGCGAATCGGCACCCATATTTTCCAAAATATCCCAACACGTCTCCGCCAATGCTCTTGATCAATATGTGGGACAGCTGGAGAAAGAAGTCAACAAATACATTACCAAGGATATCAATTACGGGAAAGCTGCCAAAAGGATTTACAACATCTTCCGATTAACGGGCCGCTACAATGAAGCCGCTTTGATCCGGGAGTTATTTGACGAACCCGCCTCGATGTTATACCAGGTCTGGGCATTAATTCGCACCATGGAAGAATGCAGCCATCCTGATTCGAGTATTTCAGCAGATGCTGTTCAATCCCAGGCAGATCGGTTGATCATGGAAGTGATTCGAACCCTCGAAGGTGCTGATGAAGCTCTGGTTGTCAAACATCTCTTGAGATTAAGAGATGCCCTAGAAGATCAACGGCAAGGACACGATCTGCCGCAGACAGTCTCAACTGCCCGTGATGAAGTTATAAATATCGTCAATAACTTCTTTTATGAGAAACTAACCACAATCCCTGGAATTAATAGCTATTTAGAGGAAATAGGTGGATAAACCTGCCCCAGCTTGATTTTCTGGCAAAAACCGCTATAATATCCAGCAAATACTTAAACGCGATGACCGGGACGAGTAGGAGAAAAATTCCTCAACAGGGAATGAAAGCCACTGACTGAGAGCTTTCTTGAGATGATATCCCCAAAAACCCCCCGCGAGCGGAGACCTGAAATCACTTGTGAGAATAAGGCGACACGTTTGGTCCCGTTACTGGCCCAATGAGATGAGTTTGGTCTAACTAGAACGGACTTAAATCTGGGTGGAACCGTGAGAAACTCTTGCCCCAGTTGGCAGGAGTTTTATTTTTTTGGAGGTGTAATATGGCACAAAAAAATTATTTGGAATCTGAGCTTTGGAAGATCAGGCATTCAACCGCCCATGTCATGGCCCAGGCAGTCCGGGATCTATTTCCCGAAGGTACTGCCAAGATTGCCATTGGCCCTCCCATCGCGGATGGTTTTTACTACGATTTTGACCTGCCCCGACCCTTAACTCCGGAGGACCTGGAAGAAATCGAGAAAAAAATGAATGTGGTCCTTGCGGAAGATCATGAATTTGTCCGCAGAGAGCTCTCCGCCGATGAAGCCAGGGACTTATTTGAGGATCAGCCTTACAAAATTGACTTGATTTCCGGGCTTGAAGCCGGCGGCTTTGATGAGTATGGAGAGCCGCTGGATGAAGAGACAGTGATTTCCACCTACACTCATGATGATTTTGAGGATCTCTGCCGAGGACCTCACGTTAAAAGCACCAAAGGCATCAATCCTAAAGCTTTTAAACTGCTTAATGTTGCCGGGGCTTACTGGCGTGGAGACGAACGCAACGCCATGCTGCAGCGGATCTATGGAACTGCCTGGGAAACTGAAAAAGAGCTCAAGGCTTATCTCGAGAAGTTGGAAGAAGCCAAAAAGCGCGATCACCGCCGTCTTGGTAAAGACCTGGATCTATACAGCACAAACCCTGATGTTGGCAGCGGCTTAGTGCTCTGGCATCCCAATGGCGCTTATGTAAGATACAAGGCTGAACAGTATTGCCAGGAAGAACATCTCAAAAATGGCTATGAGTTTGTGTATTCACCCCATATTGGAAAGGCCAATCTCTGGGAAACAAGCGGACACCTGGCCTGGTATGAGGAGCTTATGTACTCTTCTTTGGATATCGATCAGGAATCCTATTATCTGAAACCAATGAACTGTCCTTTCCACATCATGATCTACAAGAATTCCCTGCACAGTTACCGGGAACTCCCTCTGCGTTGGGCTGAATGGGGAACAGTTTATCGCTATGAACGCAGCGGTGTGCTTCATGGCATGATGCGAGTGCGCGGTTTTACCCAGGACGATGCCCATATATTCTGCACTCCAGAACAAATGCCGGAAGAGATTGACCGGGTGCTAAATTTCTGCCTGTATATTCTGCGCGGTTTTGGAATTAAGGACTTCCATGCCTACCTGGCGACCAGGGACCCTGACAAATCCGCCGGGGAAGTCGACCATTGGGATGATGCCACAGAAGCTCTTCGAGCCGCCCTGGACCGAGCGGAATTAGCCTATGATGTCGATGAGGGAGGGGCTGCTTTTTACGGTCCGAAAATCGATTTGAAGATGATTGATGCCCTGGATCGAGAATGGCAGTTAAGCACGATCCAGTTTGATTTCAATCTTCCGGACCGTTTTGATTTAAACTATATCGCTGAGGACGGAAAGCAGCACAGGCCCTATATGATCCATCGGGCCCTGCTGGGATCAATGGAGCGGTTCATTGGTGTCTTGGTTGAGCATTATGGCGGTGCTTTCCCACTCTGGTTGGCACCCACCCAGGCTGTCCTGATACCAATCACTGACAGGAATCTGGAATATGTGAAGGCCGCGGCTGAAAAACTTCAATCCGCAGGAATCCGGGTCAAAGTTTACGACAGCAGTGATCGCATGGGCGCGAAAATACGTGATGCAGAAAAACTGAAAATACCCTATATGCTGGTTGTTGGCGACCGGGAGCAAGAAGCCGGCACCCTGGCTCCCCGCCTGCGGTCAGGAGCTCAACTTGACCCGCTCAGCGTTGACGATTTGATCATCCGTATGGGAGAGGAAATTACCAATCACGACCAGGTTTGAGAATAAGGGGCAGATAGGGTTGTCAATTGCCATATCCGCTCCCTTTGCTCGTTGACGGCAATCCCTTATCTATGGTATTATCGAGTTCTGAAATAAACAAAAAAGGAGAGCACAATAGGAAACACTAACTACCGGGCAAATGATCGTATCAGATCTCGCGAAGTTCGCCTTATTGACCCCTCCGGGGAAAATATAGGCGTTATATCGACAGAAGAAGCCATGACCATTGCCAGGGAAGCTGACCTGGACCTGGTAGAGATTTCCCCCAATGCCAATCCACCTGTTTGCAAAGTGATGGATCTGGGAAAATTCCTCTACGAACAGGAAAAGAAACGTCAAAAGGCCCGCAAGGCACAAAAAAATGTCGAGGTAAAGGAAATTCGCCTCAGGCCCAAGACCACAGACCACCATAGAGGTTTCAAAGTTCGCGACGCACGAAGATGGCTTGAGAGCAACAAAAAAGTCAATGTCCGGGTTCAATTCCGGGGTCGGGAAGCCCATTATCCAGAAATCGCCCTGAAAATGCTGGAAGAAATCGCCGAAGGACTAAGTGATGTTGGTGTTGTGGAGCAAAGACCTTCCCGGGAAGGCTATTCCATGTTGATGGTATTAGCCCCTTTAAAAGAATAACACTCCCTTTTTATATTTCCTAAAGGTGTAGAGGTGGTTTTCATCCAACCAGAACCGCCTTCACTTTGTGTGTAAGA
>PVMS01180254.1_pt1 | contig 12192 bp, 7 predicted proteins | sample 1853461 | NCBI WGS metagenome assembly PVMS01 (sample SAMN08582032, study PRJNA380276) | Marine sediment metagenome, whole genome shotgun sequencing project. | isolation source: ocean sediment barecode stripped | collected 2017
GTCTATAACGCTTTGGCGTTAACGAACCTCTGCTTCCCCCGGATCAAGTCCGTGGGTAGCCTACTCCGACGTCCGAACGACTGCTTTCCGATCCGCAAGCGGCCATTGCGGATGGCTCCAGTGAACGGCCGTTCCTGGCCGAAATGAGACGATCGCGAACGGCTCGAATCGACCCAAAACGGCCATTCAAGTTCGCTGGCGCGAACGTCCGCTATCCGATCGCAAAACGGTCGTTCGATTGCCGCGATCAGTTAGGCAGTTTGTAGCCACAACCGGTCATCCATGAAGCTTTGAGAAACAGTCTGACCTCCTTTGTACACAAAGTCAGGCAGCTGGAAGGGGCAGCGAGTCACCGTGACGGAGGCTCAGAGAGAGGGCGAGAGCGAAGACTGGCCTCAGAGCGCGGGCGCGCCACGGTCTTGACGGCTTAAGCCAACGCCTGTCGCGCGGTTTAGACGGAAAGACCCAGCCTCCACAATGATGTCCATGGCGTGCCGGTGGAGCGGTGGGCGGGTTCCCGGCGGTCCCTCTCGTAGGCGACTTGCACCGTTCTTTGATCCAGATCTTCAATTTGGCACGGACACCACGGCCACGTCGCCCAAGACGACCACATCAACTCGGCCGATGTCGGAACTGATCTAGACTCTAGAACATCAGCGGAGAAACCACTCAGTTCCAACACTCGACTAGAACCGTATAGCGCTTGGCGTCGTCCGCCAGGTCCGCCGCTGACCTTATCTCTTCGGAGAGTTTTGATTCATACCTGACGCTTTCGGCATCCAGGAAAATGCGCGCGATGGAGGCATTGAGCGCAAACGAGACGTTCTCGACGTCCTCCGCGGTGATCTTGCCAACCACGATGCCGACGACGTTCCCGCTCATGTCAAGCAATGGGCCGCCGCTGCTGCCGGGCTGTACCGGCGCAGTCGTCTGCAACAGGGTCCGGTCGTTTCCCGGCCCAGAAAGTGCGCTGATGTTGCCTTTGCTAACCTTGAGCTGGCTGGAGAGCATTCCATGTAGCGGGTAGCCGACGGCGATCACATCGTCGCCCGGCCTAATGCTGCGGCCGCTGCGGAAGGTCGCCAGATACTTGCTGCTTTCGGGAATGTCGAGGAGAGCTAGGTCGTTGGCAAGGTCGCTGACAAGGTAGGTACTAACGAAGGTCCGGCCGCGCTTCTTCACCCTAATTTCGTCGCAACCGACTATAACGTGATGGTTGGTCAGGATGCCGCCGTCTGCCGACACAATGAAACCAGTGCCGCTACCATTGAAATTGAGATTTTGCGTAATTTTGCGCTCCGATGTCGGAGCCTGCTCGACCAACACATCGAGCATGAGGGATGCGAGCTCTTCGGTCACGTCACTCGTAACTGGCAGTTCCTGATCGGCCTGAAACTCACGGATCGCGACTTCGGTTTTAGGCCCGCTAAGACCATCGGCCGGGCCATGATAATAATCTAGCATGTAAAGCAGCCGCTGGACCCGACGGACCAGATCGCTGGTTGTCGGCATCTTTTCAGGAGGTTCCGCGGGGGGTGCTTCAGCCGGGGCTGGTTCGGCGCTTCCTGCGGCCGCCTCCTCGGCCTCGCTCAACGCGGCCTGCATCTCGGCGGCCCGTTGCGCGGCCTGTTCGGCCTTCCGGCGGGAAGTCTGTTCGGCCTCCCGGAGGGCGGCGAGGGCGGTTTCTTGATCGCTCATCATAACGGCTGCTTGCCGCGCCGCCTCCTCGGCTTCGTCTTTGGCCGCCAAGGCCTTCTCTCGCTCGGCAGATATGGTTGAAACCCGGTTGGCCGCGGCCGCCGTCTCCACTTCGGATGCCTGCACGTCCCGCGCAAGGGCGGCCAACTTGGCTTCGAGCTCCGCGGAAAGCTCCCTGGTGCGCCGGGCATCACCCTCGGCCGTCTGCAGCGCCGATCGTTGTTGCTCGAGCTCGACCAAGAGGTCATCTATGCGTTGAGCAAGAGACTCGGACTCATGCTGCGCCTGTTCAATTGCGCCCAACTGTTCGTCGATCAGCTGCTCCTGCTGTTTGGCGAGCTCTGTAGCCCGGTTCGCCGCCTCCTCGGCCTCACGTCTTGCTTCCAGGGCCGTATCGAGCCGATCGGCCAGTTCGGTGCTGCGCCGGGCCACCTGTTCCGCATCGTGCCGGGCGGCACCTTCCGCCGCCCGAAGGGCGTCGGCGTCGCTTTCCTTCCTTGCAGCCAACTCCCCCGCCAGCTTCGCTTCTCGATCGGCTTCTTCGTTCCTTGTCGTCAGCAGCGCGAGTCTCTCGGAGATCTTGTTGACGTTCTGCGTAAACTGATCGGCCTCTAGCCGCGCCTGCCGCTCGGTCTTGCGCTGCTCCAGAATTTCGGCCTCGACCTTGGCCAACAGCTCCGGAGTCCGCTGAACGGTGAGTTCCGCTTTTTGCTGTTTCGATAGTTCGATCTGTCTTTGCTTTTCCAGTTCTGCCGCGCGTTGGGCGGCCTGCTCCGCTTCCTGTCGCGCCGCGAGCGCTATTTGGCGCTGGTCCTCGGCGATTGCAACGCGTTCGGCTGTAAGTTCCGTGGCTAATTGAGCTTCCTGCTCGGCTTGCTGTTGCGCCGCGAGCGCCACTTCGAGCTCCGATGTCAGTGCTGAAATCTGTTGCGCCGCCACCGCCGCTTCCTGCTGGGCATTGCTTCGGGCTTCCTGGTGGGTGGCGACCTCGGCTTCGCGCCGCGCCGCTAGTTCGGCCACTCGCTCAACGGTCAGTTCTGCTTCTCGCTGTGCGTTACGCGCACTCTCCAGCTCGGCGGCAAGTTCGTCCGCATGTTGTCTTGCGCGTGCGCTCTGTTCGTTCGTCTCGCGTTCGAGATCCCGTTGCGGAGCAAGCTCGCCCTCCCGCTGGCTTGCCAGTTCGGCTGCCTGCTCGGCCGCCAGTTCCGTTTCCTGCCGCTTCGTGCGCGCGGTTTCCAATTGCAGTTCAAGCTCCTGTAACTGCTGGGCAACGAGCTCGGCCTTCCGGTCGGTTGCGCGAACCGCTTCTTGCTTGGCCGCCAGCTGGGCCTCCCGCTCCGTTACGAGCCGCACCGCTCGCTGGCTCGTTTCCTCGATGGCATGCTGTTCCGCCAGGGCAGTCTCGAGCCTCACCGCCAGTTCCGCGGCCGACTCTTCGGAACGCTGAGCCTGCTCCCGCGCCGCGGCCTCAGCGGCTCGGTGAGCGGCGATTCTGGCCTCCTTCTGGGTCGCCAGCTCGGCCAAACCCTGCGTGGTGGCGGAGGCGTCCCGCTCGACGGCGAGCGCGGCTTCTCGCTCGGCCGCAAGCTCGGCGGCGGACCGGGCTCCCTGCTCGGTCACTGGCGGCGCCACCATGGACTCGTCTTCCTCGCTCGACACCACAGTACTCTCGACGGCTTGTGCTGGTTCGTCTTCCCGATCCGCGACCGATGCTTCAGCCCGGTCAGCCTCCGGTTCGGCCGGAGACGGGGCCGCGATTAGGGGTTGGGCTTGCACTTCGGCAAGCGCCTCTGGACTCAAACGTTGGGCGATGGCATCGCGGCTTCGCGTGGCCAAGTGATACAGGCTGACTAGGTCGGGACTCGTCTCGCCTTCGGTCAGTCTAGTCACGAAATCGAACCGCCGGAACGCCTGTTTGTTGTCGCGCTCAACACCTAGTCCACCGATGTGCATCGCGCCGAGATAATAGTTTGCCTCCACGTGACCCTGGTCGGCGGCCCGGAGAAACCAATTTGCGGCTTCCTCTACGTCCTGCGGCACGCCGCGTCCCTTATCGTAGATTCGGCCGAGATTGAATTGCGCCTCCGCCAGCCCCTGCTCAGCGGCGCGCCGAAACCACAGTGCGGCCTTCTCGTCGTCGCGTTCTATGCCAAGGCCGTCGTGATACATGACGGCGAGAGCAAGCTGGGCATCGGCGTCGCCACCTTCGGCGAGCCGGCTCCAGATTTCCAAGGCCGACGGGAAGTCTTTTCGCTCGTACGCCGCCAGTCCCGCCTCGAAGCTGCCGTCTTGCGGGTTTTCCAGCTGCGCCAAGAACACGTCCGGTACGGCCGGGCCACCGTCGGAGCCCGCCATCGCGGGGGCGACCGTTCGGGCAACGATGCCAATGACTGCCACAAGGCACAAAAGGCCGAGAGGCAAGCGCCTCGCAGCTCCCTTCCTATCCCCATCGTCCTTACACATAGGTTTAAGAGTACCTTAAACGGCAAATTTATGCACCACCCACCGCAACGCGGGACGTATCCGAGAATCAACGAATTCCGAGCGATCTTTCGCAGCATAGAGCCAACGGCTACCCGTCTCGGCGCATACCGGAGCGTCGCACTCAGGACATGGCAGACGGAAGTGGCCCCGGCACGATAACCGTGGCTTTCTTGCGTCGTCAATATAGTGGGATGGCGTCGCCCCCCTACGGCCCGCCCAACCATGAGCCGAACCCACGGGACCGCATTCTGGCCAGCTAATCCACTGCAACCCTAAAGCCGTTCTCGATGAAGCGGACATTGTCGTCGTAGTAGAATCTGCTGGACGACGTCAGGAACTCCGTATTGGAGCTGCGCCAGGAGCCGCCCCTTAGGACCCTTCGTCCACAGTTGTTCTCAACGACGGCTGAACCGTCCGTGGTCGCGTTCGTGTAGGAGTTCCGCCAACAATCTTCGGTCCACTCGGCAATGTTGCCGTTCATGTCGTGAATGCCGAATGGATTCGCAGAGAAATTGCCGACCTCTGGCGGCGCTTCGCGCGCCCAATCGCCACCGCACTTTCGGCACGCCACATTGGAGGCGCCAACTTGATCTCCCCACCAATAGAGTGTCTCTGTTCCGCCGCGTGCGGCGTATTCCCATTCAGCCTCGCTGGGCAATCGATAGTTCTTGCCGGTGAGCTCACTCAGCCACTTCACGAATTGCTGGGCATCAACCCAGCTTACGTTGCGTAAAGGCGAATCCTCTGTGGCGCTCTCGACACCTGACAATCGAGCACAGCGGTCTTCCGCCACGCAGCGGTTCCACTCTCCGACCGTGACTTCGTACTTGCCGATCGCGAAATTGTGGCGAAGGAAAACCATGTGTGCCGGCCGTTCGCTGCTGTGGCCGCGGTCATTACCCATGGAAAAGCTGCCGGTGGGCAGCCTCACCATCTCCGGACAAGTCTCGCAATCACGAAAGACGATCGTTTCCTCGCCGTCTTGAACGTCGGTGACCGGCATTTCCTCCATCTCTGGAGCCGTGGGAATGGCGGCCACGTCCGTTTGTTCCAGCGCTTCTTGCGCGGCTCCCGGTTCAGAAGCCGGCAGCTCCGGCTCAGGGCCCGCCATGGAAACGGCTTCGGCTGGCTCACCCAGAGCCGGTTCCACGAGTTCCCCGAAAACGTAACCCTTGAGCCCGTCCTCCGTGGTCACACGCAGCCAATTCCGATCCACCACGCGGCCAGTCACCAGGACTCGGTTTCCAATCTTTAGGCCGCCAATCCGCTGGGAATCCGCGGTTGGCTGTTCGCGCAGATTTGCGTTGGCCCGAACGCGATAGGTCAATTCGACCTCTTGGATTTTCGGTCCCTCCGGCAGCCCGTGCCCGGCACGCACGCGCGCCAGCGGCGCGAAGGCCCCATCCGGAAATGCCTCCAGATAGGCTTCGAAATCGGCGGGATTTTGGCTATCTTTGATTGACCGCCAGAACATCAGCTCGAGTTCGCTTGCGTCGCGCGTTGTCTTGCTCTGAGCTAGCTGTGTGCCTGCTGGGACTTGGGTCGTCGACGGTCGCGAGATTTGACCCGCGAATCGTAGTTGTATGTCGTGCGCCTGAGATGCGGACCACGCCGGACCCAAATCGAACAGTGCGAGCGTACCCAACACAAACGAACTCATCGCCAGCAGCACAACCGTAGCATAATGCTTTCGCATTGAGTCCCCCGCTATACGGGTATATTTGCTCGTATCCGAGTGTTTTCTCAGGCGCTCAAAAGACATGTGTTACCTAAACTTAACAGCATTTTATCAAGCTGCTTGAGTGACTTCAACGTATGATACCACGCCTTCATTTTGGACGTGGATGCTTTACAAGGCCTCGATCGCAGGCCGACCGGGACTTGGCGGGGAGGATCATGGTCGCTCGCGATTCGGGGCCAAAATTCGCTCAGGCACCCGGAGTTTTCTGCATGGCCGGCCATAAGGTAGCGCATCTTCCATAGACAGGGTCGATCCCGCATACTGCGGTCTCTGCGTATAGGGGAATCTAAGTGCATCGGGGAGCGTCGGCGTGTCGGTCCTGGCCAATCGAAAGCATCGGCTCGAAGCCGCGGGGCTCTTTCTGGCTCTTAATGTCGCTGTCATTGGAATTTGGGAGGTTGGTATTGGCCGCGGCTTTGAGGATGGGTTTCGTGATCTGGTGATCGCGCTCGGCACCACTGAGCGCTGCGAGGTACATGACGCCGTCATCATCGTGGAGGTGGACGAAAAGACGGTCCAGTCCTGGGATTCGTGGGTGCCGTTGGATCGGACCCGCCTGGCCGAGTTGGTCGAGTCGATCAAGGCCGCGCGCCCCAAATTGGTCGGTATCGATCTGCTGTTGATTGACACGAAGAACCGGGTCGTCGATGAGAAGCTTTCAGAGGCTCTTTCATCGGACGAAGAGGGTGACCAAGAACCGATTCCCGTAGTCGTCGCCACCCGGATTCATAACGGACAATATCAAGGCGTTCCGAGCACCTTCGACCGGCCGGGCGTTCACAGTGGGGTGGCCAACCTGCTGCTTTCCCGCAGCGATCGAATACTGCGGTATTATCGCACTGCCTTCTCGGACTCCCAGGGACGGCTTCATCCGACCTTTCCGGCGGAGATCGCGCGGCTCGCTGGGATCAGCATCCGTGAAAGCGACGCCAATCTGCCGATAGACTGGTACAGCCGGCCGCAGGGTCGCGCTCGGGCGGATTCGCCGGGCTGTGCCGGGCCCTTCGCGACATTTCGGGCTCAGACGGTCATGGATCTTCCGCTCGGAAACCAATGGCTACATGAGCGGCTGGGCGACCGAATTGTCTTGATCGGCGCTACCTTCGAAGCGAGCCGGGATCCTTTTCAAACGCCATTCAATAGATTGCCGGGCATCCACGCGGGCATAGCGGGCGTGAACGCCCAGGCACAGATTCTGGCTCAGCTGATCGACGGCCGAGAGGTCCGAGTTCTGTCCAGCAGTTGGACGTGGATCATAGCCGTCATCGCCATCCTAATCGGTGTGTTCATCGCTCTACAGCCCCGTTCTATGCTGGTCTCCATCGGCCTCACCATTACCGCGATTCTGCTGTGGCTCTCGGCCGCTACCATGGTTTGGTTGGAGTACCGCCTCTTCCTACCCGCGCTGCACCCGACCTTGATCGGGCTGTTGGCTTCGGTGCTGTTGTTTGCGATGCTCCGTGCTACCCGAATGGAATTCGATCAGCGCCAAGCGGTGCGCGCGCTCGCCAGATATGTGCCAAAATCCGTAGCCGAACAGCTGCTGAACGAGCCCGATCTAATCCAGGCACCGGGGCAATTGCGGGAGGTGACTGTACTGTTCACCGACATCGGTGGTTTTACGGCCTACGCGCAGCGCACCCCGGTGTCTGCCGTCTTTCAGCTTCTCAACGACTATTTTGAGCAGATGACCGATGTGATCTTTCGCCATGACGGGACGCTGGACAAGTACATCGGCGATTCCATAATGGCCGTTTTCGGGGCTCCGCTAGAAGATGCGAGCCATTCGACCAAAGCCGTCGCGTGTGCTCTTGAGCTCGAGAAAGTGTCTCATGACTTCGAGCAAATCTATGGGCTGCCGACTAGGATCGGCGTTCATTCCGGTCCGGCGCTGCTGGGGAACGTCGGTGGACGGCGGCGTTTCGATTATACGGTCATCGGCGACCCAGTGAACATCGCGGCGCGCCTAGAGTACACCAATAAGGCATTCGCTGAGCCCGGACAATCGAGCGTCTGCATATCGGGATCCACGATTGAAAGTGTGCGGGTACACGAGGGGCCAGGGCGGGACGGCGGAGGTGCCGGAGCTGCCCTATTGTCTCGTGTGCGCCGCCTTGGGTTGGCCCAGATCAGGGGGATGCGTGAGTCTCTCGAGGTCTATACGTCGGCGCCCGAGACCTGGAGCCAATCGGAGTTTGAGAGCTATGAAAAGGCCTTGCAACTGATGGCGAACGGCGAATTCTTGGCCGCCCAAGAATCGCTCGAATCGCTCCCACGAGATCACGTTGTTCGGTTTCAAATCAGACAGTGCGAAAAGCGCACGAATGTCTTACTGTCACCGGGGGCTGATGAATGAATTGCATCCTACCTCGTTGTGCGGTCTTCCTGTTCGCGCTCGCGACGCAAGCAGCGTTGGCAGACGAAATCTTGGTGCTCAATTCGAAGGGAGCAAGCGTCGTCGAAGGCGATGTGGTTGGTTTCGAGACTCCCTTAAATATTGATGAGAACGGCCAGGTCATTTTGCTGCTGGCAACCGGTGAAGAGCTTGTCATCGAGGGACCCTTCGTGGGTGCGCTGGGAAAATCAGCGACAGTATCGACGCCCATTGACTTAGAAATGTTGCGAAAGATCCTCTCTCCCGACTATTCCGCGGATAGCGTCGGCGCCTTACGCACACGCCTTGAAAGCAGCGAGGATCGGATGTTCGCGTTGCTGAGTGCACAAGATGTTACGCGCCGCAGGACGGATCTTAGTCAGAGCGGAAAAGAGGACGAGCTGAACAAGATTAGGGATGAGATCACGAAGCTCTATGAAACCATTGGCTCCGACTCTGGGGTCGTGTTGCCGTTCCCTTTGACCTTTGCCTACGAGTCATCGGAGTTGACGAAAGGCGCGAAATCACAACTCGACGCGATCAGCCGCGAGATCGAAAGTCTGGATAGACTTCCCAATCTCGAAATTGTAGGACATTCGGACAAATCCGCTGCGGAAGCCCAAAATCTTGCCCTTTCGAAACGCCGGGCGGTGGCCGTTGCGGGCTATCTGCTGGAGCGTGTTCCTGACCTGCAAATGCATGTGTCGATTGTCGCGCGCGGTTCGTCAGAGTTGTTCGATCGGGAGAATCCACTAAACCCGCTCAATCGCCGAGTCGTGATCGTTCGCTTGTCACCTTGAGGGTGCAGAGCACTCACGTGCACTCGGTCGCGGCTCACTCAAGTGGATAAAGCAATGGGTTGCCGTAGAAAACATGAGACCGAAGGATTCGTCGAACCAAGATTCGTACTCGGGCCTGAATATGGATCGAAAAGCCACATTGAGCCGATCCAATATTCCTGTCCTTTGGTCTAAGAGATGTGGAGTGGACATCAAGAGCTCTGGGTTCTAGGCTTCATCCGTAGAGTTAAGACACAAACGCCGATCCTTGGGGGGTAGCGATGAGAACCATCTGCTTGTCACTAGTCTTGGTTCTTGCGCATGTCGGCTTAGTGGCTGCGCAATCACCTTCGCCGACAGGAGCGAAAGCCTACATCATCTGGCCAGCGGATGGCGCGGTCATCAGCGGCGGAAAGCTGTGGGTGCGGATGGGCCTCCAGGGCATGGGTGTAGCACCGGCGGGGATCGACAAGGTCAACACTGGACATCACCATCTGCTGGTCGACACCGAACTGCCGGATCTGAAAGAAGAGATCCCGAACGATCGAAACCACTTGCACTTTGGTGGGGGTCAAACAGAGGCGCGGTTGGAGTTGCCGCCGGGCGAGCATACGCTTCAGCTTCTGTTGGCAAATCAAAAGCACATCCCTCACAATCCTCCTATTTACTCCAAGATAATCACGATCACTGTGGTCGAATGATAGGTGACGGGTTCTCGGGTTAAGCCTGGTCGGACAGTTGCAGGTTTATCAGTTCTGGCACGTTCGAGCCGCACCGAGAACACTAGGAGCAAGGAAAGGGTCGACAAAATGAAACAGCGGATAGTCCTATCGCTCGTGTGTTTGTGTCTCTTTCCCACCGTAGCTCTAGCACAAAGCACGCAATCGCCCGAGGGCGCCTATCTTTATATCGGCTGGCCGAACGATGGCGAGGCGTTGCGATGCAATAACTTCCGGGTGTGGTTCGGTCTGCGTGGCATGGGTATTGCGCCGGCACAGCAGCAGAAGGTGAACACCGGACATCACCATTTATTGGTGGACGTCGATGTACCGCCTCTGGACGAAGAAATCCCCAACGATCGCAATCACTTGCATTTTGGCGGCGGCCAATCGGAAACGAGGCTTACACTGCCGCCGGGTGAGCACACTCTGCAATTGCTGTTCGCCGATCATCGTCATATTCCGCACGATCCGCCGGTGATGTCGAAACGGAAGACGATCACCTGTAAGTGAGGATCGACGCCCAACCGGCTTGTTATCGGGAGGCCTTGGCCGATGCCTTAGCTGTTTGGGATGGCTGTCAGCTCGAATTCGCCAGAACACTCAACCACGACCGCTCTGAAGGGTCGTCAGGCCAAGCGCTTGGCAGCGACCAGGCCGCCAGGTGACGGGCAAACGACGGAGGTTCCTTCGCAACCATGAGAAGTGATCGTCGATCAAGCCGTCAGCCTTCCAGCTCTCTGTCTCTGTCTTTGTCTCGTCGCCAGTTTCTCGCCTCCGCGGCCTTGGTTTTCATACCCGTGACAGTGCGGGCGGGTGAGCCTTTCCCGCTGATCTCTCAACCCGGCACCGCGCCGATCTTGGGTTCGAGCAAGCCCGCAACGGAGGTTTGGACTTACGCGGGGCAGGTGCCGGGACCTGAGATCAGAGCCAGACAAGGCGACCGACTGCAGGTGAATTTCACCAATCGCCTGCATGTGGCGACGACCGTTCACTGGCATGGCGTTCGCCTACAGAATGAAATGGATGGGGTGCCCTACGTGACCCAGCCACCGGTCGAACCAGGGGCGAGTTTCTTCTACGAGTTCGAACTGACAGATGCCGGTACGTTCTGGTACCACCCCCATATTCAATCTTCCGAGCAGGTCGGCCGCGGGCTTTACGGGCCACTTATCGTGGAAGAACGCGAACCCGTCCGGGTCGACCGCGAGCTGGTCTGGATGCTTGACGATTGGCGTATGTCCCCTGACGGGCAACTGGCGGGCGACTTTGATGATTTCTATGACCGCTCCCACGAAGGGCGTATCGGCGATACTGTGACGGTGAACGGCATTGAGCTTCCGGAAGAAACCGTTAGGGCCGGAGAGCGAGTTCGCTTGCGGCTTGTGAACGTGGCCAACGCGCGTTTTTTCGGACTGCGTTTCATGGATCACGATCCAATTGTGATCGCCTTGGACGGTCAGCCTTGTGAGCCGCATCGACCAGCCGACGGCCGTGTTATCTTGGGCCCGGCGATGCGGGCCGATGTCATCCTCGACATGAGCGCCAGGCCCGGCGGCAGGTTTCCGGTTGTTGACGACTATTACAAAAAGAAGCCCTTTGATCTGCTCGACATGGTCTACGACGACGCCCCGCCTGTGCGTGAGAACCCTTTGGATGCGCCGGTAACGCTTCCAGCCAATCCCTTGCCGGAGCCAGATTTGGGCGCGGCGGTGCGCCATATGGTGCTTCTCGAGGGAGGGTCCGGGGGAGGTATGGCGGGCGGCACCTTCGAGGGGCAACTGCTTAACCTGGCCCAGCTGGCGGACCGGGGAAAGGCGTGGGCGCTGAATGGTGAGGTCTCAAGTGGACACAGGATGCCGCCGTTGCTGAGCTCCAAACTGGGTCAAAGCGTGATCTTCGAGATGCACAACGACACCTACTTTGAACACCCGATGCACCTGCATGGACACAGTTTCCGGGTGCTGGAACGCGATGGCGAGCCGGTGCCCAACACGATCTGGCAAGACACGGTGAACGTGAAACGCAACGAAAAGGTCCAAGTCGCCTTCGTAGCCGACAATCCGGGCGATTGGATGTTTCATTGTCATATCTTGGAACATCAGGAGGCTGGGATGATGGGTATTTTCCGTGTTTCTTAAAGCACCATCCTTGATGTGATCGCCATTCTCAAGAGGGCCAGCATCATCACGATGCGCGAAGCGAGAGCCCGAAGTCTGGGTAGGAGTCAGAACCGGTCAAATGAAGAGCATCAGCCGAACGACCGCTTTCCGATCTGTAAGCGGCCATTGCGAATGGCTCCAATGAACGGCCGTTTATGGCCGATTCCTGCCGTTGGTGCTCGGGCCGCTCGAATGGCCGCTTTGGGTCCAGGCTGTGTGAGAACGATTTTCTGAA
>PVMS01101195.1_pt1 | contig 12191 bp, 8 predicted proteins | sample 1853461 | NCBI WGS metagenome assembly PVMS01 (sample SAMN08582032, study PRJNA380276) | Marine sediment metagenome, whole genome shotgun sequencing project. | isolation source: ocean sediment barecode stripped | collected 2017
AATAACAAACACTTCATGTCCTAGTCGTTTTAATACTTCTATCCATTTCTCTGATTCAAGAGCCACCCCGTCTACACCGCCAATTCTTCCTATTATAATACCTATTCTCATATCTAAATTATATCCTTTTATAACTCTGATAAATATACATTATTACGCGAATTTGAAAATATTTTTTTTGGTTTTATTCATATTTGCTTTGGCACTATGCATTATTTTAAACGGCTATATCATAATTAGTGTCTGCCAGAAAACACCGATTTCAGCGTTGGGCTTCTACTGAAAACAGTCATTAGCGAGAGCTGACTCCTTGATTTTCAGCAATGCGCCCGCCTCAATCTCAGCGATTTCTGGCAGACACTCACTAGAAAATAGAGTTTTCTTGCAGGAACTAATTATATACCGATATATGCTGTTGAATTAATTGATCAAAGCATCAATTATTATACTGAGGGTTGATGTGGTTGAGATCGATATGAGTTTAAAGTGAATACCCGTAATTAACTCCCTCATAATTATAGATATACTGCTAAGCACTATATCTATAATTAGGACAAACAGCAGAGCTATATGGAAATTACTTTTTGATAGTCTCAAATACGCGATGTGTATTTGGTCTATAATATTCTGCGTTATGTTACTTTTCTTGGGTTAAAAGCCAAGCAATACGAATTACTTACTTCAAATATTTATACCAAAAAGTTTCTTCAACGAAAGTTAATGAAATGCGTAGCATTCACGAGCACCTATTTAATAAATAGGTCTGGAGCGAGTAAGCACTTTTTATGCGACGACGTAGGAGGGAAGCATAATGTATGTGAAGTGGTAATTAATTGCTATACAATTTATTAATACTGCTTTTATATGTTTGACCAATAGGTATTTTATGGTCATTTATTAAAATGCGGTTACCCTCTATAAATTTTATTTTATCAATCGCAACAATAAATGATTTGTGGACTCGTAAAAAATTATCTGCTGGCAATAATTCATCATAATCAGAAATTTTCTCATGACTTACAATCATTTCATCTTTCAAAAACAGTTTGGTGTAGTTTCCGTAAGCTTCTATATATAAAAGGTCATTCAAATCAATTTGGTGGTGTTTTTTATCGCCTTTCACAAAGAATCGAGTAGAACTATCTGTTGTAATAGAAACTTCTTTAATAACAGCTTTAGGAGCCTTTGCGTCTGAAACTTTATTTACAGCTTTTACCAAACGATCGAAACTAAAAGGTTTTAAAATATAATCAACAACGTTTAGCTCAAAGCCTTCTAAAGCATGTTCTTTATAAGCAGTAGTAATAATAGTTTTTGGTTGATTTGTCAATGTTTTTAAAAAATCTAAACCTCTAAGTTTTGGCATATTAATATCTAAAAACATAAAATCTACCGTGTTTTCATTTAAAAACTGCATGGCTTCCATAGCATTGTAACAATTCTTTTCTAACTGAACATGTGGTAGCATACTACAGAATTCTTCAATAATTTCATGTGCTAAAGGCTCATCATCAATGATTATATATTTAAGCATGTTTGGAAATTTTTAAAGTTGTCCTGTATATGTTGTTTTCTTGATAACTAATTAACTCGTGCTTTTTTGGATAAATTAAAGCCAATCTACGTTTTAGATTTGAAAGTCCAATACCTTTATCTTCACTTATTTCTTTAGGATCAAAGTTATTCTCTATATTAAAATGGATAAAGTCATCATCTTCATACAAATTGATGTGAATAAATGCATTTTCTGTAAGGTTTTCAATGCCGTGTTTAAAAGCATTTTCTAAAAGAATGATGTACAATAATGGAGCTATGGATATACTGGTGTCTATGTTGTGTTTAAAACTAATGTCTACGGTTTTTTTATAACGAATTTTATGAAGTTCTATATAGTTGTTTAAATAATCAATTTCATCACCAAGCTTTACCGTTTCTTTTTCACCTTCGTAAATGGTATAGCGCATCATATCAGATAGTTTTAAAATTACATCTGGTGCTTGTTTTGAATTTTTAATCGTTAGTGCGTATAGATTATTTAGGGTGTTGAAGAAAAAATGAGGGTTTATTTGAGATTTTAATAATGACAATTCTGTTTTAGATTTTTCGGCTTTTAAGTTTTGAAGCCATTTCCATTGTTCAAAAATCCAAATAAGAAATAACACTAGAATTGGTAAAAAGAATATAAAAAAGGGAAAATCTTCTTTAATTTTTAAATAGGCTTCTAAATCTCCAGAAAATAATCTTAAGTAAAGAAAATATAAAAGTAGTGGTCCATAAATAAGGACTATTAATTTCCAGTATTTTTTAATAAATGAGGGAACCAACACATAGACAAAACCAATCCAGAATCCCATTAAAAGAATGAACGTTATTGGGTTGTCTGGCAATTTCATTATTGAATCAATTACTAAAGTAATAACAAGCAACACAATTAAAATAAGTACTTTAATTACAGTTTTCTTTTTTCTTTTTAAGTATTTGTAATTATGAATAGGTAAAGCAATAACTAATCCCCAAAATATGGTGTAAATAATAATTTCATAGGATATGTTATCAGGAATAATAATAAAACCGATATAATCTAATAAGTAGAAAATTGGAATTATTATTATTAGTCCAATAAAGAATGCTTTATATTTTTTCAAAAACTGAATCATACTTCAAAAGTAAATATGTTATCCGTTCCGCGCAACTAATTGGACATACACTATGATAATTTATATGAACCATCTCTTTTTTTGTATGAACGCAATTTAGAGTAATTATAGGCTAATGTAACTCCATTTTTATCCTCTTTGTCATATAAAATTTAGTAGCCTAAACTATGTGAATATGTTTGCTTCAAATTAATATTAAAACTAAAAACCATGAGAACATTAAACAATACACAATTTAGAAGTAAGGTTAAGGAGTCAAACAGTAATATATGGAATGCAAAAAGACGTTTTAGATAATCAAACACATCAATTAAAAAGCTAACAATTATGAATACATTACAAATTAATAATCTAACCAAAACCTATCCGAATGGTGTAAAAGCCATTGATGGTATTTCTTTAAAAATCACAAACGGAATGTTTGGTTTGTTAGGTGCTAATGGCGCAGGAAAGTCATCACTAATGCGCACCATAGCCTCTTTACAAGAACCAACTTCCGGAAGTATATCTTTCAATGGTGTAGATATTATTGCAACCACTCAATATGTAAGAGAGAATTTGGGCTATTTACCTCAAGAGTTTGGAGTATATCCTAAAATTTCTGCTGAAAAATTACTGAATCACTTGGCTGTTTTAAAAGGTATAATCAATAAAAAAGAACGCAAAGAACAAGTAACCGCTTTATTACAACAAGTAAACTTATACCAACATAGAAAGAAAGCAGTCTATACTTTTTCTGGTGGTATGCGTCAACGTTTTGGGATTGCACAGGCTTTATTAGCAAATCCGAAATTAATTATTGTAGATGAACCAACCGCTGGATTAGATCCGGAAGAAAGCAACCGTTTCTTAAATCTATTGAGTGAAATAGGCGAAAATGTAATTGTTATTCTATCTACTCATATAGTAGAAGACGTAAGAAACTTATGTCCTAAAATGGCGATACTTGCTAATGGCGAAATAATTTCAGAAGGGAATCCAACGGATTTAGTAGCTAGTATTGAAGGGAGAATTTGGACGAAAATTATTCCCAAATCAGATATTGAAAGTTATAAAAAAGCTTTCGATGTTATTTCTACAAAACTAGTATCAGGAGAAACTCAAATTAGAGTAATCTCAGAGCAAAAGCCAGAAGTTGGATTTGATATGATTACTCCAAATTTAGAAGATTATTATTTCGCAACATTGTTTAATCAAGCAATAAAAACAGCCTAAGTTATGTTTAAAAAATTAATTCAATTCGAAGTTTTTTATCAATTAAAACAGAGGGCATTTCCAATATTTGCATTGTTGTTTTTAGCAATGGGTGTATTTATAGGTAGACAAGGTTTTGCTCCTAAAGGCGTTAATTTTAACGCTGTATATCAAGTGTATTTTTATACAAGTATCCTTACTTTAGGAAGTGTATTTATAACAATGTTTTTTGCAATAAGCGCTATGCTTAGAGACAAACAACACAATATGGAGAGTTTAATTTATAGTTCTTCAATAAAAAAGAGTCACTACTTTTGGAGCCGTTTTTTAGGAACATTCATTTTTAGTGTTCTTGCATTTTCGCCTTTTCTTTTTGGATATTTTTTGGGAATTAACACTTCTAATTTAGATACAGAAAGAATCGCAGATTTTCAGTTGATGACGTATGTACAACCTCTGCTGTATATCGTAATCCCTAACATTTTTATCTGCTCAACAATAATATTCTCTGTTAGTACATTAACTAAAAATAGTACAGCTACGTATGTAAGTGCTGTATTTATTTACATGTTGTATTTTGTAAGTTCTATCTTTTTAAATTCACCATTAATGGCACAAGCAGTTCCAGCTTCTCCAGAAAGCATGGCGATGGCAGCAATTGCAGATCCATTCGGAATCGCTGCATTTTTTGAGCAAACTCAATATTGGACTCCTTTTCAAAAGAATACGCAATTTCTTTCCTTTTCAGGATTGTTTCTTAAAAATAGAATTGTTTGGATTCTTGTTTCCGTTGGGTTTCTTTTAACGACCTATAAACTATTTTCATTCAGAAAAATTACTAAAAAAGTAAAAAAAGAAACAAAAACTAAAATTGAAAAACAACAAGTATTGGCATATAAGCCAATAAAAGGATTCTACAATTTTAAAGCACAAAGACAGGCTTTTTTAGCATTGTTAAAAGTTGAGTTGAAAAGCATTTTTAGAAGCTTGCCTTTTATAGCTGTGTTATTAATGTGGTTATTTATTGTGTTTTCAGAATTATATTCAACTGTTATTAGTGGTGGTCAATATGGTGTAAGCGTATATCCTTTCACAAATCAATTAATAGATTTAATTGTTGATCCATTAACACTTTTTAGTTTAATTTTAATAGTGTTCTATAGTTCAGAAATAGTTTGGAAAGAGCGTAGTTTAAACTTTAACCTTATTGTTGATGCTACTCCAGTTAAAAATTGGGTTTTCTTTTTATCAAAATTCAGCGCTTTGTTATTATTACCCATTATTTTAATTACAATTGGAATTTTAATGTGCATGACATTTCAAATCAGTTTAAACTACACAAACTTTGAATTTGGTGTATATGCCTCATTATATTATCATTATGGATTACAACTAGCTATATTTTGTATGATTGCCTTGTTTGTAAATAGTTTGGTGAAGAATAAATACATGGGAATTGGAATTTTTGGGTTGATTGTTCTTGTAAGTCTAAAAGCAAGTATGTTAGGATTTGAACATCCATTAACGAGTATTGGTTTTATGCCAAGAGTAAGTTATAATAATATGGATGGCTTCAACGGAATTTCCAGTTTATTTGATCACTTAGCATTGTATTGGTTTTCATTAGGCATGCTATTAGTCTTAATTTCATTTAAAATTTGGAATAGAGGTATTGTTGCAACTTTTTCAGTGAAACTAAAACAACTTAAATACGGTTGGTCAAAATTACAGAAATTAGCATTCACTTTTTTTATCCTATTATTTATTGGAGCAGGAAGTTTGGTTTTTTACAATGTAAATATTGTATCTGATTATGAAACCAGTAATGATAATTTAGATTTTAGAGAAAACTATGAACGAAAATTTAAAAAGTATGAAAGCATAGAAAGATTGTATGCTACATCTAAAAAAACAGAAGTGGCAATCTATCCAAATGAGAGAAATTATTCTGTGAAAGCTAATTATATATTGAAAAACAAAAGTGAGAAACCATTGTCAGTAGTTTTTATCCATGAAAGAATTCCGTTAGAAAATATAGCGATAGAAAATGCAGATTTAGTAGAACTTGACAGTCTATTTGGGACGTATTTATTTCAGTTCAAAAAAGCATTACAGCCAAATGATTCTGTAAAATTCAGGTATGAATTTAAGAAGTCATTAAAAGGATATGATGAAGATAATTCAATTGTTAAAAATGGAAGCTATATTAATCATAGAAATTTTGAACCTGTTTTAGGATATGGTCCTGGATTAGAAATAACAAATAGTATTGAACGTCAAAAAAGAAATTTACCTGAAAGAGTTGAAGATCTTAATTTGGCATCACATATTGTTTCTGAAGACATCAAAAATGAAAAAATTATGTTTGAAACAATTGTTTCTACAGATAAAGATCAAACTGCATTAAGTTCAGGAAGATTAATTAAAGAGTGGTCTGAAAATGAAAGAAATTATTATCATTATAAATCAAAGGATAAAATTTTACCAGTAATGGCTTATTTCTCAGCAAAGTATGCAGTTCGAAAAACAGTCCATAAAGGAATTTCAATAGAACAATATTACGACGCAAAGCATCATTTTAATATTGAAGACGTTGAAAATAGCATAAAGCAAACGTTAGATTATTGTCAAGAAAACTTTGGTGCATACAATTTTGATCATATCAGAATTGCAGAAATCCCTTCACATTGGCCCTTTGGTGGATTTGCACATCCTGGAATGATATCTATGGTAGAAGACAGATTGTATTTGACTGATCAAAGTAATGAAGATACTTTCGATCTGGTTGCAAAAAGAACAATTCATGAAGTTGCACATCAATGGTGGGGACATACATTATCTGCTAAACCAGTTGCAGGAGGATCATTATTTATAGAAGGTTTTGCAAAATATACAGAAGCCGTTGTACTAGAAAAAATGTACGGAAAAAGAGCATTATTTACGTTGAGCGAAAACTCTAGAAGTCGATATTTTTCAGGAAGAGCTTTTGCTAGCGAACTTGAACCTCCAGTTTATATGGTAACAAGTCAAAGCTATATCTCTTATGGAAAAGCATTGACTGTAATGATGGCATTAAGAGATTTGATAGGAGAGAAGCAAGTAAATCATGTGTTAAAAACTATTACAGACAAACATCGTAACATTAATAAGCTAGACGCTAACTCCATTGAATTTTTAGATGAACTTTATAAAGTAACGCATCAAGAACAACATGTTTTAATTGATGATTGGTTTAAAAAAGTAATCACGTACGATTTAGGAATTGAAGAAAGTTCTTATGTAGCATTAGCGAATGGAACATATGAGATTTCAGTTAAAGTAAGAGCGAAGCGTTTTGAAACTTTAGATACTGGAGAAATCAAACATATTACTATTAATGAACCTATTAAAATAGGTGTCTTTACAACACATCCATCAAATATAAAAGTCAATAGCTCAATGCTATATTATCAATCAAATACTATTAATAAAGAAGAAACGGAAATTAAGATTATTGTAAACCAGTTGCCTAGTTACATTTCAATAGATCCTTTTGGCACAAGGTCTGATGAGAATTTTGTTGATAACACATTTAGATTTTAATAAAATAAATTGTAATCTTATGTCAAATAGAATTTTGATATTAAACTTGGCCTCATAAAATTTTGGTCAAAACAATAGGAGAAAAGAGCGTCCATATTTTAGGGGTTTAGTAATACAGTTTCTTAAATGTTTCAATTATACAAGGGATTTCAAAGCAATCTTAATAAGTTACAATGTTTCCTAAAATATAGCGAATGAGCCGTTAATTGTTTCCAAAATTATATGAAGCCTTGAATTCCCGCCTGCCACATTAATTTAAGATAAATAGACGGGCAGGTTTGTTTCTTTTGTTTCAAGACAAAAGATAATGAAATATAAAAAAAAACTTCAACTAGAAGATTAAACATAGCAAGTGTATAGAAATTTTAGTAATGGATTTTAGCAGTTAGGAAAATTTTATACTCTTGTGGCAATTCACGAGAATCACGTAAATTTTTTTATAACGTACATTTTATCGAATACGCAATTTTTAAACATAGCAAAAAGGTTAGCTTTTATTTTGGCGTTGGCAAACGGCTGGAAATTGTGTGTAAAATAAATTGCCAGAGCAATTTGATTTTATAAAACAATCAAGCGCATGGTAGCGGCTATTTTACATAACGACTAATTATAGATACAAATGTTTTTAAACGCTGCGAAGCAAACCGCTCAATAGTTTAATGACCCAAGTTCCAATTAATCTTTAGTATCTTAATGTCTCTGGGATATTTGACATAATATAATTATAGCTTACAAATACTGCGAATGATGTTTAGGTCGTAAAATGGCAATAACATAATTACTGACGATATAATCCGCCTGAGGCGGAGTTTATATCTGCAATTATGTTAAATACACGGTATTCGCCATTTTACTTATAAAGACATTTGTACTATAATTAATATTATGTTAAATAGGATTTTTAATAGTCCCCCTATGTGCTTAAATAAGTTTATTTTTGCTTTATGACCAAAACGAGTACCTCCTCCAAAGAATTTGTGATTTTAATGGCTTCGCTGATGTCAATAGTAGCTCTGGCGATAGATGCTTTATTACCGGCTCTGGATATTATCGGCGAAACTATCGGTACAAAAAGAATCGTAGACAACCAATTGCTTATCACTATGATATTTTTAGGTCTGGGAGTTGGACCTTTGTTATTTGGACCTATTTCTGATAGTTTGGGCAGAAAACCAGTTGTTTATATGGGTTTTATCTTGTTTATTATTGCGAGTCTCATATGTGTTTATTCAAAAGATCTGGAAACTATGATTGCTGGCAGGATTCTACAAGGAATTGCACTTTCAGCGCCAAGAACGATCAGTATAGCCATGATAAGAGATATCTATAGTGGCGATTATATGGCGAGGATCATGTCGTTTATTACAGTGGTATTTCTTTTGGTACCTATTATAGCGCCTGCTTTAGGTAAATTTATTCTTGATAGATACAACTGGCAGGCTATTTTTTATGTGCAAATTGTATTTGGTCTCATCGTATCGGTTTGGTTTTGGAGAAGACAGGCCGAAACCTTGATAAAAGTGAACCGTGTCAAATTTTCTCCTCATATTTTTGTAAATGGTATAAAAGAATTGATAAAATATAAAACTACAATGGGATATACTATTATCTCAGGATTTATAACTGCTTCATTTTTAGTATACTTGAGCTCTGCACAACAAGTTTTTGCTTTTCAATACCAAATGGCAGACGAGTTTCCTTATATTTTCGCCGGACTGGCAATTTCTGTGGGAATAGCCACTTTTTTAAACGGAACACTTGTACTGAGATATGGCATGCAAAAATTGGTTTCGATGGCTTTAGTATTATATTTTGGTGTTTCATTGGTTTATGTTGTAATATATTTCTCAAGCCCTAACCCCAATGTTATGGTTTTACTCACCTTTTTCGGATTTCAGTTCTTTGCCGTCGGATTCTTATTCGGGAATTTAAGAGCATTGGCTATGCAACCAATAGGTCATATTGCCGGTGTCGGTGCAGCTATTACCGGGTTCGTTTCAACCTTAATGGCTGTTCCTATAAGTACCTATATTGGCCGATTTGTGGATGATACTGCCCTCCCACTATTTATAGGATTCTCTATTTGCGGTTTTCTTGCCCTTCTTATATTACTCTATTTAAGGTCATTAAATGATAAACCTAAGACCCAAATAATAAAAGAATCCTAATTAACACACATTTCAATTAATACTTCTCACTTCTAAAGAGACCAGTTCGAATTCATGAAAAGTGCCTAAAATTTCAATAGGATTACAACAAATTTCACAATCTTCGATATACTTTTGCACGTCTATTGAAGGGTCCAATAACATAGAAATGTTCTGCCAGCAATAAGGGCACTGAAAAAAATGTTCTTCCATAAGGTAAAATTAATGCTAATTTATTTTTTATATTTATTCTTCAATATTTTATTCACGAATAAACTAAACCGAAATCGATGATTTTGTTGAGGGACTCAATTTTTATAGGATGCTTGTTTATTGGTCTTACCAATTGTACAAATAAAAAAATCGTTAATGAAGAAATTACAACTCCTTCTAATGAGTTAAAAGAATATGGTCATCCGAATACTAAAGAATTAAATATTGTTTCCAGAGATACAAATGCTTTAAACGGTACTCAAATTATTAATATTATTAATGATCTAGATTTAATTAAAAGAGAAGATTTTGTCTATAATGAGATTATAAATGGCAATATTCCAAAGTTTTTAAGAAATATGGTCAGGGTTTCCACCAGAACATCCATTAATGGGACTTACCGATATATAAGCTATTATGCGCTACCTGACTATATAGCTGTAGGAAGTGATGATGATTACTTTTTATGCCCGATGACCCCGGGATTAGGTCAAAAGCTTGCAGATGAATTAGATTGTATCCTCCCTACCCGAAAAATAGTGGATCAAATATGGAAAGCAGCCAAAGTTAAAATGAAACCTCAACCTATCCCTCCTAGTAACAAAATGACAACTGTTCCCGTCTTTAATCAACATAATTATGATGTCTGGATCCAACGTCAAACCGATATAGGAACGGATAGTTTAGGGACCCTGGTAAGTGGTAATAAAAAGGATGTCATCATTAGTAATTTGATTTATAGATCTCAGGAGCCAGGTCAAGTTGTTATTTATGGTTGGCATTATCCGTCAGGTAAGAATATTCAACCCATCTATGCGGGGCACGATGAAAATTATGTTGATTATAGCCACGGCATCAGATTGATCCATGGTAAAGTATATGTTGATGATGTAGAAATGCTGGCATCCGAAGTATTAAGATCTGAAGAATTAATGAGTTTGTTAAGCGATGAAGGGCAAATTCTTAAACCATATTACCCAAATTAATCACTATCTTAATATATTGATACAAAGCATATTGAACTGATTCTGTTTAAGAATAAGATGAAGAATCAATTTATTTTTAATCCTCTGGAAATTTCCCTTCCATAACCATTAATATAAACAGAATCTTTTGTAAACAATGCAGTAGCAAATGAAGTACTGTCGTCGGTATTTACCATAGCCTTAAACGTAAGATAATGAACTCCGTCTTTCTCCACGTAGCCGCCTTCATGATTATGTCCGTTAAAAAATAATTTCACACAATTATACTCAGAAATAAGTTCTATCAAGTCTTTTCTATTCCATAAATTGTGGGAGGTATCAAAAGGTAATGCAGGAAAATGACAATATAATCCGACATTTTCATTGTTCTTCTTTGCAATTTCCAATTCGGATCTCACCCAATGCAACTGTTTTTTACTCACTGCTCCGTTCCATTTTTGCAAATAATCAAGACTGTCTTTTTTGTATAAATTGAAGATCGAATCGGTTTGATGCTTTTTAATAGTACTTAGTGCCCCATGAAAGCTCAGATCATTACCGTCTAATACAATAAAACGCCAATTGTTCTGTGTAAAACTATAATAGCGTTCTTTAATATTTAACTGTTCAAAAACCTGAGACTTCAAAGAATCGGCTACTGAAAAATCGTGATTCCCAAGAACATGGTATTTTTTTGAAACCAATTTATTCCAAATAGGAACAATCGTGTCATAGCTGTTAAAATCTCTATCGATAAAATCGCCCAAATGAATCGTGTAGTTGAGATCTTTTTGATTCAGAACATCAACAGCCTCGAGAAGTCGTTGTGGCGATCTTTTATAATGCCTCTTCCCATTAGTATCGCAGTAACAATACTGGCAGTCGGAAATGATCCCAATTTCAAAATTTGACGATACTAATTTCTTATCGGGTTTTTCCTCACATCCAATAAATAAAACAAGGATGACAGCCAGTCTTGTAATAAACTTCATAGTAGATAATAAAAATCGTGTTCTTAAAGTTTGTTTATGATAATATTTTTCCATTTCACCTTAATTCCTCCACCACTATGAATTTGAAGGGCAATGGCCCCTGTGCCCTCACCAATTTTTTCATCTGTCAAAGCAATCATTTGAACATCGTTCAACCAAGTGGTTATAGTATCATCAACTATTATGATCTTTAAATGGTTCCACTCCCCTACTTTAAGTGCCTCTTCTTTATCTGCATCTGGTTTAATAAGCCATCCTCTGCCATATGATTCATAAACACCCCCGGTATGTTTTCCTTTTGGAGCAACTTCTACCTGCCAACCACTTATTTTAACGCCTTCAATGGTAGATCTGACAAATACACCACTATTCCCATCGGCTTCTTGTTTGAAATCCAGGTTTAATTCAAAATTCTTGTAATGCTTTTTCGTTCCTAAATAT
>PVMS01034649.1_pt1 | contig 12189 bp, 13 predicted proteins | sample 1853461 | NCBI WGS metagenome assembly PVMS01 (sample SAMN08582032, study PRJNA380276) | Marine sediment metagenome, whole genome shotgun sequencing project. | isolation source: ocean sediment barecode stripped | collected 2017
CAGGCGAAAAAAGCGACAAAGTGCTGAAAATAGGGGAGTATTCGCCGGACGATGAAAGTCGTCCCTCGGATACGACGCAGGTCATCACGTGCCAGGGAGTTAAATGAGCGAAAACCAGAGCCGCGAACAGGATCACGATCAGAGTCTCGACCAGAATCTCGATCAGGGTATCCAGACCACGCCGGGCATCCATTCTCAGGAAGAACTACCACTCGCTGTCGTTCAGGGCAAGGCCCTGGACTCGCTACCCCGGGATCTCTACATACCCCCGGAAGCCCTGGAAGTCTTTCTGGAGGCCTTCGAAGGCCCGCTGGATCTGTTGCTGTACCTGATTCGTAAGGAAAATCTTGATATTACGGATATCCCGGTTGCCGATATAACGCGCCAATACGTTAAATATATTGAAATGATGCAGGTGATGCAGCTGGACCTGGCGGGTGAGTACCTGGTGATGTCCGCCATGCTGGCAGAGATCAAATCGCGGATGTTGTTGCCCCGGCCAGCCGGGATCGAGGAAGACGAGGACGATCCGCGTGCCGAACTGATCCGGCGTCTGCAGGAATATGAACGTTACAAGCAGGCTGCGGAAGATCTCGATGCGTTGCCACGACTGGGGCGTGATGTATTTCAGGCCGCGGCTGAGCCACCCGAGCAGAAAGTTATCCAGATGCCGCCGGAGGTGGACCTGCAGGATCTGATTGCTGCCTTCCAGGAGGTCATGCAACGTGCCTCCATGTATGCCCATCACCACGTGCAACTGGAATCCCTGTCAGTCAGGGAGCGTATGTCCAGCGTATTGAGCAAGGTCAATGCAACCCATTTCACCAGTTTTACCGATTTGTTCACGGTTGAAGAGGGGCGCATGGGTGTGGTGGTCAGTTTTCTTGCCATCCTTGAGCTGGTCAAGGAATCACTGCTCGAATTGACGCAGGCAGAACCGTATGCACCGATTCATGTGAAGGCCGCGACCCGTGCCGAAGAGACGCCCGAAGTGATTGACGCAGAGCTTGCCATCGAGCAGGCAACCGCCTGAACAGAGATGAACCGGTAGAGATAAACAATGGAAATTGATCAGCTGAAAAATATTCTCGAAGCCATTTTGCTGGGGGCCGGCCGACCGCTGACGCTTGACCGGATACTGGCCATGTTTGATGAAAGCGAGCAACCGGAACGCGATGCAATCCGGGATGCCATCAGTGCCCTGCAGACGGATTACGAGGGGCGGGGTATTGCACTGGTGCAGGTCGGGGGTGGTTACCGGATCCAGATCCGGGAGTCCATGCAGCCCTGGGTGTCACGCCTGTGGGAGGAAAAACCGGCACGTTATTCACGCGCCCTGCTGGAGACGCTGTCACTGATCGCCTACCGGCAACCGATCACGCGTGGTGAAATTGAGGAAGTGCGTGGTGTCAGTGTCAGTACCACCATTATGAAAACACTGCAGGAACGGGAATGGGTGCATATCGTCGGTCACCGTGAAGTGCCGGGGCGTCCCGCCATGTACGGTACGACCAAACAGTTTCTGAACTATTTCGGCCTCAAGAGTCTCGACAAGCTGCCGTCGCTCGCCGAGCTGCGCGACCTGAGTGCTATCGGCAAGGAACTGGAACTGGATTTGTCGGATATTCCCGGTGTCCAGTTGCCCCCTGCCAATGACGACACCGATGCCCAGGCTGAAGCGCAAACTGATGATGTGTCCGTGACAGAAGATATGGTGGCTGATTCTGAAGTCACCGAAAGCGATAACGTCGCTACCATTCACTAAAGTTCCCTGTCCCATGGCTGAGCGGTTGCAAAAGGTTCTTGCGCGCGCCGGTTTTGGTTCCCGGCGGCAGATAGAAACCTGGATCCGTGCAGGAAAAATCACGGTGAATGGCAAGCTCGCCGAACTGGGCGTCAGTGTTTCGGAATCAGACCTGGTAAAAATCGAGGGTCGTTTGGTATCCATTTCCACGGATCCTGCCAGCACGGCCCGCACCCTGATCTACCACAAACCTGCGGGAGAACTGACGACCCGCAAGGATGAGGCCGGGCGGCCGACGGTGTTTGATAACCTGCCCAGGATCAAGAAGGGACGCTGGATTACCGTTGGTCGGCTGGATTTCAATACCTCGGGTTTATTGCTGGTCACCACTGATGGTGAACTGGCGCATCGCCTGATGCATCCCTCCTGGCAGGTCGAACGGGAGTATGCCGTCCGTATTCTCGGCAAGGTGGAAGAGGGCGTGCTGCAACGCTTGCTGGACGGGGTCGAACTGGATGATGGGGTGGCAGCGTTTGCATCGATCCGTGATGCGGGCGGGTCAGGTGCCAATCACTGGTATCACGTCATCGTCAGGGAAGGTAAAAACCGCGAAGTAAGGCGTCTGTGGGAATCGCAGGGTTTGCAGGTCAGCCGCCTGATCCGGATTCGCTATGGTCCGGTCGGCTTGCCACGGGAGGTCCGGGCGGGGCGTTTTCAGGATCTGCCACAGGATGAGATCAAGGCCCTGTATGCCATGGTGAAACTGGACGCCCCTGCGCCGCGACCGACCCGCAGGCCACGCCGCCGAAAGTAATTTCTGCCTGCCAGTCGTGAAGCCGACCCGTAAAACATTAACCACGGTATTTGACGCACTCTACGGGAGCTACGGTCCGCAACACTGGTGGCCGGGTGAGACACCGTTTGAAATCATGGTCGGTGCCGTGCTGACACAGAATACTGCCTGGACCAACGTGGAGAAGGCCATAGCCAACCTGGTCGCTCATGACCGGCTGGATGCGGACAGAATTGTTGCGGCACGCAAGGACCGGCTTGCCAACTGGTTAAGGCCTTCCGGTTATTTCAATGTCAAAGCAGAGCGGCTGAAGAATTTTTGTTGCTGGTATCTGGATGCGGGGGGGTACAAATGCCTGTCCGGACTTGAAACGGATGAGTTGCGCCAGTCACTGCTCGGCGTCAATGGCGTCGGTCCGGAAACAGCGGATGACATATTACTGTACGCCTTCGGAAGACCGGTGTTTGTTATAGATGCCTATACGCGCCGGCTATTTTCACGCCTGGGTTTGTTTGCCGGCGACGAGCCCTATGACGTGATGCGTTTGGCCATCGAAAAGGCACTGGGCCCGGATACGGGGCTTTTCAATGAATATCACGCCCTGGTCGTGCGTCATGCCAAGCAGGTGTGTCGGCCCCGGCCTGACTGTGAGTCCTGTATGCTCCGCGCGAGGTGTCCTGCTTTCAAGTAATGGTAACGGATATTATTGCCACGGAAGCACACGGAAAAAGTCTATTAAAGCATTTATTCTTCCGTGTTTTTCCGTGGCTATTAAGAAAGCTGGCACCTGGCCGTTCCGATTCTGTTTTTCAGGTATATAATCGGGCCTATGCGCAGGTACCCTGATACTTTACGGGCAGCACTGATACTGGCCGCTTTCATGATTTTGTTTATGTCTCCGGCGGTTCCCGAGGAAGCACCGGCTGGTTCACTGGGTGCCGGGCTGGTCAATCCCGGCTATGCAGAAAAGCCGGACTGGTTTGCCAATTCCTTTCTTGATATCCGGGAAGATGTCAGCGAGGCGCGTGCTGCAGACAAGCGGGTGTTGCTGTATTTCTACCAGGACGGTTGTCCCTATTGCAAGAAGCTGCTGGATACGAACCTTGCATTACAGGAAACAGTGGCGAAAATGCGCAGGCACTTCGAGGTCGTCGCGATCAATATGTGGGGTGACCGGGAAGTGACCGGTTTTGATGGCGAGCCAAGCACGGAAAAATTATTTGCGAAGTCACTGCGTATCATGTTTACACCGACCTTGCTGTTTCTGGATGAGGGTGGGGCTATTGTACTTCGAGTGAATGGCTACTATCCCCCGCACAAGTTCAATGCGGCACTGGACTATGCGGTAACAAATACCGGGAGTAATCCGGGTTTCAGGGAATTTTATGCGCAAGCGGCGCCCGCGCCGGCCCGGGGCGTATTGCACAAGGATCCCGCCTGGCTTGCCGGGAATACAAATCTGAAAACACGCACAGGCGGCAAGCCACTGCTGGTGATGTTTGAACAAAAAGAATGTGCGCCCTGTGACGAACTGCACCTCGATATTCTGAAACGGCCGGAGAGCAGGGAACAATTGACACGCTTTGACGTGCTGTTGCTGGATATGTGGTCGCAAGAAACGGTGATCAGGCCGGATGGCAACACCACCAGTGCGGCACAATGGGCGCAGGACCTGGATGTTCAATATGCCCCGTCACTGGTGTTTTTTGATGCGGCGGGCCAGGAAGTATTTCGCACCGAGGCCTATCTCAAGGCTTTTCATATCCAGTCCTCCATGGACTATGTGGCGTCGCAGGCCTACCGGGAACAACCCGACTTTCAGCGTTTTATTGCGGCACGTGCCGCTGCGCTGGAGGCGCAGGGTATCCATGTGGAGCTGATGAAATAGCTGCCCAGTACTGCTTCAATCTGATAAGGATATTATTGCCACGGAAGCACACGGAAAAAGCCTATTAAAGAATATTTTTCTTCCGTGTGCTTCCGTGGCTATTAAAGAAATCTGGTGCCCGGCTTAATTTAGCTCAGCATGCGCCAGTATCAGTTTGAAAGACTCTTGGTGGTTAAATCATATCCGCTGCTGTCAATTGCTGCCCGGTAATCCCCTTGCTGTCAGGGCCGATCAGGTACAGGAAAGGTTTGGTGATGTCATCTGGTAAGCAGAGTGCATCTCTGTCTTCTGCCGGATATGCCATGAGCCGCAGTGCGGTACGCACGGGTCCGGGGTCGATGCTGTTAACACGTACGCAAGTATTCGTTTCCAGTTCGTCAGCCAGGATTTGCATGAAGCATTCCAGACCTGCCTTGGAAACACCGTAAGCCCCCCAGTAAGCCTTGCCCTTGCGGCCGGTTGTGTCGGAGGTGAAAATAATTGAGGCATCCGGGCTATTGTTTAACAAACCGAGGCAGGCCGTTGTCATCAGGAATGGCGCATTGAGATTGACCTGCAGGGTTTGAAACCAGAGTTCATTGTCAAAATTTGCAAACGGGACCAGTGCGCCCAGTTGCGCGGCATTGTGTATCAGGCCGTCGAGGCGCTGGAATTCTTTTTCAAGCGTGCTGGCCAGTTCAAGGTAATCGTCCTGGGAGGCGCCCTGCAGATCCATCGGATAAAGTGCAGGCACGGGATGTCCGGCTGCAATAATTTCGTCGTAGGTTTTTTCCAGCCCCGGTACATCCCGGTCCAGCAGTATTGTTGTGGCGCCAAATGCGGCAACAGACCGGGCCAGCGCATGACCGATACCATTGGCAGCGCCAGTGATTAATATGGCCCTGTCGTGTAACAGGTCGTTCGGTGGGCTCCAGTCAGCGAGTGAGTCACATGAATTGTTCATAGCTGGCAAGGATTATACCGATGTTCCAGGCCATGGTTAGCGGGTTGGCGCAATTAGTGCCAGACAAAAAACTGCCCGCGGGAGCGGGCAGATTTCAGGATGCAATGGCTACGTCCATATAAGTCCGCCGGTGGCTGTCCTTGCCAACGTGTTTCACCCTGAGAAAGGAAGGCATCCCTGCCGGGAATCTTTCCTTCCTGGAGGCCTTACTATGCGCGGGATGGGTGTGGATGGCAGCCGCATATGCACATAAAAACCGTTAACAATTCACATTAGGGAGACTCTGATTAATTCATTATTCGTCATTCCCGCGGAAGCGGGAATCCAGTAACACATTGAAATACAACCCCTGGATTCCGGGTCTCCGCTTCGCTCCGCCCGGAATGACGATGTTTTTATAATTAATCAGAGGTTTCTTAGGAACCACCGATTAATCTGTCAAAAGGAATGCGGCTGTGTCAGCCGGCGGGGTTGCCGGTTTCATCCTGTGATTCGATACGGCGTGTGGCGCGCTCTATCTGTTCCAGCGCGGGAGCTTCCTTCTTGACGGTTACCCCCATTTCAATGAATTTTTTTGCGCCAGGCAGAACCCGTGCGTCATAGGAACCGACGGCTTTATTGAAGGCATCGACACTGCTGTCCAGGCTGCGTCCCAGCCTGGCGAGGTGATCGGCAAAAGTCGTCAGGCGGGCGTACATGTCCTGTCCTACCTCGCGGATGGCCTCTGCATTTTCTGCCAGGGTTTCCTGTCGCCAGCCATAGGCAATCGCACGCAACAGGGCGACCAGGCTGGTCGGCGTTGCGAGGATCACATTCTGCGCAAGGGCATCTTCAATCAGTGTGTGGTCCTGTTCCAGGGCGGCGCTCAGGAATTGATCGCCGGGGATGAACAGTACGACAAAGTCCGGGCTGAATTTGAATTGCTGCCAGTAGGCCTTGCTGGCGAGTTCCTTGATGCGGGCACGTACGTTGCGGGCATGATGTTCAAGGTGCGTCTGGCGTTGCTGGTCATCTGTTGCTTCAACAGCCGACAGGTAGGCATCCAGCGGGGTCTTGGCATCGACGATAATTTCGCGTTTGTCCGGCATGCGCACCACCATATCCGGACGCAGCTGTCCCTGTTCGGTTTGTACCGAAGCCTGTTCCTCGAAGTCGCAGTGTTCAACCATGCCGGCCAGCTCCGCGAGCCGCTTCAGGGTCAACTCACCCCATTGACCACGCACCTCGGGTCGACGCAGCGCCTGCACCAGGTTGCGGGTCTCGCTCTGCAGCAGGCGATGTGATTCTGCCATGGTCTCAAGATGTTTGGTCAGTGAGCCATGCGCCTGTTGCCGGTCGCTCTCCATCTTGCGGACCTGTGTTTCGGTTTTCTCCAGCGCTTCACGTATCGGTTTGACCAGGTTTTCAACGGCATGCTCACGTTTCTTCAGTTCACCTTCCGCCTTGATATGAAACTGTTGGAGATTTTCTTTGGCCAGCTGGAGGAATTCTGCGCTATTACTTTTCAGCGCCTCGCCGGCCAGTGCATTGAACGTATCCTTGAGCTGGTGATTCAGCTGCTCACTGGCGGCCTGCTTTTCGGCCGCTGCCTTGCGTTCAAATTCGAGTTCTGTTTCGAGCCGGGTACGCTGCCGGCGCAACTGGTTCAGACGGCCGGAAAAATGGAAATAGACGGCCAGCGCGCCTGCAGCCGCAGCGAGTACCAGTGCCGGTATGAGGGTCATCAGCTGATCAGGCGACATGGCGGTGAATCATAGCACTGTCATGGTTTCAGTGGTCATCCAGCCAGGCAAGCAGATCCAGCGGTGCGTCGATCATCCCGTCTGCCTTCCATAATCCGGGTGTATCATCTTCCTGTATATAACCAAACAGTGCGGTCAGTGTATGCATGCCGGCATTGTTGCCAGCCTCGATATCACGCCGGGCATCCCCGATATAGACGCATTGCTGCGGCGTGCTCCCGGCCAGCTCGCAGGCATGCAGCATTGGTGCAGGGTGCGGTTTACGCTCATCAAGGGTGTCGCCGCTGATAACGCAAATTGCCCGGTCAAACAGACCCAGGTCTTTTAGCAGCGGTTCGGTCAGCCATGCCGGCTTGTTGGTGACGATGCCCCAGTTGATGCCACGTTGCTCGATGCTGTCCAGTAACTCCACGATTCCCGGAAACGGTGTGGTGTGCCGGGACAGGTTGTCCCGGTAAACAGCCAGCAAGCGTTGTCGCAAGGGTTCGAACGCCGGATCTGTCTGCTCCAGCCCGAAGCCGAGTTGAATGAGTGCAATGCCGCCATGTGATACCACCGGCCGAATGAATTCGAACGCTAGCGGGTCATGCCGGTTTTCTGTCAATACCGTATTCAGTGCCGCTGCGAGGTCCGGTGCAGTATCAAGCAGTGTCCCGTCCAGATCAAACAGGACGGTCCGTATCTCGTTAGCTTGCATTGATGTGTCAGTCAGGCCTTGCGGAAACAGGCCAGGTAGTTGACGGAAACGTCTGTCCCCAGCTTGTATTCCCGTGTCAGCGGGTTGTAGCTCATACCGGCGATATCGACCAGCTGCAGGCCGCAGTCGCGCGCCCAGGCTTCCATTTCTGACGGACGGATGAATTTTGTATAGTCGTGTGTGCCCTTGGGCAATAACTGCAGCAAGTATTCAGCGCCCACAACTGCAAACAGGTAGGCCTTGGGATTGCGGTTGATGGTGGACAGGAACACGTGGCCGTCATCCTTAATCAATTGTGCGCAGGCGGTGATGACGGCAGCCGGGTCGGGGACATGCTCCAGCATTTCCAGGCAGGTAACGGTATTAAAGGTGCCGTTGTGTTCGAGCGCCATTTGCTCTGCAGTAGACATCCGGTAATCAATTTCAAGCCCGGATTCATGCTGGTGCAGGCGGGCGACACCGAGCGGGGCCTTGCCCATGTCAATCCCGGTAACCTGCGCCCCGCGAACGGCCATGCCCTCGGCCAGTAATCCACCGCCACAGCCAATATCAATAATGCGCTGACCGCTGAGAGGCGCCAGCCGGTCAATATAGTCCAGCCGCAGGGGATTAATGTCATGCAGCGGTTTGAATTCGCTGTTCGGGTCCCACCAGCGGCCGGCCAGTTTCTCGAACTTTTCTATTTCGTCGGGATCAACGTTGTCTGTGGTGGCTGTCATTGTGCTGCAGTATTTCAGGTTGTCTTTGATGCAGTGCTGATACGGATTTGCCACGCGCGCGTACCTTCGAGGATATCATTTTCATCCAGTGTGGTCAGGCGCCGGTCTTTCAGCAGTTGTTGTCCGGCGACCCAGACATCAGTCACCTGTTCACGTCCGCAAGCGTACACCAGTTGGGATACCGGATCATACACCGGCTGACTTTCAATGGTATCCAGACGAACCGCTGTTATATCCGCCCATTTCCCCGTTACCAGCGAGCCGGTGTGTTCGCCCAGACCCAGGGCATTGGCGCCGTTCAGTGTCGCCATGCGGAGTACCTCGTGTGCGGGCAGGGCACTGGCATCATTACTGACTGCCTTGCCCAGCAATGCCGCGGTACGCATTTCACCGAGCATATCGAGATCATTGTTACTGGCAGCACCATCGGTTCCCAGTGCGACATTAATGCCGGCGGCAATCAGGGCCTGCACCGGACAAAAACCGCTGGCGAGTTTCAGGTTGGATTCGGGGCAGTGCACGACATGACCACCGGTTGCGGCATAGTTGCTGATTTCCCCGCTGCTGAGTTGAGTCATATGCACGGCAAGCATTGCCGGCGAAATCAGGTCGAGCTCATGCAGACGGCTTAACGGGCGCTTGCCGGTCAACTCGATCGCCGTGTCAATCTCGTCAGCCGTTTCATGGACATGCATATGTATGCCGATGTCCAGTTCGTCGGACAGCACGCGCAGGTGTTCCAGTGGCTTGTCTGAAACAGTGTAGGGTGCATGCGGGGCAAACAAGGTAGTGATCAACGGGTCGCCGCGGTACTGGTCATGTACTGCAAGCCCCCTGGAGATGTATTCGTCCGCATCGTGTGCCCACACGGTCGGGAAATCGAGAACGATCAGGCCGAGGCTGGCGCGTATCCCGCAGCTTGCCGCAGCACGTGCGGCAACATCCGGAAAAAAGTACATATCGTTAAAGCAGGTTGTGCCGCTGCGCAGCATTTCAGCCATGGCAAGCTGCGTGCCGTCGTGTACAAATTCTTCGTTGACCCAGCGCGATTCGGCCGGCCAGATATGTTCATTGAGCCACTCCTGTAATGGCAGGTCATCTGCAAGGCCGCGCAACAGCGCCATGGCTGCATGGGTATGCGCGTTGACCAGTCCGGGGATCAGCAGGTGGCGATCAAGGGTATGTTCAACGTCCGCGCTATAGAGAGCGTGCGCCTGGTCGGTCGGAACCATATCCAGGATGCGGCCTTCCTGAATCACCAGGCTGTAATGCTCATGGATAACCGCGTCCGGTTCGACCGGCGCAACCCAGCGGCTATGGATAAGGGTATCTACTTCAGTCATGCAGTGATCCGGCAGGTTTGTCTGGGGACTCTTCAATAAAGCCAAAAAAAACCCACCACCTTGTACAGGTGGCGGGTTTCATTTTGTACGCGTCAGGCGGTGTTACTACTTCGGCACTTTCACACCCACCTGGATTTCAACGCGGCGGTTTAGCGCACGACCTTCAGCAGTGTCGTTGCTGGCAATCGGGTTGCGTTCACCTTCGCCACTGATGTCGATGAGGCCGGTATCAACGCCTTCACTGACCATGACATCCTTGACGCTTGTTGCGCGCTTCAGAGACAGTGTTTCGTTGTATGCTTCAGGACCGACACTGTCGGTGTGGCCAATGACGTTGATGTCTACGACCTTGGCGCCCTTGGCCTTGATGTCCTCATCAAGGTTATGAAGGGCAGCTTTACCTTCCGGCTTGAGTGTAGACCTGTTGAAATCAAACAGGGCTTCGGCAGCAATTGTCTTGCTTTCGTAAACAGGTGCCGGTGGTGGCGGTGGTGGTGCTGCTGCAGCTTTTGGCGGTTCCGCGCCACAATCGACGGTCATGTCTTCTTTTTTCCATGTACTGGTGCGGACGCAGTTGCCGCTGCTGTCAGTGATGTAATGGCCGGATGAATCTCCTACGTAACTGTTATTGGCCTTGCCGGCTTCATGGGCGATAGCCGAGCTTGCAAACAGTATTCCGGCAGCAATGGAGGCAACGAGACCTCCGATGTGTTGGTCGTTCTTCATGTTAGCCACTCCTGTGGTTAAAGTATGTTGAGAGGTTCGTGTCATTGCTGGGGTCGCATTCTAGACGTATATTCATATTGAATCCAGCCTTTGTGGGACTGTTTTTTCATCCGGAATCAGTAGAATACACCATTTCTGTGGATATTGAAGGCCGAAATGCATGATAGAGATGCCGCGCACCTCATTTGAGGCGATTGAATGGATCGATTCCGGGCTGCGCCTGCTTGATCAGCGGCGGCTGCCTGCTGCCGAAGAATACCTGCTGTTAGAGGATGCAGACGCGGTCGCTGATGCCATCCGCAACCTGGTAGTGCGCGGCGCACCGGCCATCGGTATTGCTGCGGCCTATGGCGTGGTGCTGTCTGCCATGCAGCATCAGCGGCAATCGCCGGCCGACTGGCAGGTCAAACTGGAGCGCGATATCGGGGTACTGGCCGCGGCGCGGCCCACTGCGGTCAATCTGGTCTGGGCGCTTGATCGTATGCAGGCATGTCTGGTGGCTGCCGGCGGTGATCCTGTTGCGAGCCTGCTGGAGGAAGCCCGGCGTATCCATGCCGCAGACATTGCCGCCAACCACCGCATGGGAGAATATGGCGCAAACCTTATAAATAAAGGTGATTCGGTGCTTACCTATTGTAACACCGGCTCCCTGGCGACCGGTGGCTACGGCACGGCGCTCGGGGTAATCCGGGCTGCCTGGAGCGCGGAAAAACTGGCGAAGATCTATGCCGGTGAGACGCGTCCGTGGTTGCAGGGCGCCCGTCTGACCGCCTGGGAACTGCTGCGTGACAAGATTCCGGTCACCCTGATTACCGATAATTCGGCCGCGTTTCTGATGCAGGGCGGGCAGGTGCAGTGGGTGATTACCGGGGCGGACCGGGTCGCTGCCAACGGCGATGTGATTAACAAGATCGGCACCTGTCAGCTGGCCGTGGTGTGCCGGTTTTATGGAGTGAAAATGATGGTGGTGGCGCCGCTGTCGACGCTGGATATGGCGATGCCGGATGGCCGGCAGGTGACCATCGAACAGCGTCCTGAGGCAGAGGTGCTGGAGTTCGCCGGCCATACAGTTGCTGCCTCCGGTGCAAGCGCCTGGAATCCGGTATTTGATGTGACGCCCGCCAGCCTGATCGATTACTTGGTGACGGAGGCGGGGGTGATCGCCGCCCCCGACCGGGAGAAACTGGCGGCTTTTCATGCCGGGCTCCTACAAAAAGCGTAAATCTGCTTTTTTCTTCTGAAAGATCCAATAAACGCCCTGAGCGACGCCATAAAGCGATATTTTTCTGGTGTAGTGGGGGAGTCGGGTGTGCTAAAATTGACGGTCTTTATTGCTGTCGTTGCCGTCAGGCGCGATTTGTAATCTGAAACCACCTGAACAGGGAAGTACAAATAACCTTCCAAATGACCGATTTCGCGAAAGAAGTAGTTCCCGTCAATCTCGAAGACGAGATGAAGCAGTCCTATCTGGATTACGCCATGAGCGTGATCGTGGGACGCGCCTTGCCGGATGTGCGCGATGACACGAACCCGGTGCATCGGCGTGCGCTGTTCGCCATGATCGGACTCAACAATGACTGGAACAAACCTTATA
>PVMS01066057.1_pt1 | contig 12189 bp, 12 predicted proteins | sample 1853461 | NCBI WGS metagenome assembly PVMS01 (sample SAMN08582032, study PRJNA380276) | Marine sediment metagenome, whole genome shotgun sequencing project. | isolation source: ocean sediment barecode stripped | collected 2017
CCTCATGGCCAACCACAGGGCGAGGCCGTGCCACCTGCCGATTCCGATGAGAATTAGCCTCAAATACTACTTCCTGATCAAATATGAAATTTCTCTTCATTTTCACAGCAGTGCTCTGCATGGTGGCCGCGTGCACAACTACCAGCGAAATCATCATTGACGAAAAGGGTGTCAACATGAGTGGCTATGAAGCCGAGTTGGGCGACTGCAAGGGTTACGCGGAACAAGTGGCGGTGGGTGAAAAAACCGCCAAGGGCGCAGCTTCCGGTGGCGCGATCGGCGGTGCAGTCGGTGCAGTCAGCAGTCGCCATGACACCGGCGAAGGCGCGGCCATCGGCGCAATTACCGGCGGCGCCAAGGGACTGAATGCAGGTGAACGCGACAAGGTTCGCGTGGTCAAGAATTGCCTGCGTGGCAGAGGGTACCGGGTGCTGAATTAGCTCACCCAAAAAAACGAGTCAGATTGACCAGTTTATTAACAAGACCTCTCTCCTACTCTCCTTCTGCGCTGCTTGATTGCAAAGCCCCGTCTGCAGACAGCATGATCGCGAAGCCGCGCAAGCTTTCAAAACGGGCGCAGATGATCACGGTCACTACCATGATGGGCACAGAAAGCAACATGCCCGGAATGCCCCAGAGCATGCCCCAGAAGGTCAGTGACAAAATGATCATAAAGGCGCTCAGATTCAGGGATTTGCCCATGAATGCCGGCTCAACCACATTGCCGACGATAAACTGCACGGCACCAAGGCCTATCGCGATCAGAAAGAAAGGCGTCAACGTGTCGAATTGCACCAGCGTCAGCAGTGCGGGGAACGCAACGCCCAGGATCGAGCCGACGTTGGGAATGTAATTCAACAGGAAAATCAACAAGGCCCAGACCGCCGCAAAATCAACCCCGACCAGTTTCAAAATAAAGTAGCTCAATACACCGGTGAGCAGACTGACCAGTGTTTTCATCCATACATAGCGCTGTACCTGGGTTGCTATCTCGGTGAAAACGAGGCTGGTTTCTTCAGCTTCCTTTGCGCTTGAAAACAAGGCTGCGAGCTTGGGCGAAAAGACTTTCTGCTCAGCAAAGAGGAAGCCGGTATAAATTATCACCAGTACGATGCTGGTGAATACGCTACCCACGGATCCACCGACCAGGGTGAGAATGGAGCCGACATTGATATTCTGAAACAGTGAATCTGTAGTGGGTACCTGTTCAATACCGGACCAGGTCAGGAACTCAGTAAGCAAACGTGAGAAGTTCGCCTGGTAGACTGGGCCAGCAGCAGCCAGGCTGTCTGCCTGGCTGGCCAGTAACTGGTAAATACCCAGCAGAAACAGCCCGAGGGTTAAGATGGACAGCAGGGTTGCCAACCAGCGCGGTGCGCCCGCATGCCCAATCCGGATTTTCTGAATGCGATCAGAAAATGCATTTAGCAGGCTCCAGATGATGATAGCCAAAACAAGGGGGATTAGGAAATTTTGCCCTAATTGAATGAAGCCAAGCGATATGGCCAGGATGATCAGGATATAGGCGGTTTTCTGTAGTGTTTTCATTTACCCTTTTTCTTCAACATGCTGGTCAACATGCCGAGCAGGGGCCCAAGTGAACCAAGTCCGGATTGGCCTGAACCAAAAAGGCCAGAGACGGATGAAAATCCTGAACGTATGCGTTCGACATCGGCACTGATTTGCGCAAATCTCTGTTTCAGGCCTTCGGCATCCGCTGACAGTTCCGACAGTGCCAATTCCCGAATTTCCTTGACCATTTCCTCTTCGGGGCCGGCCTGAATCCTTGAGGCTGCGAAAAGCACCAGTACAGCCAGCACCCCGTTTGCCAGGGCAACCAGCAGCGCTGCAATCGCTTCTCCCTTAAGGGTGGAAAGGTATTCGTAAGCAGCGACATTGATCATCACGACAGTGAGCAGAACCATCCCCAGCGCAATGGCATAGAGCCGCGTGCGGGCTGCCATCCGCCTTGCGTTGGCTTTCGCCAGTGTCATTTCGGCCCGGGTCAGTACACGAAGTTTGAGTAAGGTTTCGTCCATGGTATGACTCCTATCGCAGTAAGCGTCCGAAAAGAACACCCAGGGAGAACACCGCCAGGGTGGTAATGGCCGGAAGGTCTTTGATTTCCTGCTCCAGATGCTCGAAAAGCTGGTCAAACTCACCTTTCATTTCTGCATCTTCGGCCACGGCTTCCCGTGCTTGTTCGATGATCCCGTTTAGGTCGTCGGCATCTGATGCCGAAGGCTCAATCGGTGAGTTTTCCGATTGAGCCTCGGCAGCTTGCTTACTTGCCCGGGCGGCAGAGAGGGTGGCGACCTCCGCGCGCAATTGCTCAAGTTCCTTGTGCATGTCATCGCCGGTCATAACGCTCTCCGTATCCGCAACAGATTTCGAATGATATCAGGCTGAGCTTTCCTCATCCATCCGCTCTGCGGCCTCCTGCAATTCCCGGTCCAGGTCGTCCAGCGACTGCATGGCAATATCCTGTAGACCGGCCCAGTTTTCAGCAGCGGCGGTCTTGGCTTCTTCATACTTCGTCCGGGCTTGTGCCAGGCGATCGTTAAGTTGGATGACCGTGGGATCAAAATAATCTTCAGATAACTTGTCATCCACACTGGATTGCAATTTCAACAGGTCAATCCGCAGTTGACTGGTTGCCAGGTGGTTCTTTTGCACAACGCCGGTCAGACCTTGCAGCCATTCCTCGATTGCATCCATTCGAGCGTCCTGCTCTTTATCATTACCAAACAGACTCATTACTTTCTCCTACGTGGTTATTGGGTGATTTGTTCTATTTCGTCACTGACTGCGTCACCGACCGCACCGAGCATCGCGATTGACCAACCAGCGAAAATCAAGCGAATTCCGACCAGGATACCGACCGCATATTGACCGCTGACAGGCCAGTCAGACCAGAGCAGGCAGGCCAATGCAATGCTGGCGATACCGCTGACGACCATCCAGCCCCAGCCTTCGACGGGTTTTGCCTGGAAGCCGGAGATAATTCCAAAAATGCCGTCAACCAGGAAGTATACCAGCAGGACCATGGTCAGCGAGAGCATGCTCAGGCCGGGTGTGATGAACATGAAAATTCCGCATACAATTGTGATGCCGCCGAACAGGAACTGCAATAAACCTTTGCCAAACGAACCGGCCTTGAAAGCATAGACTGTTATCATCAATCCAGCTGCGGTGACGAGAATGGCCAGTAACAAGGTGGTCCCGATCCCCGTCAGGAATGGTGCCATGATGGCGAGAATTCCCATGATCATGACCGCGAAACCCCAAACCGTACCAGCCCGTGAAGAACCTCTTACTGATTCTGATATATATCCCATTTTTTCCTCCAAGAATTGAGAATCAAGCCATCTAAAATAGCCCCACCAAGCGGGATTTTCTATCCGAATTCCGTCATTTATGAAATATTCATCAATTTTTTTCATCAACTGAACCGAACTTTTGAAAAGCTCGAAATCCGTGCTATGGTTCCGCCGATTACTCATGGCCGAAAGATGCCAATCCTGAAGGCGGACCATTGACCAACAAGCAATTGTTACTGGGAAACCAGCTTGAAAACGACCCCTAAAACCGGCCTGTGCAAGTTTATTGTCCTGGTTTTTGCAGCGCTTGTGTTTCCGGTCAATATTTTTGCCGCAAACCAGGCCAATGAAACTGACCCGCAAACCAGTGAAGAGGTAAAAGAAGAAATATCTCAGTCTGCCGTTCTGGATTATATCGAGCGGGATAAGCAGCGCGTTGAATCACAGGGGCTCAGGGCAGTGCAATGGGTCGATTCATTCTTCAGTGATCCGGCTTACGAGGCTGAAGTTGCCAGCTCTCAGTTCCGCATCAGGCCAGAGCTTCATTACCGCCGTGAACAGGGACTTAAACCCAGGATCAAGCTTGGGTTCAAGCTCAGGTTGCCGAATCTGGAGCGTCATGTCAGCCTGGTGGGTGGCAGTACCGATTTTGATACCGACTTTGATACATCAGTGGATGATGATGTCAGTGAACCGGCGATAGGCCTGCAGTTTTTCGGCAAAGAAAGAAAAAAGTGGAACTCCAGCATGAGTGTCGGCGTCAAGTTCAATGAATTTGCGGGCTTTGTTGGTCCGCGTTTTCGTTACATTACGTCGTGGACAAAGCGTACATCCTTCCGCTTTATCCAGAAAGCTCTCTGGCAGACGAACAACGAGTGGCAACTTCGGTCTCGCATCGACGTCAATGTCGCGATTAACAATCGTTACTTCTTTCGTCAGATGGTCGATAGCCGCTGGCGGGGAGAATACAGCGAAGAAGAAGGTTTCCGTACCCGGTTCAGTAGTTTCTTGACCCGGCGCCTGCCTGACTCGGCCGGATTGCAGAGCGAAGCAACTGTGATCTTCCATACGCGACCGGACACGCATGTCAATGAATACGTAGTGGCATTGCGCTACCGCAAGCGTATCTGGCGGGAATGGTTCTATTACGAAATTGTGCCACAGGTTTCCTGGGAAGAGGAATTTGACTACAAATTCAATCCGGGCATTCGTCTTCGAATTGAAATATTCTACGGTGCGGACAAAGGCACGAGGTTTTGGAAACGTGAAGCAGAGGACGCGGATGATTTTCGCTGGTGATACTTATGTCAGCCGGGTAGCGTTGCTGGCGCTCGTGCTGTTTTCGTTTTCGGTCTGGGCGCAGGATGAAGCAAGCCATCCTGAGGGATCGGTCAAGGCAGAGGTTCTGTCCCTCAAAATTGCGGAAGTCGAAGCATCTGCTTCGATGGACGAACAAACTGCAAACAGTCTTGTCGAGCTTTATCGAAAGTCGTTAACCAACCTGGAAAGGGCGCGCGTCGAAAAGGATAGCGCTGATGCCTTCGCTGAGACGGGCCTGAGCGCTTTGGATAAGATCGCCAAAGTACGCCGGGAATATGAGCAATTAAGTCTCGACAGTCCGCTGAAACCGGGATTCCTGGCGAATCAAACGTTATCCGAATTAGAACAATCACTGACAGAACAGAAAACCCGCCTCAATGATACAGCAGCAAGTCTCACCCGGTTCAGGGATCGACTGGCAGGCGAAGCGGCCCGGCCCGGCCTTGCCCGTGAGCGGCTCACCGAAGCCAGGAAAGAATTGGACAGGACAGTTGACGAACTCAATTCACCGGCACCGATAGGTGAAGCATCACAAATAGCCGAAGCTCGCAACTGGTATCAGCAAACGCGCGTCTCCCTGATCAGCGCAGAAATTCAAAAGCTTGATCAGGAATTATTGAGCCACCCGGATCGAATGGCTTTGCTGGAGGCGCAGCAGGAACTGGCCGTACTGGAGTCAGAGCGATCACGCTCGCGAACAAGGATGCTGGAGGAAGCCATAAGTCAGCGTCGTGGTGTCGAGGTGGGGTTGGCGCGACAGGCGGCAGAGGCCGCTCAGCAGGAGCTTGAAGGGCGGCTTCCGGTGTTGCGCGAACTGGCAGCAGCTAATGTGGAAATCAGTGAGCAACTGGCGCAGCGTCTTCTGGAAGTGCAAATTGCGACGGAACAGCGTGATGCGATGCAGCGAGACAACGCTCAATTCGAGGAACAATTGCACTCGACAAAAAGCAAGCTTGCCATTGCCGGTCTGAACGTGGCCGTGGGCCAGTTACTGGTCGAGCAGAAACGACAGTTGCCGAACATCCGAGAGCTGGAAAAGCAGCTCAAGAATCGCGAGAAGGAGGTTTCCGATGTGGCTTTGGAGCAAATCTACCTGGTTGAGCAACGCCGGGATCTTCGCTCCACAGATCGCTTTATCGGCGGGTTGACGGCGGACTTGCCGGCAGACCAAGCGAGCGAAATCTATCCCGAATTGCATTCCCTGGCGGCCAACAGGCTGGAACTGGTAGAAAAATCAATTGAGAACGGTGGTGGCTATCTGATCGTGCTGGGCGAGCTTGACCTCGCACATCGTCAGCTCATTGAAACGGTGCGGAGCTATAACGAGTTTCTGGGCAAAAGACTGCTTTGGGTACGTAATACGGCGCCCATCAGAGTGAGAACACTGGCCAGTATTCCGGCGGACATCGAGCGGCTGTTATCCGGGGCCAGCTGGAACCAGTTCGTGCGGGATTTCGTATCCGCGCTTCAGAGTAAGTTCCTGTTCATCGCTCTATTTGCCGGCTTGCTGTTTCTTGGCTTAAAGAGATCCCGTTTTCTGGCCCGGGTTGAAGCCAGTGCACGGTACCTGGGCAGAATCAGGGACGATCGTTTCAATTACTCAATCGAAGCACTAGTATTCACCGCTCTTGCGGCTGTGCCTTTTCCCCTGCTGATCGTTTTCGCCGGCAAGATAATCAGCTTGAATGTCGCCTCTTCCGGGTTCTCAGAAGCAGCCGCATCCGCCATGGTTTTGGTGGGGCTCGATCTTCTGTTCATCCAGTTTTTTACAGATACCTGCCGTGACAACGGACTTGCCCTCAGACATTGTGGCTGGACTGCCTACACAGTCAGCAAATTACGCAATGAGTTGCGTTGGTTTCGGATCCTGTTTCCCGCGCTGCGGCTTTTAGGCGAAATCAGTTTGAGTCTGGATTCAGGCCCGGTGGTCGGCGGTCTGGCCGTGCTTTGCCTGACTGGCGCGGGTGTTTCACTCGCCGTCCTCGTTTTCCGGCTGTTCGTTCCGGACGGGGGTATTCTTCGCGACTTCCTGGCCGAACATCCCAAGAGTCTGGTGGCGAGGTTGCATCAGGTCTGGTCGGCTGCATTGATAGCCATTGTGCTTCTGCTGGTTGTGTTGTGGCTGTCCGGCTACATCTACACGAGTGCCGTACTGGTTAAGATATTCATGAATTCGATGTGGCTGATGCTGTGGCTGATGGTCTTGCAGAGTCTTATTACGCGATGGCTGCTGCTGAGCTATCGACGCCTCGAGTTCAATGCCGAATCAGAACTCAGGGAAGCCAGGCATTCTGTTGAGCATTCGGAAGATGGGGAAGGGGGTAAGGATACACATCCTGAAGTCTCCGAAATCGAATTCATCGAGCCGGAAATCGATTATGCGGAACTCAACAGTGACAGCCGCAAACTGCTCAAGGCGATTATTTCAGTCGTGGCTGCAGTCTCCCTTTGGATTATCTGGTCTCCTGTCTTGCCTGCGCTTGGCATATTGGAAGATGTTTCTCTTTGGACACGCATGGTCATGGTCAATGGTGAGAGTGTTCAAATGCCCGTTACCTTGATGGATCTTCTCATTGCCGTCCTGGTGGGAGTAGCCACGGGAGTTTGCGCAAGAGGATTGCCGTCTCTGGTTTCACTGGTGTTCTTACAAAAAACGACTATGAGCACCGGATCGCGCTACACCGCAACAACTTTGATTCGCTACGCGATAGTTGGTAGTGGCGTAATTGCGGTGTTCGGAATACTCGGTGGAAGCTGGTCACAAATCCAGTGGCTGGTAGCTGCGCTGGGCGTTGGCATTGGCTTCGGACTACAGGAAATCGTTGCCAACTTCATCAGCGGACTCATTATCCTGTTCGAACGACCTTTGCGAGTTGGGGATATCGTCAGTGTTGGTGACACCAGCGGTGTTGTCACGCGTATCCAGATCCGGGCGACAACCATCCGCGACTGGGACCGCCGCGAACTATTGGTGCCGAACCGTGAGTTTGTGACCGGCCGGCTACTAAACTGGACATTGTCGGACACGGTTAACCGAACTGCGATTGAGGTTGGCATCGCTTACTCCAGCGATTTGGAGCTTGCAATGAGACTGATCAAAGAGGTGGCCCAGGAAAACAGTAACGTATTGGATGATCCGCCGCCCTTCGCTGTTTTCCAGTCTTTCGGTGAAAGTGCGCTCAATATCAAACTGCTCGTCTATTTCCCTTCAATGGACAATCGAGTACGCACCTGCAGCGAACTGAATGTGGCTATCAAGCAAAAATTCGACGAAGCCGGAATATCCATTGCTTTCCCGCAGCGAGATATACACCTCGATACCAGCAAGCCATTGGAATTTCACATGTTGTCCACCCCTGAGGAGCCATAGATCAGCATGACTTTGGAGATCTGGCAATACCCGATTCATATACTGGCCTTTGGTTTTGGAACCGGGCTGATGCCTTTCGCACCGGGAACATTTGGTAGCCTGATAGGTGTTGCCCTGTTTTGGTTCATGGCGCCGATGCGCGCTTTACCGTATGTCGCGGTGGTTATAGCCATGTTCATCGCCGGCATTTTTATATGCGGACAAACGGCGAGTGACGTTGGCGCCATCGACCCTGGCTCTATTGTTTACGATGAAGTTGTTGGTTTTCTGGTCGCGATGTATCTGCTGCCCCGCGACTGGCGCTGGATTGCAGCAGGGTTCGTCGTATACCGGATTTTCGATATCTGGAAACCCTTTCCCATCCACTACCTTGAAAGCCACCTTGGCCTGGGCTCCGGGATCATGACCGATGATGTAGTCGCCGGGCTTTACACGCTGATGGTGCTGCATCTCAGTCGCGTGTTGATCCGGAAGTTTATGCTGGCCCGTTAATATGGGTCGCCTTCATCGGCGCGGTCTGTCGCCGTGCGTTGTTTTAATTCCAGTGGGTCACAATCAGAATTAGCAGCGCGGGAATCATCATAACCAGCGGCACATACTGTTCGATCTTGCCTGGATTCAACCAGCCGCTTTCCTGTTCTATCTGTTGCTGCTGCCGGGAAATGAAGGCGAAGGGCATTTGTTCCTCCATTTCACTCAACAGGGATCTCTGGATTTTTGCCATGTGCCTCAGGGAACGAATGCTCATGAACCAGATACAACTAAGCAAGATACTGAAACCGGAGACAAGGTCAGTAGTCCAAAGCTGCATTGCAGTGTCTAGCCCGGGTCTGTTGATGATCGTCAGCAAGCCGATCAGTCCCGATACCAATGTAATGAAAAACCGAGCCGTTGCAGTGCGCCGGATATTGGTTTGTGCGAGCATACTAATCCCGGCTCCGTATTGACTAGCCAGAGCGCTCAATGAATCGGTATCGCTAATAGCTTTCATTGAATTCACGTGTTTTCCTTTGCTCGATTTGTGCTGTTTTCAGCCTGTGCATTTTTACCCAGACTACCGTAGATGAAATTAACTTCTGCCCCGTAGAGCAGGACGCGACTAAAAAAATGTAGCCACAACATGAGAGCAATGATTGAAGAAATGGAACCATACACGGCATCCAGACTTGAAACATTGTCCACGTAGTAAACAAAGGCTTTTTTGCCCAGTTCAATTAACAATGAAGCGGTGATCAGGCCAGGCCAGGTTTCTCTCCACCCGGGTCGACGGAAAGGTACCAGGAAATACGTGCAGCCGATCATTACCCCGGTGCTGGCCAGGCTGACCAGGTGGCCGCCAACCAGATCGATCAAGTCTCCCCAGTATTCTCCCAGGAAATTCAGCTCCAGCCCGGAAACCAGGTCCGCCAGGGGTGTGATTGCGATGGTTCCAAGCATGAGAATAGAAATGGCCAACACCAATCCGAAGTTGCGCAGTGGTGAAAGGTAGAAGGCGTGCCCTCTCTTCAGATCCAGTGCAGCGTTGATTCCCCTGCTCATGGCGCCAACCATTTTCCTGGCTGACCAGAACAACACCACCATGCTGGCCAGGCCCGCAGCGCCACGCAGGCGGACCAGGGATTCTATATTTTGCGTGACGAAATCTGCGCCAACCGGAAAGAATTCACTTACCCAGTTGTTGACCTGCAGACGAAGTTGCTCTGATTTCAATATGGACCCGGCCAGGGCAATCATGCCCAGAATCAATGGAAACAAAGACAAAAAGCTGAAGAAAGCTATACTGGCCGCCATATCCTTGACGTGATTCCTGGTTCCGCGGATGCCAGCCTGGACCAGGATGCCGACCACGGGAGCCTCACATGCTGCTTCCTTGAGCCGGGTGAATCGGGATGTAACGGATGTTGACATTCAGGCAGTTTACAAAAAATGACTGAGTTTTGTTGAGTCGTTTCTCAATCGCAACGACGTTGCTGAGTACGCATCGGTCAGCCTGTTGTCCCTGAGTATATCTGATATGCATCCTGTTCTCGTGAGCACTACGGTCAAACGCCAAGCCCGTTCCGCCAGGCTGTTCAAGAGGTCTGGGCCTAGCCTGCAATTCCTGCTGCAGAGCCACCTACATAGTTATGTCGGATTTCGGATAGAGATACCTCCCGATTCGCGTAGTCTTACGCTCAGTAATTTGGGCATTATCTGCTCAAGCTCAGGCCCTGAGCACGTGTAAATCAAACAGGAGAGATTAATGAAATTGACACAGCGTCTGTTAACAATAATGTTGCTGGCATTGTTTTCAGTGTCAGCCATTGCCCAGGACAAGCCCAACTTCCTCATCATTTGGGGTGATGATATTGGCATCTCCAATATCAGTGCCTACTCCAATGGATTGATGGGTTACGAAACCCCCAACATTGACCGCGTCGCTAACGAGGGAGTGCTGTTCACGACCTACTATGGCGAACAGAGTTGCACGGCTGGGAGAGCGTCGTTCATGCTCGGACAGAGCGTGTTCCGCTCGGGCCTGTCGAAAGTTGGCCTTCCAGGTGCTGACTCAGGCATTAATATCCTGGATCCGACGATTCCCGGTATGCTCAAAGACGAAGGCTACTTTACAGCCCAGTTCGGTAAAAACCACTTCGGCGACCAGGACAGGCATCTGCCGACCAACAACGGGTTCGACGAGTTCTTCGGTAATCTATACCACCTCAATGCCGAGGAAGAGCCTGAGAATGAGGACTATCCGGGCGATGCCGTGATGGCGGACGGAAGGACATTTGCGCAGACTTTCGGGCCACGAGGTGTGATCAAGTCTACCGCTGATGGCAAGATCGAAGATACAGGCCCGCTGACCAAGAAACGCATGGAAACGGTTGACGAGGAAACGCTTGCCGCGGCACTTGATGCTATCGAACGCGCCCACAAATCCGGCAAACCCTTCTTTATCTGGTGGAATGGCACGCGTATGCATTTCCGCACCCACGTCAAGGAAGAGAAGCGCGGCGTGTCCGGTCTTGGTGAATACGTAGACGGCATGCTTGAGCATGACGGCCACGTCGGCCGGTTGCTCGATAAGCTCGACGAGTTGGGCATTGCCGATAACACGGTGGTGATGTACAGCACCGACAACGGCCCGCACAAAAACACCTGGCCTGATGCGGCAACCAGCCCGTTCCGTAATGAGAAGAATTCGAATTGGGAAGGCGCATTCCGGGTGCCGGCGATGATGCGTTGGCCTGGTAAAATACCGGCCGGCTCCGTTTCGAACGAAATTGTGCATCATATGGATTGGTTTCCGACTTTTCTCGCCATGGCGGGCAACGACAGTGTCAAAGAGGACTTGCTCAAAGGCGTACGTAACCGCGCAATGGGCCGCAGTTACAATGTTCATCTGGACGGCTACAACGTCCTGGACCACATTACCGGCAAGTCGGACAAGTCACCGCGCCATGAGATCTTTTACTTCAGTGACGTCGGTCAGCTGACAGCGCTTCGATATGACAAGTGGAAACTGATTTTTTCCGAGATGCGTGCGCCGGGAACGCTGCAGGTCTGGCGTGAGGAGTTCACGAACTTGCGGGTTCCGATGATCCTGAACCTGCGAACCGACCCTTACGAGGAAGCACCGCGGACATCGAATACCTACCATGATTGGGAGATCGACAGGATTTTTCTGCTCGTTCCCGCGCAAGCGTACGTTGGAAAATTCCTTCAGACCTTCAAGGATTATCCGCCCAGGATGAAAGCGGCCAGTTTCTCGATCGACCAGGTACTCGACCAGCTGCAGGATCCCCAGTCTCACTAGCATCCGTCATGTACACCCGTAATGCAGGCGGGCCTTCGGGCCCGCCTGACCCGCGGCCCCGACTCCGGTTCAACAGAAGATGTCTGATATACAAACCTGGCTAAGCGAAAACCAGCAACTGATTCAGCAGATCGGTAATCTCTCGCTGGTCGTTCTGCTTGTCACGATCATCGCGCTCCCACTGGTGGTGAAACAACTCCCCGTCGACTACTTCGTCAGCGAGAAACGTGAACCGGCCAGAAGCATCCGCAAACACCCCATGGTCTGGGCCGTGCTGTCGCTGCTCAAGAACATGATCGGCCTGATGCTGATCCTGGCGGGAGTCATCATGCTGGTACTGCCCGGACAGGGCACGGTCACGATCCTGATCGGCCTGGCTA
>PVMS01050596.1_pt1 | contig 12188 bp, 16 predicted proteins | sample 1853461 | NCBI WGS metagenome assembly PVMS01 (sample SAMN08582032, study PRJNA380276) | Marine sediment metagenome, whole genome shotgun sequencing project. | isolation source: ocean sediment barecode stripped | collected 2017
TGTGTTGCGTCTGATTGCCTTGCCGGCGGGCACCTCGAGCAAGCCGTCCGGCTTTGCTCTTTCCGAGGCGACCTTGGCTACCAGCTTGGAGCCGGCGATGCCTGCCGAGGCGTTAATGCCGAGATCATCCTTTATGCGCTGCCTTATTTTCTGCGCCATTTGTTGGCTTGAGCCGTGGATGGATTCAAAGCCGGTTATATCCAGAAAGGCTTCATCAATACCCACCGGCTCAATAAAGGGGGAAAAATCCATCAGTATAGCCATAAATTTCAGGGCGGTGTTCATATATTTCTTGATATTACCGGGCATAAAGATAGCCTGGGGGCAGAGGCGGCTGGCGGTTTTAAGCGGCATTGCGGAATGTATGCCGAATTTACGCGCTTCGTATGATGCAGCGGCGACCACCCCCCGGTGGTCTGGCTTGCCGCCGACCACCACCGGCTTACCCAGCAGCTTCGGATTCTCCGCCTGCTCTACGGATGTAAAGAAGGCATCCAGGTCAACGTGCATAATGCGGCGTGTCATTATTCCCCCCTGGAAACGAAGGCTTTAACCCTGCGCTCGAAGACACTTCTCTCCAGCAGCACACGGCGCTGGCACTGGAGGCACTTTATGCCGATGTCGGCGCCGAGCCTCGTTACCTGCCACTCGTAGCTGCCGCAGGGGTGCTTCTTCTTCAGGTGGACGACATCACCCAGTCTTATCTCCATCACCATGATTTACTTTCCTCTGTCAGGCAGGATTTACTATGGTTTTTTGCGGTAAGAATTAATCCGGTCGCGCAGTTCGGCGGCTGCTTTGCGGGCAGTCTGGGCGAAATTGTTATCCGATGAGGCAAATATAATCTGCCGCGATGAGTTAATAACCGCCTTTTCGCCATTGGCATCAATTCCGTAGAGGACAGCTTTTTCAAGATTCCCTCCCTGGGCGCCGATGCCGGGTATTAACAGGGGCATATCGGGGTGGCTTTCTCTGATTGTTTTTAATTCCTGCGGGTAGGTGGCACCGATAACCAGCCCGATGTTGCCGTATTTGTTCCACTGGCTGGCTTTAGAGGCTACCAGTTCGAACAGGGTGGAACTTTGCTCCCCCGTTTGATAGCTGAGGCTCTGGAAATCGGCCGAACCGGGATTGGATGTGCGGCAAAGGATGAACACCCCCCTGTCCTTATACTGGATGAAAGGCTCTATGGAATCAAAGCCGAGGTAGGGATTTACGGTGGTTGCGTCCAAGTCCAGGTAAGAAAAGATGGCTTTGGCATAGGCCTTTGCCGTGTTGCCTATATCGCCGCGCTTGGCGTCGCCGATTGCCGGTATGTCATCGGGAATGTAGTCCGCGGTGCGTTTTAGAATGTCGAAACCCTCGGCACCGAGCGCTTCGTAGAAAGCAAAGTTAAGCTTATAGGCGCAAACCAGGTCGGCGGTGCTGTCGATAATAGCTTTATTGAACTCAAAGACGCCCACTCCATCCGGCATCAGTTCCGGATCAGGATCAAGCCCGATACAGACAAGGCTGTCGTTCTTCCTGGTGGCGTTCAGAAGCTTTTCAGTAAAATTCATTCCGGTATCTCTATAGCTGATATTATCAGCCACTATATACAGGCGTCAAGTCATAAACCCTTAATTTCTGGGGGTATTGACTTCTATTAAACGGATAATTATTATAGCAGAGGTAAATAGTTACCGGATATCAGGAGGGAATTATGAAAAAAGTTGTAATGCTGATAGTTGCAGTTTTACTGGTAGCCTGGCTGGCGGCGGGTTGTTATGGCGCCATAAGAGGTTCCGGCGATCTGGAGACAAGGGAGTTCGATTTCAGTGACTTTACCCGTGTAGAGGTGGGGAATGCCTTTGAAGTCGAGGTTGTTCAGTCTGATTCATTCAGTATCCGCATAACTATGGACGACAATATTTTTGAATATCTGAATGTTTCCAGGTCAGGTGAAACACTTGAAATAAGACTGAAATCGGGCTACGGCTATGTTTCCTATACTTCCATAATTGAAATCACCATGCCAGAGCTCCGAAAGCTTGGTTTTTCGGGAGCAACCAGCGGTTTGGTGAGTGGATTCAGCTCTGCACCGATTCTGGATGTTGAACTTTCCGGGGCAAGCTCTCTGGATATGTCTGATATGGCAACCGGTGATGCTGATTTTGAACTCTCCGGCGCTAGCAACCTCACCGGCAACATAGTAGCCGATGGTGATGCCAGATTTAATGTATCGGGAGCCAGCTCGGTTGTCCTGTCCGGCTCGGCAGATGAATTGGATGCCGATGTCTCCGGCGCTAGCAGTTTGGATCTAGAAGATTTCCCGGTCGGTAATGCCAGTGTCGGGCTCAGCGGCGCCAGTAACGGTACGGTAAATCTGGATGGCACCCTGAACGCCGATGTCTCCGGCGCCTCGCACCTGTATTATATCGGCGAACCGATTATGGGTGGCATCGATACCTCCGGCGCCTCAAGTATAAGCAAGAAATAGAGATAGATTAAAATAAAAGGCGGCCCCGGGCAACAATCCGGGGCTGTTTTTTTATCCTTAGAAAACAGGACGGGCTGTGTTAAACTATGGCAGAACCCCTGTCGTTTTAAGGAGGAATCTTTGGCGGGCTCTCTGTATCAGCAGGCGCTGGATTATCTTTACAGCTTCATAGACTACGAAACAATGCACCAGCCCCGCGATGCCTCGCATTTCGACCTGCGGCGCATGGATGAGCTGCTGGGGCGGCTGGATAATCCCCATTTGAAAGCCAGAACCGTTCATATTGCCGGTACCAAAGGCAAGGGCAGCACCGCTGCAATGGTAGCCTCGGTGCTGAGCACCGCCGGCTATAAGACCGGTCTTTATACCTCGCCCCATCTCACCGACCTTAGAGAAAGGTTTCGGATTGATGGCGAATTGATTTCAGAGGCGGTGATAATTGAGCTTGTGGACAGGCTCAAGCCGGAGGTTGAGATTGTCAATCAAGAAGCCAGGTATGGCAGGCTTACAACCTTTGAAATTCTGACGGCGCTGGGATTTCTATATTTTGCGAAAGAGGGAGTGGATTTCCAAGTGGTTGAGGCTGGGTTGGGGGGGCGGTTGGACGCAACAAATGTTGTGCGGCCGGAAGTTTGTATAATTACCGCCATCGGGCTTGACCACACGGATGTACTGGGTGATTCACTGGCTCAGATAGCCGGTGAAAAAGCGGGTATTATAAAGCCCGGTTCGGTAGTGGCCAGCTCGCCGCAAACTGATGAAGCGGCCTGCGTGATAAAAGAGAGATGTATTGAAAATAATATCAGGCTTGTCAGGGCGGGGATAGATGTTAACTGGCAAAGCCATGGCTTCAAGCTTGACAGGCAGCTACTCGAGATTAAAGGCAGGCTGACTGACTACCGCATAGCCCTGCCTCTGCTGGGCAGCTATCAGCGGGAGAATGCGGCTGTGGCGGTGGCTGCCCTGGAGGTTCTGGCTGAAAATGGCTTTAATATTACCCATAATGACATTATTACCGGTTTTGAGAAGGTAAGCTGGCCGGGGCGCTTTCAGGTTATGGGACAAAAACCGCTTGTAGTAGTTGATGGCGCCCATAATCCGGCTTCGATTCGCCAGTTTAAACTATCCCTGGCAGATTATATCAAGAACTGCCTCGGTTTTGAAGAGAAGAGCAAGCCCTTTGACAGAGCAATTCTGGTTATCGGGGCATCTTTGGATAAGGATATTGGTGGCATTGTTTCGGAATTGTTCCCTCTCTTTAATGAGGTGATAGTTACACGTTCCCGCCACCCGCGGGCTATGGTAGCAACTTCCATCATGGCTGAGTTCAGGAAATACGGGCTTGAACCCCATATCGCAGAATCAGTGGCGCAAGCGGTATCGCTGGCACTTTCACGGGCCGGCAAAAGGGATTTAGTCTGTATTACCGGCTCCCTTTTCGTCGCCGGTGAGGCGGTTGAATATCTGGGCAGGAAAAATAGTTAGAAAAAGCCAGGATCAGTCGCAGTTGTCGAATTTGGTGGTCAGGGCTTCTTCCGGCAGCATTTTGCCCAGTACCCTTTCCATTGTCATGCTATGGCTGCAAAGACCCCAGTGGGAGAAGAAGTCACAGGTGCAGTTCCATTTGCCGTCTTTGTATCCGGTAACGTGGCTATCGTTATCGCCACGGATGCAGGCTGAAAATTCGCTTAAGGTAATGCGTTCTGTCTCCTGAGCATAGCGTTTTGCTTTTTCAATCTTACCAATCAGACTTGACTGCATAGCCATACCTCCTTAAATATATAAAGCATCGGTTAAAAACAAGCCGATGCTTTCTGCTTTCGTATCATCAATAAAATCATACTACTTGCTCATTAATGCTATGATAATTCTACCCCCTTTTTTCAGGGATGTCCAGTAAAAAAATCTGCCTGACAGGCAGGGTCTATGTAAAAATATTTTAAATTATTTTGTAACTGATTTGCCTGAGCAGTGCCGTTGCATTAGAATGCTGTTCGGGAAGTTAGAAGAAGGAAAATTATATGAAAGCATTACTTCAGCGGGTGACCGCTGCCCGGGTAAACGTTGACGGTGAAAAGGTGGGCAGGATAGGGCGGGGGCTTGTTGTTTTTATCGGTGTGGCTGATGGCGATACCGGGAAGGATATAGACTATCTTGTGCAAAAAATTGTAAATCTGCGCATTTTCTCCGATGATGACGGCCGCTTTAACCTTTCGGCTCTTGATATCGGTGGTGAGCTACTGTTGGTAAGCCAGTTTACCCTGCTGGCTGATACCCGAAAGGGCAGAAGGCCCAGCTTCACCGCTGCGGCGCCGCCGGATAAAGCGGAAGAGATATTTAATGAGTTCATTGAAAAAGCTCGCTCCATCGGCCTAAAGGTTGCCTGCGGGCGCTTTCAGCAGTATATGCAGGTGGAAATCCATAATGATGGCCCGGTAACGATAATGCTTGACAGCCGGGATAAATTCTAGCCGGTTTAATTAAAACTAATTGCAGCTGCGAAGGGTTGCAATAGCAATTATTATCTGCTATAATCCATAGCCTGATGAACAAAAGTGGAGACATGATCAGCAGGCTGAGCCACAAAGGCTACCGTATGACACCCCAGCGGATGATGATACTGGAGGCCGTTGAAGCAGCTGATGACCACATAAGCGCAGATGAGATATATGCCGCTGTCTGCAAACGCTACCCCCACCTTAATATATCCACCGTCTACCGTACCCTTGAGCTGCTAAAGGAGCTGGGACTGGCAACGGAGACGGATATGGGGGATGGGCGGGTGCGTTATCACAGCATAAGAAAAGGACACCATCACCACCTTGTCTGCCAGAATTGCGGTTGTGTTATAGACCTTGACGAAACGACACTGTTACCGCTAAAGGACGCTCTATCCCGGGATTATGGCTTTGATGCCGATCTCAAACACCTGGCTATTTTTGGCCGATGCAGTAAGTGCCGGTAATTTTTTTAACCTAATGTTGCAAACGTTCGCAGTTGCTATAAAATGCGAAAGGAGCGGGAAAAACGATGCACATTCCGGACGGCTTTCTGAGCGCTGCCGCAGTGGGCACTACCTATGTAATCTCGGCCGGGGGAGTGGCTAACGCAGTCAGGGTAGCCAGGGGGAAGATTGGCGAGAAGCATATCCCGATGATGGGTATTCTGGCCGCCTTTGTTTTTACCGCCCAGATGCTTAATTTTCCAGTAGCCGGCGGCACTTCGGGGCATATCATCGGTGCCGCACTGGTGGCTATTCTGCTGGGGCCCTGGGCGGCGGTAATTATAATGAGCGTTGTATTGATCGCCCAGAGCTTCATCTTTCAGGATGGCGGCTTACTGGCGCTGGGTGCCAATATTCTTAATATGGGCATTATCGCCAGCTTCGGCGCCTATTATCTGTACCGCCTGATAAACTCGCTGCTGGGTAATAACCGCCGCGGTACGCTGGTGGCCGGTTTTATAGCCGCCTGGGGTTCGGTATTACTGGCGTCAATCGCCTGTGCCATTGAGCTGGCTCTGTCCGGAGTTTCACCGATGGCGGTGGTGCTGCCGGCTATGGGCGGTGTTTATGCTCTTATCGGCATCGGTGAGGGATTTATTACAATTGCCGTGCTCAGCATGGTGATGTCAACCAGGGCTGATTTGTTAAAACTACAGAGGATTTAGGGGAGCCTTGATATGAATAAAAAGTGGTGGCTGATGGCGCTGGTGTTCTGCCTGGTTCTGGCTACCATATCCCCTCTGGCGTCATCTTCTCCCGACGGGCTGGAAAAAATAGCCAAGGATAAGGGCTTCATAAATACTGCCGCAGAAGCGCCGTTTGAAGTCGCAGCCGGCTATATTTTCCCCGGCATAGAGAATGAGGCGCTGGCTACAATTCTGGCCGGCTGGCTGGGAATACTGGTCCTGTTCACCATAGTCTATGGGCTTGCTTGGTTAATAAAATCAAAGAAAGGCAGAACCACCACTGAATAATGATTAACAGGCATGACAGATGAAACACAGCTTTATTGACCGCTACAGCGACCGTGATAGCCTTATGCACCGGCTTGACCCGCGCAGCAAGCTGGTGATGACGCTGGCTTTCATAGCTGCCATGGTGCTGACACCTGCCGGTAGCTGGCTGGCATATAGCCTGTATTTTGTTATTATCGCCACTTTGATTTTGTTGTCTAGGGTGCCGATGTCATATATCCTCAGGCAGTCACTGGTTATAATCCCCTTTGTTCTGCTGGTGGCTGTCTTTATTCCGTTCTTCAAGGAGGGCGAAACAGCCTTCGGTTTTAACATCTGGGCGTGGCATCTTTCGCTTACTCATGATGGCTTGCAGTTATTGTGGAGTATATTAGCTAAATCCTGGCTTTCCATCCTCAGCCTGATTCTGCTGACCTCGACGACCGGTTTTGCCAGCCTGCTCAAAGGGCTGGAGCGGCTGCGTATGCCCCGGGTGATGGTGATGCTGCTGTCTTTTATGTACCGCTATATCTTTTTATTGACTGATGAAGTAATGCGCATGAAGCAGGCAAGGGACAGCCGCAACTTCGGTGGCAGGCGGCTGCGACAGATAAGTACTGTGGGTAATATGATCGGCACCCTTTTCATCCGCAGCTACGAGCGCGGCGAGAGGGTCTATGCCGCTATGGTGTCGCGCGGCTTCGATGGCCAGAGCCGTACGCTGGACAGGCTGCGCTTTAGCCCCCTGGATATATATTTTATTGCCGGTATAAGCCTGGTTCTGGTTTGTATCAATCTGTTTAATCTGTACTGGTAAGGTGGCGTAATTATGCAGGAATTGATAAAGATTGAAAACCTTTCCTTCGGTTATCCCGACGGGCAACAGGCGCTGACCGATATCAACCTTGGCATATACAGGGGGGATTCGGTGGCTATCGTCGGCCCCAACGGGGCGGGCAAATCGACGCTGGTGCTCCACTTCAATGGCATTTTGAGAAGTAACGGCCATGTAAAGTTGCTGGGCAAACCGATTGATGATAACAACCTGAAGTGGGTGCGCAGCCGGGTGGGGGTTGTATTTCAGAATCCGGATGACCAACTGTTTTCGCCCACTGTTTTTGACGATGTCGCCTTTGGGCCGATGAATATGGGCTATAGCCAGGCTGAAGTTGAGCAGGCGGTGAAGATGGCTCTGGGGCTGGTCGGTATGTCCGGTTTTGAGAAGCGCTCACCGCATCATCTCAGCGTCGGTGAAAAGAAACGGATAGCAATGGCTACCGTTCTGTCCATGTCCCCGGAAGTTCTGGTGATTGATGAACCTACCAGCAACCTTGACCCAAGGGGCAAATGGGATATAATTGAAGTGCTGAAAGGACTCTCCATCACCAAGATAATAGTCTCTCATGACCTGGAGATGGTAAGGGAACTGTGCAGCAGGATGGTTATTATTGACCAGGGACGGGTAGCTGTCGATGCTAAAACCATTGATCTTCTGGCGGATAATAAACTGCTTGCTGCTCACGGGCTGGCGGCTGCGTAATCTATAAATCCATTATTAGGGGTGCAACCTTGAAACTGCTGGACATAATAAAACAAAGAAGAAGTGTACGTAATTTCTTAAGCAGACCGGTGGAGCGGGAGAAGATAATGCTCTGCCTTGAAGCAGCCAGGCTGGCTCCCTCCGCCTGCAATTCCCAGCCGTGGAAGTTCATTATCGTAGATGATGAAGAGACGAAGGGCAGGTTGTGCCGCGCTGCCTTCAGCGGTATATATTCAATGACGTCCTTTGCCAAAAAGGCGCCGCTGATAGTAGCCGTTGTCTCGGAAAAAGCCAAGTTTTCAGAGCGGATAGGCGGCTTTATCAGGGATACCAGATTTTACCTGATAGACATCGGCATCGCCACTGAGCATTTTGTCCTGCAGGCTGAGGAGCTGGGGTTGGGCACCTGCTGGATTGGTTGGTTTGACGAGAGAGCGGCGAAGTCAATCCTGAAAGTTCCCAGGGATAAAAGAATAGACGTCCTGATAGCTGTAGGTTATTATGATAAAGAGAAGCCGGTGCGGCCGCATAAGCGCGATTCGCTGGAAGAAATAGCCGCCTTTAATTCTTACTGATTTTCATTACCTCGTTGCTGACCAGACCAGAGCCACCACCCAGCCGATAAAAGTCCACCCCAGGTAAAAGTTATCAGCAGTTTAAGCCAAAACAGGGTGAGGATTCAAATAGTTATAGGCAGAAAACGGGAATTCAGGCTACTTCCCCGTTAAAGCAGCGCGCAGTTCGTCTTCGGTTTCGGGGCGGGTGACGGCTATAATCTGGTCTCCCTCATGGATTATGGTGCTGTTTGTCGGCACCGTCGGTTTCTTTTTCTTGCGGATAATCAAAGAAAGGATACTATCCGGCGGCAGCGGGAGCTCTTTTATCTGCTTGCCGATGGCGGTCGAACCGGGCAGTATTTTCACCTCTACGACCTCCAGCCCCCTTTCCTGTATATCCATCAGGTGTACCAGCGGGTGTGACGGCAGCTCATGCTTTATATGTTCCAGGATGAGATTGGTGGTGCTTACGGTGGCATCGATGCCCAGCTTCTTAAAGACCCTTTCGTGTTGCGGGTTTCTGACGCGTGCTATAGTGCGGGGGACATTGAATTTATGTTTGGCTAGCTGGCAGGCTACCAGGTTGTCTTCATCGTCACCGGTTACGGTGATAAATATATCAGCCCGGCCGGTACCGGCTGCCTCCAGAGTGGCTACCTCACAGCCGTCACCATTAAGGCTTACGCTGCCCAATTCGTCGTTTATAGTCTGGCTGAAGGTGGCATCCTTTTCTATTACCAGTACTTCATGCCCTTCATTGAGCAGGGCTCTTACCAGATAGTAGCCCAGCCTGCCGCCACCAACAATAATTATGTACATAGGCTTATTCTAGCTTTCTACCTTTTCCCTCAGCATTTGGGCAAATATCGTGGTTGGGCTTATTGCCTCCATCCCCAGTGTAATATACAGGTCGCGGCGCAGGGGATCGTAGATACGGCAGATTACCTTGGGCACGTTGAAGATATGCTTGGCGATCTGGCATGCCATTATATTACGGTTATCACCCTGGGTTACGGCGACAAAGGCATCGGTACTCTCTATACCTGCTTTTTTAAGCGCCACATCGTCAAGGCCGTGCCCCAGCAATGCAGTGCCTTTGAAACCCGCCGGCAACCAGCGAAAACTATAAGACTTGGTATCCAGAACAGTAACCTGGTGCCCGTCTTTGTCCAGCAGGGTAGCCAATTGAGCGCCTACTCGTCCGCAGCCCATAATAATTACTTTCATTATAAAAAACCTGGTTATGTATCTGTCTGGTGGTCCAATAAAACACGGCAGGGGGCATTTTTAAGCACGTAAGGCAGAACATCGCCCAGGCAGAACTGGCCATAATGTTTCTTATATGTAACACCTATAAGAATCAGGTCGATTTCTCGTTCCATTGCTTCGTCAATAATAGCCGGGCCGACCTCGCGGGCTTGAAGAATATCAGTTTCCACCACGCAGCCCCTCTCCTGGGCAATATTTTCTGCTTGAGATAGTATATCTTCGGCTCTGCCAATCTCGGGTTTAATCTCGGCATCGAGCGGCAGAGAGCGCTCAACCGGGATTACGTGAACGGCGAAAATCTTGCTTTTATTCTTCCGCTTTGCCAGGCTGCAGGCTAACTCTATTGCTCCTTCATCGGCCTTGGTACCGGCTACAGGCACTAAAATCCTGTGAAATTCCATGCTTCCCTCTCCCACCATTAAGCGGGTATTATAGTCTTCCTGCCGAAAAATTACAATCCCCTTCACTGCTTTGCCGGAAAAAACTTTTTGGCCTTTTAATAATAAGTTGCTTTTTAGCGCCATCTCCAGAAAGCCGGGGTGAATAACATCAGCAGGGTAAAAAGCTCAAGGCGGCCGGCCAGCATACAGAATATGAGAACCCCTTTACCCAACGGCGGAATAAAGGCATAGTTTTCCGCCGGACCGACCATACCCAGCCCGGGGCCGACATTGCCCAGGGAGGCAATAACCGAGGATAAAGCCGTTATATTATCCAGCCCGAGGCCGCTCATAATAAGGAAACAGCCGACCAGGGTAACAAAGTATAGAATTGCCAGCCCGATGATTCTGGAAGTAATCCCCTCCGGCATTACGCTGCCGCCGATCTTTAACGGGATGACAGCCCGGGGATTGAAAGCCAGCAATATACGGCGGTAGGTGTATTTCGCCAGTACCAGCAGGCGGATAACCTTTAAAGCTCCTCCGGTTGAGCCGGCCGAAGCACCGATTATCATCAGGATAAGTAGCAGTGATTTGGCAAAGTCTGTCCAGGCATTAAAATCGGCGGTGGTAAAACCGGTTGTGGTCAAAATGGATGCGGTCTGGAAGCTGCTATACCTCAAAGCTTCGCCAAAAGGCAGCCCCATATTTATTATCAGGTCCAGGTTTAGGATAAGGATAACCACTATTATGAGGGTGATGTACAGCTTGAACTCAGAATTCTTGAGTAGCCGCATTGGTTGGCGTTTGAAGATAAGGAAGTAATAAAGCCCGAAGTTTACTCCGGCAGCTACCATAAAGAAGATAACAATAACTTCAACAAAAAGGCTGTTATAGGCGCCAATGCTCAGGTTGGTAGCCGTGAAACCACCGATGGACGTAGTACTTAGGGTTACCGTCATAGCGTCGAATATAGGTAATCCGGCAATACACAGCAGGATGAACTCCGTTATCGTCATGCCGAAATATATAAGCAACAGGGCTTTGGCGGTATCACGAATACGTGCCGTCAGTTTTTCCCCCTGCTGACCGCCCGGCATCTCGGCCTCCGCCAGACGGGCGGCACCGATACCTAGTATCGGAAAAAGGGCAACGAAAAGCATAATAATACCCATACCGCCGAGCCACTGGGTGAGGGAGCGCCATAAAAGAATACCTTCTGCCTGGGTTTCAATGGAAGTGAACACCGTAGCCCCGGTGGTGGTATAGCCGGACATAGCTTCGAAATAGGCGTCCAGGAAACCGGGTACGGCGCCCGATATCGTATAAGGCAGGGCACCGAAGAGAGAAGCTGCCACATAACTGCTGACAACCAGTACTATGGCTTCCCGGCGGTTCATTCCCCTCTCTTTTACCGGTAGAAGCCGCCATAGCAGTAAGCCCGAACCCAGGCTGATAGCCATTGAAATGGCGAAGGCAGAGGTATCCGTTCCATTGTTAAAAAGGCTCCACAATAGAGGCAGGAGCATGGTCAAGCCTATGCTGGCTATCAGCAATCCCAGGTAGTGGAGAACAACCTTTATCCTCATAATCGGCTCTTACTTGAAAAGCTTTTCCACGGCAGGTACGACTGGCAGGGGAGATACTATGATAATATGGTCCCCGGCTTTTACAACACTGTCGTCGGGTGGAATAATAACCGAATTATTGCGCACAATAGCTCCGGCTATGGCTTCTTTCGGCAGGCCGGCTTCGCTGATTTTCTTGTTAACAATACCTGCCGTCGGGCTGGTAACAAACTCAATGGCTTGCAGTTGCTGCCCCTCGAGCAGCGCCGATGATATGGCTCCACCATGGAGAACAAAGCGGGTAATTTTATCGGCAGCCAGTATTGCAGGCAATGCGGCTACATCGACGCCTATCGCCTCGGCCAGCGGGATATATCCCGGCTTGTTGATTACCACCAGGCTGCGGGGCACACCCAGGTTCTTGGCCAGCAAGCCGCA
>PVMS01151124.1_pt1 | contig 12186 bp, 16 predicted proteins | sample 1853461 | NCBI WGS metagenome assembly PVMS01 (sample SAMN08582032, study PRJNA380276) | Marine sediment metagenome, whole genome shotgun sequencing project. | isolation source: ocean sediment barecode stripped | collected 2017
GAGTTCTTGCTGAACAAACTGCAGGACACGAAAACCAATGCACAGTTCTTCGAAGCAATGAAGCGGTAAAGGTTTCTATCCGAAGTCACAATCCATACGGGGCCCATGCGGCCCCGTATTTCGTTATTGGTCGTTTAACAGGTCCGGTATTTCGCCACACATTTCGGCAGGCGTTGCGGTATCGTAATTTCATTAGGCCGCGTCGGATGGGTTTGGAATTGAATGCACAGCTGCGTTGTTCACTAACATTCTTGGTATTGCTCGCAATTCCCGGATTGTGTATCGCACAAGAGGAGCCAGAGATCAGTGGCACCTGGAATATCGTTTACACGGGCGAGACTCAGTACGGACGCTGCGGTCGAGAGCTGAGCTACGCGGAACTGGAGATTGTCAACAAGCTTCCTGACACAAAGCGACCGACCTACGAAGCGAATATGACTGCCTGGATCTCAACAGGGCGTTGTAGCGAAGTCTATAAGGAAACCAGCAAGGCGAAGTTGGTGTTGCGCGGAACTCGCGTGAGCCTGTCTTACGAAAAGGAAGAGTGGGGCAGTGAGATGTTAGTCCGTGACGGTAACAAGATGGCGGGCATCGACGCAGCGGGCGTTAGTGTCGAGTGAATACAGACCGGAGAGTTACCCGTTAGTCTGCTAACCACCATGGCTCGCCAAATCATAGTTACAGAGATGGAACGCTCAAATATTGATGGGTTGAAGACGAAGATTGCAGCGACGGGTGTAGCCGATGAGGATATCGAGCAGTTAGTGCCGAAGTTGATTGAGGGATTCGCCGATTGCGCTGTCGATACTGCGCAAGTGCAGGCCGCTGTGCAGCGATTGCCCTACGACGAGTTGCTGAAAATGATAGACCCGATATCGGCCGACGAACCGAATCCACGAGTCGTTCGAAGAATCGACCAGCCGGGTTACGGCGCACGTCTCAAAGCTTGTTACTACGAGTTAGGCGATGAGTTGGATCTGTTAGAGCGGTAGCCGGTGTTCCAGGACTTCGAAATCCCGAATTTCATATCGCACGCTGGCAGCCGCGGACGCGTATTGAATATTCACTGAGACAGGGAAGTGGTAATGATTGTCGTAGGCCACTTCGATCAGGGGGCGCGAATCCTCCTCAACGGCGTTAATGAGCTCATCAAAGATATCCCCTATCCACACCGGATTCGGCGGTTCCGACAAAAACTCTCCAGAACTTGATTCCACGCTAACAACAAACGCGGATATCCTCTGGCCACGTTCTTCTGTTGCGACAAATGCTGCAATGTCCTCTTTTTGACAGGCGCACCAACGCTGCACAACGTATCGATATGAGGGCGGGCGCGTGTCCTCCCATGCCTGTAGATTCTGCAGCAGTTCGCTGACTAAATCGGGATCCTGAAGCGGCTCTCCAACGTCCGGCAATAGAGTGAGGGATCCAACAGAGACAAACAGGATGAGCAATAGAAGGGCGACGGCGATAAGCGTCGTTGTTGAAGAATTATTTGATCGCATCATTCCGGTGCATCGTGTGTAAATTCGCCAGTTTGAATAAACGTAATCGCCTGCTCGATCGCTTCGGGCGACTCCATGATAAATGGGTGTGAAACCGCGATCGTAATGAAGTCCGTCATACCCTCAACCTTCGTACTCTCGACCGAGACTTTTCCGTCATCGGGGTTCTCAAGGTATTGTGACAAGATCGGATTGAATGTTTTTGTGCCGGCGACAATTCCAACTTCGTAGTCCACAGGGCCGAGCTTCAGAGGAATGCTGTTTTCGTCGGTTCCAAGTTGCATGCCGGCCGGTCCGTTGACTGCCTTGTATCCAGGGATGGCCCGAAAGCTGTCGACGACTTCACTTCCCTGGTTCGGTGGTGCGAACATCACCACACGCCCTAGCGTCGGCATCTCATTGTGTTCCAGGTAATACCTTACGAGAATGCCACCCAGCGAATGGGTGACGAAGTGTATCGAACTCTCTTCCGGGCATGTTTCCATGCCGGCCTCGATCGCCATCGCTGCCAGTTCCTCGATCGGGAACTGCCTCGACGGGTAGCCGAGATTACTGACGACGTAGCCATCGGCCTCAAATGCAGCAGCAGCATTGTCCATGGAGGCCGGTGTTCGCGCCAGTCCGTGAAGAAATACCACACAGTCCGCAGCTAGCGTTGAAGAACATACCAGCATTAATAACGCGAACAGCATGCACGAACTTGCAGAGAGCTTTAGTGGTGTGAATATTATGACCAGGTCCCAGGTCCCTTATCTACAGGGATGTCGTTTACTTACGAAGTTCTTTTCGAATAACCAGCTTCAAGCCAGACCATGTATTGTCGACTGCGCAAACCTTGATGTCCACCAGCCCCAGCGGGAGTGCGACATCGCGAATCACATCCTCAGTCACACTGGACGATACACCGGATGATTTCTTTGGCCAGGAAATCCAAATCACGCCATTCGGTTGAATGGCGTCCATCAGGCCCGGGAGTTTCGATTCGAGTTCGGCGCGTGATTTCGTAAAAAAATGCCAGATATCGACGTCTTTCGAGCCGCGGTTGAATATTTTTACATTCGGTGGCAGCTGGGCGACGAGGTCTAAATAGTTTCTTGGTGCGCCGATCGTCCGAACACGAAAGCCGTCCTTAATGCCGAGCTTCTTGGCGAGCGGTGTACCCGAGTAACCAGTCATACTATTGAGCCACTCGGCTGAATTAGATCCCACAGGTTCCCGTACAAGTCGCGAAACACTGCAACAGTTCCATAGTCTTCAGTCTTCGGTTCACGAACGAACTCGACGCCTCTTTCCAGGTACGCTCGATAATCCCGCCAAAAATCATCTGTATACAGAAACAGAAAAACACGGCCCCCGGTTTGATTTCCTACACGCGACAACTGTTCATCGCCAACGGCGCGGGCTAGCAGGATTTGCGACCCGGTGTTGCCAGGCGGTGCGACAACGACCCAACGTTTATCTTGTTCCGGCACGTAGGAATCGTCGATAAGATCAAATTCGAGCACCTTGGTGTAGAAATCGATGGCCTCATCGTATTCCCTGACGACAACTGCGGTCAGTCCGACGGTTTGTTTCATGTGCGTATCTTTGTGCTCATGTATCGTGCATTCCTAAGTTGCATCATCTTCAATTCTCCATGGAGGGTACCGCCTGTTCTGGCCGGCGTGATAAATGCACACACTGTTCCCGGCCGGATCCAGCAGGTAGGCCTCGCGCCACAGCCAGTCCGTATCGGACGGCATGCTTTCGAACTTGAGACCGACGCCCATTAGTCTATCGACCGATTCGTCGACATTCTCGACTTCAAAGTAGACGACGACGCCGGTACTGGAAATGCTCGGCCCCACTTTGTGGATTGAAAGCGTGCTCCCTGATTCCGTTTCAAATCGTGCGTATCGAGGCGGGCTATCGACAATTTTCCGAAGTCCCAGGCGTACGTAGAAGGCGACAGATTTCGCGTAGTCCTGGCACGGAATCGTAATTTGGTTGAAGTCCATATTGGCTACGCTTGAGGTTAGCTAAGATTCGTTGAATCGTTCTATTCTAGATCCTGATTTTCGTTGTCGCGGTCGCCTGGTCGCCGGTGTTTGGCGTACCGTGTGGCTCAATGAGCAATAGCTCGGCTTCGTCGGCCGCAACCGGGCAATGTTCCACACCCTTCGGTACGACGAATAATTCTCCTTCACTGAGATGGATGTCTTCATCACGAAGCTTGATCGTGATCTGACCCTTAATGACCAGGAAGAAATCATCAGTGTCGGGATGCGAATGCCAATTAAACTCGCCCTTAACCTTAACGACCATGACGTCGTTCCCATTGAAGTCGGCGACGATTCTCGGTGACCAGTGTTCAGAAAACGTTTCCAGTTTATCTTTAAGATTTACAGCGTTCATATCAGTTAAGACCCCGCTCACACTAAGGTGATTGATGTGGAAATGACGACATTCGGAATCCAGTTACGCTTTCGACGTTCAAGCCGACTGCTCGTATCCTCGCCGTCAAAATTCGACGACGTACTGGATAACGATAGATCACCGACAGTTTCAAAAGACGCTACATTGACGACAGCATATTGCGTGTTGTCGATTTCGCATACAACAAACGGTACCACTCCGCATACAGAGCACACATAGAAGTCGGCAGTCTTTGTGCCGAATTGATATTTCGAGACTAGCGACGGGTCATCAATCTCCGCCGACAGCTCTGCGCGGTGATGGGATGCCCATGTACCGCCACGTTTTTGGCAAAAAGTACAGCTGCAATTCCGCGTATGTATTTGCGTTTCAGAGCCGGGCCACAGGAGTACAAAGCGAATGTTCCGGCAATGGCAGGCGCCTTCAATTCGTGTGGGTTCTTGCGCCAATTCAGGCACGTCGCTTTGATAGTAATTTGTGAACCAGGAAGGACAGCGGAGACAACAGCACGAAAACCAGTAGTGATAGCACCGGCAACGCAATTATTAGCCAAAATCCGTCAAAGGCGCCAATCGATATGTCTCCATCCACATTCATCGTCGTCTCACCGATTACAAGAAAGGAGATACCGAGAATCAGTCCCAGGACAAGTGATGATGAGAGAACAAACATGCACAGTTGCTTCGTGTAGTTCCAAAACGACATTAGTATTTTCCTCGCTATGTCGACGAAAGCGCTACCATTTTCTTGATCGTGTTCATGTTGCGCGCCGTTCCATCTTTGCCCGCAGGGATTTTGAGCTTCGAGCGACCCATGCCGGATCCGAAGTAGACATAGATTTCTCGAGCACCGAGTTGCATATCCTCGTCGATTCGACCGGTAGCCTTATCCAGCGCGTCTTGCGGGGGCTTGCTGTCAAGGAAAATCGCTACAGTGAATTTGGGGTCCCGATCGGGAAACGGATTCTCGTTGAGTAGTGTGCGCAGCTCGGATGCAGTTCGAACGATAACCCCTACATCCTTTCCCATGTAGTCGCGTAGTCTCCTCTCCAAAGCAGCTTTGATCGACGCCTTTGATTCATTGCTACTGAACGCAAGGTTGCCACTGGCAATGTACGTTTGAACATCAGCGAGACCCAGCTCGCTACACATTTCCCGAAGATCGCTCATAGGAAGCCTGCCAGTGCCTCCGACGTTAACCGCGCGAAGAAATGCGACGAATACTGTCATACGCGGCGATCTTTCACGCCTTCAGTGGAGGAACGGCAGCATTTACTCTGAATGCAAGGCAATCCGGTTGCCCTCGCTATCAAGCACGATAGCCCTGTAGCCATGCTCGCCGATCTGCTCTTTCGCTTTCAGAATCCGCCCACCGCATTGTTCCACGGCGTCGATGGCTGTATCCAGGCGTCCCGTACGTTGAAATAGAGTAGTGATCCATGATCGGACGGCTTCTCCTCGTCGCTCTTGAAAAGGCATCCAGCAACGTCGTTGCCGCTGTGCTCAAGTACGGCAACGCCGTGTGCCTCCTGCACCGAGATGTCCAAAACCTTGGAATAGAACTCACTCGCTCTACGAAGATCTTCTACGGGAATATCAAACCATACGACCCGATTTGCCATTGCTCTCTCCTGATTCTCGGTGCTTATGATAGCTAAGGAGCGGCTCGAAGCCACCCATGATCATGCGTTTCCCGTCAAAAGGCATTTTTCCCACACTCTTCATCCGAGGATCGGACCACATGCCTTTATGTGCCGCGGCACCCGATTTTCGATCGGGCCAGACAACCCACGAAAAGACGATGCTTTCGCCCGGCCGGGCATTTACAGCTCTTCGGTAATCAGTCTGTTCACCATCAGGAACATCGACTTCCCAATTTTCGAAAATTTCGAGCGCCCCGAAATCTTTAGCGACCTCGGCGAATGTCTCTGCCACTGCAATATAGGCTTCCTTCATTTCATCAGGCACGCTCAGGATGTATCCGTTGACATACATGGAATTGCCTCCTACCAGGCGAGGTTGCCTGTCTTGCAAAATACAGCAGGCGCTTGGTGCAGACCAACTGTCTGTCGCGACCTGACGTCCAAGCTAACTTGAACTCAGCCTAGGGCGATCGTTGCCCTTGCAAGAACCGTGACGAAGGCCAGAGCGCAAGTGCAGCGCATTTTTAGGCGGCGCATTCATATTCCTCGATCTCTATATCAGGGTGTGCAGCAGCCACCGCGACTCTGAACCAAATAAACGGAAACAAGGGATTTGGGAGCCAGTACTTCCAACCCAAATTCTTGACGATCGAACCGTCAGGAGTAACAAAATCTAGCCACACGTAAAGAAACTTGTACGGGCACAGGCCCGGAACATAGTTGACTCGAAATCTGTCCGAAACCAGGTTTTTGCGTCGAATATAATAGTTTCCCTCGAAAGGAGTAATCGCCCAACCGATCTGACCGTCTGCAATTACACTGCCAGATCCGCTGTGCCGAATTCGAATGCATCTGTGGGGCATAGCGACACCTATCGTCTAAGCTAACTTAAATTCAGCTTACGGCGCACATGTTGCTCTTGCAAGAAGTGTGACGGAAGCCAGCGCTGCAAGTGCAGCGCATTGTTAGGTGGCATTTTCTTTCTGAGAAATGCCGAATTCTGCCCGAATAAATGGTTTTATGTCTCCGGGGCCTGTTATTTCCAAGTTGTACATTCGATCTTCGTTCTCGTTCGTATTTTCTATTTGCAGCTGCAGCGCAAAAAAACGGGCAGCAAAGCATTTCTAGGACCATAAATTCTTCGATCTCTGAGTCGAGTCTTTCCGACGATTTAATTACCGCAACGTATCCGTTCGACAACTCCTGGAACTCACCGACCATCGGGCGGAGTTTTTTCGACAAGTCACCGTGGCGATGACGTTGTTGGGCGGTAAGGACACTTAGGTCACAGGAGAATGTCAGGTCCATGCTCTTTTTGCCACCTAACGTCTAAGCTAACTTGAACTCAGCTTACGGCGGGTTTCTTGCTCTTGCAAGAAGCATGACGGGAACTGGACGTGCAAGTGCAGCGCGTGGTTAGGCGTCACTCGGCAAGGGCCTAAACTGATTGTTCGGCCCAGGCGTAAGATAAACGATCTGACTCGGTTCGATGATATCGACGCGATGCCACGTTCCTTTCGGAACCACCAGACCATCGCCGGGCCCCACATCGACATCCTCTTCATCGGTGTCAAGAAAGACAACTTTAACCCTACCGGATATCAGGTATAGAACTTCGTCGCCATCGGGGTGCATCTCGCCACCGTGCGGCGAGTTCTCAGCCATCGTGGCCACACCAAAGGTAGCCCCTGAAAATGGAACCGGTGGGTCGGGTCTTTCTGGCATTTTCGACGCGGTAAAATCGCTGCTCAGTCCGATTATGTGCGTTGAAGGATTGAAAAGTAGCGGCTTGGTCATTGCACCTCCTTGAGATCAGTGGGGATGGTGATGCTGACGCCTAACGTCTAAGCTAACTTACAGCCAAGTATCTGGCGCGGCTGTTGCGAATGCAAGTATGAAAGAGGCTGCAAGAGACGTGACAGATACAACTCGGGCGGCAAGTGCAGCGCATTGTTAGACGGCATCTTGCGACTTTGCTGGGGCATTGCTGATATTGGCGTACTGGACGAACGGAACTTATGATTTTGGGTTTAGAAAAGTCAATTGAGACGATTTCGAAACCTATTTGCGAACCCTTGGTAATCGCATTCCTTTTTAAACTCCCATTCGGGCTAGTGCCTCTATAACTTCTCGCATAAAGCGTTCCGCGGTCGGGTGCTCAATTGCAAAGTTTGCCTCCAATTCCTTGGCTCGTTTCAGCACAGATCCTGCCTCCGCCCCAACGGCATTTGAGTCCAGTAAATCGTGAATGTCAGAATCCAATTCCTGTACTAAGGTTCGTGTGTCGGCATCCAATTCCGTTTTCTGTATCTCGTCCCTAAGCTTAGCCAGTAAGCGCCGAATTTGTATATTGCTCATCGCTCTATCATCACTGAAAAGTCCGAATATGCCGTCTAACGTCTAATCTAACTTGCAGCCAAGTATCTGGCATTAGTCAGCCTTGATCCCAAGTAAATATACTAACCCAATTGGTATCTTCCTTCGAGATTGTAAGGAGCTCGCTGCCACCAGGATCATGGTAAAGAGTAGCGTGCCACTTAGGAGTCTCATTGCGCCTGACTTTACTACAAGCGCCAGCGATGCAGCGGCACGGTCGTGCCTGCTTTGAAGTCTGATTGCTCCAGTGCCAACTCGACGTAACCGTCCGTACCCGACAACGACGCAAAGTCGCCTGACGTGTTTGTATGCACAGGCATCGCGAGTACATTGCCTGCCGCATTCGAGATGAGTTTAACGGGCAGGAAATTCGTCAGCTCCGGTTTGAACGTAACGTCAGTCGTTAACGATGCGAACTGTGGCGCTGCTGCGGCCATTCCCGACATGTGTCGCAACGCTGGAATGACATACTGTCGCGCGCACATCAGGGTCGATACCGGGTTTCCAGGCAACGCAAACACAGCCTGCCCGTCGGGTCCCACCCCAAACCACATCGGTTTTCCCGGTCGCTGACTAATCTTATGAAACGTCACGTCCACGCCCAGGTCATTCAGTACCTGCGGAACATAGTCGGCCTTGCCCATCGACACGCCGCCACTCAGGATCAACACGTCCGCCTGTTGCAGGTGTTGTGCGATACGTTTTCTTAGTAGCTCCAGTGCATCGACCAGATGTTCGTGTGTCGCATCCGCGTATCCATTCTCTTCGAGCATCGCCACAATCGCCGGGCCGTTCGACAATCGGATCTGATGTGCTTCAATAGCCTCGCCCGCTGCGACCAGTTCGTTGCCCGTCGAAATAACGCTAATGCGCGGCTGTTTCGCAACGCTCACTTCGGGTAAGCCACACGACGCGATGATCGCAATGTCCAGCGGCGAGATTCGTGTGCCGGGTTGCAGCAGCTCCGCATCCTTCTTGTGATCGGACCCAGCCGCATGAATAAATTGACGTTCACTGGCTGCATAGTTCGCCTCTACATGCGCACCTGATTCGTTCACGATGATGCGTTCCACCGGAATAATGCAATCTGCGTTCGCCGGTAGTGATGCACCCGTCATTATCTCAATGGCATGACCCGGCTTGAGTGTCTGTGCCGGGTCGCCGGCGGCCTGGGTCGATTGAATCGCGAAAGAGCGATTGCCCTCAGCGAATTCTGCATAGGCAATTGCGATGCCATCCATCATGACGCGATCAAACGGCGGTTGGTCGCGTTCGGCCTTCACGCTTTGTGAAAGTACGCGGCCCGTTGCCCCGGCCAGCGAAACGGTCTCGGATTCGAGCGCTTTGACTGCCGCCAGGGTTGCTTGCGTTGCTTCGGCTGCCGTTAGCATTCTGTTCTAGCCTTGCGCGTTGTTAGATTCGCGCGCAATGGCGCGGTGACCTATGTCGCGACGAACATAGACGTTGTCCCAGTCGATCTTGTCGACTGCTTCGTATGCCACGCTTGCCGCGCTCGCGACACTATCACCCAGGCCGACAACACACAGCACACGACCACCGCTGGTAACGACGTCGTCATCGTCGTTCGCAGTCCCTGCGTGAAATACTTTTTGTGTGTTGCTATCTGCATCGGCCAGTCCAGAGATAGGCATGCCTTTCCCGTAACTGTTCGGGTAGCCGCCCGCTGCCATCACAACACCCAGTGCCGCACGTTGATCCCACTCTGCATCCATCGACGCCAGTGTACCGTCAAGCGTCGCTTTGCAAATGTTTGCGAGATCGGATTGCAAACGCATCATGATTGGCTGCGTTTCCGGATCGCCCAGGCGGCAATTAAATTCGATGACTTTCAGCGTGCCGTCCGACATGATCATCAGTCCTGCGTACAAGAAACCCACAAACGGCGCGCCATCTTTCCTCATGCCCTCGAGTGTCGGGCGAATCACGTCGTCCATAACGCGTTGTTCAATGTCGGCGGTTACAACCGGCGCCGGAGAATACGCACCCATGCCGCCTGTGTTCGGTCCGACGTCACCTTCATCGCGAGCTTTGTGGTCCTGCGATGTCGCCAGCGGCAATATTGTTTCGCCATCGGTAATTACAATGAAACTCGCTTCTTCACCGTCGAGGAATTCCTCAACAACAATCTTCGAACCTGCATCACCGAATTTGTTACCCGATAACATGTCGGTCGCTGCTTGTTCAGCATCGTCCAGCGTCATCGCAATGATCACGCCCTTGCCCGCAGCGAGACCGTCGGCCTTTATTACCAACGGTGCGCCTTGCTCGCGGATGTACTTGAGCGCGGGTTCCAGTTCCGAGAAATTCTTGTATGCGCCGGTCGGGATGTCGTGCCGTGCGAGGAAGTCTTTGGTAAATGCCTTCGAACCTTCGAGCTGCGCCGCCGCTGCTGACGGGCCGAAGCAGGGCAGGTCGGCCGCTTCAAATCGATCAACGATACCGGCAACCAATGGCGCTTCGGGTCCGACGATCGTCAAGTCGATGCTCTCGGCTTTGGCGAGTTCCAGCAGGGCGTAAATGTCATCGGCGCTCACTGCAGTATTTCGAACACCGGGCTCCGCCGCGGTGCCGGCATTGCCAGGGGCGACGATGACTTCACTGACATCGCCCGACTGCGCGCACTTCCAGGCAAGGGCATGCTCGCGACCGCCTGAACCGATGACTAAAATTTTCATGGTCAGTGCCTGAAATGTCTCATTGCGGTGAAAACCATGGCCAATCCATGCTCATCAGCCGCCTGAATAACCTCATCATCCCGCATCGACCCACCGGGCTGAATAATTGCCGCGATGCCAGTCTCGGCTGCAGTATCGATACCGTCACGGAACGGGAAAAATGCATCCGATGCCATTACCGAACCCTTTAACGCCAGGCCTTCATCAGCCGCTTTGAGCGCAGCAACCTTCGTGCTGTAAACGCGGCTCATCTGGCCGGCGCCAACTCCAAGTGTCATGTTGTCTTTGCAAAAGATAATCGCATTCGATTTTACGTACTTCACAACAGTCCACGCGAACAACATGTCCTGGATCTGTTCCGGCGTTGGTGTCTTTTTGCTCACCATTTTAAGATCCGCTGCGGTGATTTTGCCGTGGTCCGAATTTTGTACGAGCAAACCGCCACCGACCTTCTTGTATTCAAATGTGTCCTGACTTGATCCTGCGTCTCCCGTTACGAGCACGCGCACATTCTTTTTCGCAGCCGTTACTGTGGCTGCGTCATCGTCTACCGACGGTGCCACAATCACTTCAACAAATTGCCGATCAACGATGGCCTTCGCCGTTGCCACATCAAGCGGTCTGTTAAACGCGATGATGCCGCCGAACGCCGAAGTTGGGTCAGTACTAAACGCTTTCTCATACGCTCCGAGAATATCGTCCGCCACTGCAACGCCGCACGGATTTGCATGTTTTACGATCACGCAGGCCGGCGCCTCGAACTGCCGCACGCATTCGCGTGCCGCATCGCTGTCGGCGATGTTGTTGTAGGAAAGCGCTTTGCCCTGCAATTGCTTCGCAGTGGCGAGCGAACCTGCCGCTGCTTGTTGGTCGATGTAAAACGCAGCCTGTTGATGCGGGTTCTCGCCGTAGCGCAATGTCTCAACCAGATTGCCCGCGTGCAGAAAGCGTTCACCGAGCGGGTCGTCGTCCAGCGAGCGCGACAAATACTTGGTTATCGCCGTGTCGTAGGCTGCCGTGTGTGCGTAGGCCTTGGCGGCCAGTCGACGACGTTCTTCGAGCGGCAACGCGTCGTTCACAAGCTTGTCCAGCACGTCGTCGTAATCTGCCGGATCCACGACAACGACCACACCGTGGTGATTTTTCGACGCGGCTCGAATCATGGCCGGGCCACCGATGTCGATGTTCTCGATTGCGTCGTCAATCGTCGCATCTTCACGCGCGATCGTCTGTTCAAACGGATAGAGGTTTACAACGAGCATATCGATGGGCTCTATACCGTGTTCATCCATGACAGCTTCATCGGTGCCGCGTCGACCCAGCAGCCCACCGTGAATTGTCGGATGCAAGGTCTTCACGCGGCCGTCCATAATTTCGGGGAATCCTGTCTTGTCCGAGACATCGATCGCATCAATGCCTGCGTCGCGAAGTTGTCGGGCTGTGCCGCCTGTTGAAAGAATTTCTACGCCGAGTTTGGCTAGGCCGGAAATAAACGGAATCAGGTCGCTCTTGTCAGAAACACTGACGAGCGCGCGTCGCACAGTAAACATGC
>PVMS01061792.1_pt1 | contig 12185 bp, 12 predicted proteins | sample 1853461 | NCBI WGS metagenome assembly PVMS01 (sample SAMN08582032, study PRJNA380276) | Marine sediment metagenome, whole genome shotgun sequencing project. | isolation source: ocean sediment barecode stripped | collected 2017
CCCTCTCCAAAGCAGCTTTCCATTGGTTGAACGCCGCCTCCAAGCCTGGGTTGTTCAGCGCAGCATATTTCAGATAGTCCGCGAGCGTGGAGGCCTGATCAAGGTTTGGAATATTTCGTGCTGGAGCGTTCTCTGATGGAATGGGTGTCTCGGAAACTGCAAGATGATCTTCGGGAGGTCCCGCGCCTGTCCTTCTGGGTGTTGCCCAGAACGTGAGCACAAGGGAAATCAAGGTTAAGACAGTTATCACAGTTTTTAGAAGTTTCATTGTTACCCCCGTTGTTATAAAAACTGTCATTTGATGAACTTCGTTATCTCATTAATCTACTGCCCTCCATGGATCTGTGACTTGGTCCTTTCCGGCACACGACACATATACTTGAACATACACCAAGTTATGCAAAAGAGCGACTATAAGAAAAGTGCTGTGACAGCATTCCGCGAAATGGACCTCATGTCGGCAACATCCCGGTGCAGTCATTCTGAGTGCCATTCCTGATGTCCTTTTCTGTCGGCGTGATCGCTCCAGCAAAAAATATTCCTTAACGAACTTGCAACGGAGCACATAATTTGCAGCAAGAGGTTTCGCCTTATGTGAAGCAGTAAGCCTGAGAAGCCGGTTCAAGAACTCTTGGAGTATAGAAATGATTAACACAAAAGGGAGACATTTAAAAGGAAGAGCGGCACTGAGGAGACCATGCCTGAGGAAAAAACATTGTTGGAGAGACCCCCCCATGAGTAAAAAGGGTGGAGAAGGTTGGTTGTACCAGGCGCCGGGCATGCCGACGCGGGGGTTATTGTTCTCGTCACTACGAAGAATGCAAAAGCTGGTAAGGCCGAAGCGCAGTCCTCCAGGGCGTCACAGCGGGCCTCCTGGACTTCACAGCAACAACTCCTGATATGAGACCCTCCCCGTGGTTCCATTGAATGTTGGGGGAACCGCCCCTCATAACGCGCACAGCACGCCCCACCACAACCAGCATTCACAGGAGAACTCGGAATCCCCACTAGACCCAAAATGACGATCAGGGCGAGCACCATGGAGAGGGTTTTTTGAGCTTCTATATTCATTCCGTTCGACTTTCCGTGCCTATGACTAACTTACAGCCACATCTGCTACCTGTCTTTCCCCTATAGTTGCATAAACAACATGGCAGAAGGTTCTAAAAAGCAACAATAGCCCTTCTCCGCGAGATTTTTGAACGATTTTGTGGAATTCACCGCAGGTGATATCCAGAAAACTAGAAAAACAGCTATGTTGTTTACCCTTCGGGAAAGCCGATGATGCTGCATCTCCTGCGTTGCCAAGGGTTCGGCGTAGCTTACTACAGCCTCACCCTTGGACGCCTTGGATCTACAGCACCCTCGACTTTTGCAACGTTAGGGTTTCCTTCACCGAATCACCCGTCCGTGCCGGGGTAGTTCTTGGTTCTAAAGTCAGCATGCGGTCAAGAGCCATCCGGGCATCTGTCTTTATCTCTTCGGGCACAGTAACCACGTTGACCTGCCCAACATAGTCAAGGGTCCATAACAGATTTTTCAGGTTTATTTTGAACATATTGGGACATAAAGAATGGTGTAGGACCAAGACCTTTTTTGTCCGGATGTTCCAGGGCCAACCGGTCCACCAGGTTTACCTCCGTACCTATGATAATCGTCGTGTTTGGAGACGCATTTTCCACATATTTCACGATGAAGCTGGTGGAACCGACAGCGTCGGCCAGCGCGACCACCTCCTGGGTACATTCCGGATGTACCACGATCTTGGCTTCCGGAAACCTTTCTCGCATTTTCAAAACGTGCTCCACCCGAAAACGCGTGTGCACCAGGCAGTAGCCATCCCACAGGATCACCTTTGCCTTTCTGATGTCATCTCGGGTGTTGCCGCCTAATGGTTTGTGCGGATTCCATACAATCATTTCCTCGGCCGGAATCCCCATCTGATTTCCGGTGTTTCGGCCAAGGTGCTGGTCTGGGAAAAACAGAATCTTCTCACGTTCAGTAAATGCCCAGCGAAACGCCGCCGGGCAATTGGATGACGTGCATACAGCGCCCCCGCGGTGGCCACAAAAGGCCTTTAAAGCCGCATCAGAGTTCATATAAACGATCGGCATGACCGAGTCCTCACCTGTGACTGAAGTGAGCTCCTCCCAGGCATTTGCCACAATATAGATATCTGCCATGTCCGCCATCCAGCACCCGGCCTCAAGGTCCGGTATCTGAACCGTTTGATGGGGCTGAGAAAGAATCTCGGCACTTTCCGCCATAAAATGCACTCCGCAAAAGACAATGAACCGCGCGGCCTTGTCTGCAGCCGCCTTTTGAGAGAGCCCAAAGGAGTCCCCACTGTAGTCGCCAAGATCTACGATCTCCTTCCGCTGATAATGGTGCGTCAGGATGAGAAGCTTTTCTCCCAATTCCTTCTTCTTGGCCAGGATCTGTTCTACGATCTCTTTGTCATCAAGATGATCCTGCATTTCATCCTCTGCAAAATCTTTGAAGCCCTTCGCAGTCCCGTCAAGCCCCGATATATCTGGATAAATCGTGACGGGAGATACGCTCGTTGTTGCAGTTCAAACTCTCTTGCCCGTTTCAATCATCTCAGACAGAGTGACAGAATTAAGCGTATCATACACAGCTTTTGTTGCCTCTTCCCACAAGCCGCGGGTCAGACAATCGGTGGATTTGTCACATAAATCAGGATTTTCGATACAATCGGACAGATTGACTCCACCTTCAAGCACTTTGACGATTTCCCCAACAGTGATCTCTTTGGGGTGCCTTGCAAGCATGTAACCCCCTTTGGGACCGCGAACACTTTTGACGTAATCGGCTTTCTTTAACGGGATAACAAGTTGCTCAAGATACTTAACAGAAATATCCTGACGCCTGGCAATGTCGCCTATCTGTACAGGACCTGCATCATAATGCTGCGCAATATCAAGCATCATTCTGGTTCCATAGCGACTCCTGGTTGATAGTTTCACGCGCAGCTGTTCCTATTATGCAGTCGCCTTTCCCATCGCTTCAGTCCGTTGAACAGTTCTCCGCGGCCGAAAAGGTGCCAAATCAATATTCCAGGCCCTTCCTGAAGTATCGTTTGCTACTGGGCCCTGGACAAAGTACCCCGTAAGCTCGACCCTGCAATCTCGACCAATTTAATATACTATATTAATGTGGGAAGGTGATGTCAAGAGATGATCGGTTTCTGCACGGGACTCTCGGGGCAATTGGCTGGAAGGAGTGGCTATCTATCTAAAAATACTTAATAATGGAGCCCCACGGGTAAACCCGTGGTCCCCACTAAAGTACCCGTCTTCGCCTTCGGCTACGACGCGGTTATCCGCCTCAGCTTTGGGGCGACATCGCGCCGTAGCATATTGATTGTTTGCGCATTCATCCACGGGCAAGCCCGTGGTCTTTTGCGAAGGCGGATAAGTCGCTGCATGCTCGCTTGTCGTTAGGAAAGTGCGCGGAGATTGTTAACACCAGGGGCGACAAAACATGGAGGCACTCAAAAAAATATGATACAGTGAACAAAGTATGATAAATAACGCCATATCACCTCTCTAATGATGGTTTTTGTAATTACAGGACGGAGCGGGGTTATAACGGCTTTATCGGGATTTGCGCAAGATGGATAAAGAGAGCGTTACACAGAATAAAGAACGTCTCATTCATCTACTCAGAGATGCAGGTTCCATCTTGGTTGCGTTTTCTGGGGGCGTGGACAGCACATTTCTATTGGCCGTGGCCCACGAAACCCTTGGGGAAGGAGCGGTCGCTGCAACAGCCACTTCAGAGATATATCCAGTACGTGAAGAGGAGGAAGCTGAGAGATTTACCAAGGAGAGAGGCATTCAGCACATCATCTTCCGCTCCGAGGAGATGAGCCTCCCTGCCTTTGTCGCCAATGAACCGGACAGGTGCTATCACTGCAAGAAAGCACTTTTTGACAAACTGCTGGAGATAGCAAAGGAGAAAGGCCTAAAACATGTGGCCTACGCCGCCAACATGGATGATTTGGAAGATCATCGGCCAGGGCATCAGGCAGCCGAAGAATTAGGAATCATGGCCCCTCTGTTGGAGGCCGACCTGAGGAAGGAGGATATCCGCCTTCTGTCCAAGGAGATGGGGCTGTCCCAGTGGGACAAACCGGCCATGGCCTGCCTCGCTTCAAGGATACCCTATGGAAGCCCTGTCACCGTGGAAAAGCTGAAGATGATTGAGGAGGCCGAAGCGTTTCTTCTTGAGAGAGGGCTAAGGCAATGCAGGGTAAGGCACCACGAGTCTACGGCGAGGATAGAGGTGGATGAGTCGGAGCAAGAAATGGTTATGGGTAGTGACCTCAGAAGAGCTATTGTGCAGGGATTTAGAGAGATGGGCTTTTTGCACGTTGCTTTGGACCTGGAAGGTTATGTGTCCGGGAGTATGAACCGTGGTATCGAAATGGACTTGTCTGTCCCCACCGGGGATGAGGGGGATCCCTTTGACATGGGTGAAATCGGAATTATGTGGGAGGATATAGATGGCGGGTAAGGTAGTCATGGAGGATGCCTTCAAGCGTGTCACCTTTGATCAGGACAAGGTCCTAACACCTGAGGAGACGGTGCAAAGGTTTAAGGACAAACTAAAAGAGGTCGATTTGGACGTCTTGGAAAAGACCATGAGAATCGACAACGGAAGGTTGGATATCCCCGTGTTTTTCAGCCTTTGCGGCCGGGATGCCATAGAGATCATAGGCACAAAGAAACAGATGGGGAAGGGGGGCACCCCGCAGCAGTCAGAGGCGAGTGCTGTCATGGAGTTGGCTGAAAGATTCAGCTTCTTTAGTTTTTACAAAAATCCCGAGAACTTTTTCGTTGAGAAATATCGAAACCTCAAAGATCGCGCCCTCCCCTTCGAGCTGATTGCCTTGTCTGTGCATGACAATTCTGACGACTTGGACAAGGCTCGTGAAGTCTTTTCAGGGCTCCCTTTGAAATGGACATCGGCCTACAATATGACCAGACAAGAAGAAGTCCTCATTCCTTTTGATTGGTTCTTTGCCGTCAACGAGTTCAACGGCCCGTCAGCCGGGAACTGTGTGGAGGAAGCGCTCTCCCAAGGCATATGCGAGATCACAGAAAGACATGTATCGTCGGTTGTTAGCCGGGAGAGACTGGCGCTACCTGAAATCAACACAGACTCAGTAACCGATGCACTGGTCCTTGAGATGCTCGACAAGTACAAGAAAGCGGGTATCAGGCTCTTTATCTCTGATTTTTCGCTCGATACAGGCATTCCCAGTGTGGGAGTGCTCGCTTATGATCCGTCCACCTTCCCTGAACGGAGTGAAATCGTATGGACTGCCGGCACCACACCCGATCCCCAGAAGGCTTTGAGCCGAGCCTTGACAGAGGTAGCCCAGCTTGCGGGTGGTTTCAATTCATCATCCAACTACGTGGCCAGCGGTCTCCCCAAGTTCAGAACGCTTGAGGAAGCCGACTTTGTCATTTCGCCCTCCGGCAAGAAAGACATCACAGAGCTGCCCAATCTTTCCCATGACAACATAAAGGTGGAGGTGGAAAACTGCATTTCCGCCTTGTCCGGAATTGGCATGGAGGTCATTTTTGTCAACGTGACCCATCGCAGGCTCGAGATTCCCTCTTTCTATACGATCATACCGGGCGCCCATTTCCGGGAACGGGCCATAGGAACCAGCGTGGGTATGTTCTCAGCCAAGCTGATAGCCGAAAACGGTAATCCTGAAAGGGCAATAGCCGAATTGGAAAAGGTAGACGTCTTGATGCCCGGGAAATATTATGTGAAGTTTTACCTGGGGTCTTGCCATCTTTTCATGAATAAGCTGTCAGAAGCCCTGGTATTTTTTGAGGAAGCTTTGGAACTCGATCCAAAGCGGGAAGATATTGCCAGTATTTATTCCTATATGGGGGTATGCTTGAAAGACTTGGGGCAATACCGAAAGGCCATCTCAGTCCTGGAGAGAGCCGAGGGTTGCGACAAGGAGAGAATCGACGTTTATAACCTGATGGGATTCTGTCACTTCAAGTTAAAGGAACATGAAAAGGCCATTCAATGTTTCCAGAATGTGGTCCGTATAGATCCCAGTTCTGCCATCGATTATGCCAATATGGCTTCTAATTATCGGGATATGGGAAATATGGATCAGGCAATTCGTTATTATCAACTTGCCCTGGAACTCGATCCCACCATAGACTTTGCCAGGGATAATCTGCGCAGACTGCAAGAGTGAATATTGTTGCCTATTTCCTGCAAACCTGTTAAACGCTGGTGGCGTCTTTGGGGGATGCCACCAGATTTTTCACTTTATGGGGTAATGAGCAAACAGCAGTTTTGTTAATCCTCGCAACCTGAGACCTTTCGTTTATAGTAATTCTCATAAGTATGTTCCGTTTTGAACCAGTTATAATTAGAAAGATTGCCGCAAACGGAACATGTTTTTGAGAACCGCTCTGGGAAACCCCTCGGATTTTTTCTCAAATAGAAGACGGAAAGTTCTTTTGAGGTGCCTATGCCTTATCGTATGGTTTGCTTGGTCAAACAGGTTCCTGACACCCGGCATATAACTGCCGACGTATTGAAGGAAGACGGGACAGTAAATCGTCAGGCTCTGCCAGCCGTCGTCAACCCCGATGATCTCTTCGCCCTCGAAATGGCCCTTGGTGTCAAAGATCGATACGGGGGTGAGATCACTGTGATCTCCATGGGCCCACCATCGGCCGTCGAAGTGCTCATAGATGCCCTGAGCCGAGGCGCTGATCATGCAGTGCTTTTGAGTGACAGGAAATTTGCAGGAGCTGACACACTTGCCACATCGCACGTACTGGAAAGAGCCGTACGGAAGAGTGGTGATTTTGATCTCATATTCTGCGGCAGGCAGGCCATTGATGGTGATACGGCCCAGACAGGCCCTCAAATAGCCGAGAAGCTAAAAATACCTCAGGTCACATTTGCAGAATCGATCGAAGAGTTGAACGGAGATGATATAATCATTCGGCGTACAATCGAGGGAGGATACGAACAATTACGTGGCAGGCTTCCACTTCTCATCACAGTCACCAACTCAGCAGAAAGACCGAGGCCTCAATCCGCAAAACGCATGATGTTTTGGAAAAAGGGGAAGACCGCACTCGGGGCCAAGAGTGAAGACGAACAAGAGAGGCTCGCAAACAAGGGACTCCTGATCCCTTTCTGGAATCTCGAGGAGCTTGGGTGCCCTGCCAAAATATGCGGCTTCCAGGGGTCTGCAACTTGGATAAAGAGTGTAGAGAGTGTGAAACTAACACCCCCCCTTGAGTCAAAATCTATTGATACATCAGACGAGGGGATTAGGGACCTTTTGAATGAACTGATCAACGAGCATATCATTTGAATGGAAAAGTCATGGAAAACGGTGTTTGGGTATATGTAGAAAACGATGGATCAGCCATTGCTGATGTGAGCCTTGAACTCCTCGGGAAAGGTAGGGAGCTTGCCGATCAACTAGGTTCTGGGCTGGTTGCTTTCATCATCGGACATGGCCTTTCAGATGCCGGTACTGAACTAATTGCTCATGGGGCCGACAAGGTTTTTGTAGCCGAGCACCCTCGATTGGAGTTCTATTTGACCCTGCCCCACAGCAGGATTGCTGTCGAGTTGATCGAAAAGCACCGGCCAAGTATCCTCCTTATAGGCGCGACAAAGATAGGAAGAGACCTCGCGCCCAGAATCGCGTCCCGCATGAGTACAGGTCTGACGGCCGATTGTACTGATTTGCAGATAGGGAGTTACTCCTTCGGGAAGAAAAAGTGGAATGAAATTCTCCTCCAGATTCGTCCGGCTTTTGGTGGAAATATTATAGCGACCATTGCGACGCCTGAAACAAAACCCCAAATGGCTACTGTCCGAGAAGGCGTCATGAGGAAGCCGGATCCGGATTACTCGAGAAAAGGCGAAATCATAGAACTGAAACCAGAGATACCAGAGGAAGACTTCATACTGAGCATTGTTGAACGCGTTAAGGCTGAAAAAAAGGTCAATCTTAAACCTGCCAAGATCATTGTCGCCGGCGGCATGGGTGTGGGTTCACGAAAGAATTTCGAAATCATCCATGAACTTGCGGGAACACTTGGGGGAGAAGTCGGGGCGTCACGAGCCGCTGTGGATGCCGGTTTCATAGAACCCGAATACCAGATCGGACAGACAGGTGTTACCGTGCGTCCCAACTTATATGTAGCATGCGGTATATCCGGGGCCATACAACACAGGGCCGGGATGGACCAGTCTCAAAGAATAATCGCGATCAATACCGATCCACAGGCTCCAATATTCTCAGTGGCTCATTATGGCATTGTGGGAGATCTTCATGAGGTGATCCCGAAAATGATCAAAGCTTACAAGAAAAAGGATTAGCCGTGGCGAATTTTTTCACTGATAACGAAGACATCAAGTTTCATCTTGACGACTCACGTCTCAGACGTATCACAGACCTGAGGGAAAGGGAGTATGCCGAGCACAAGGAATATCCCTTTGCCCCTGAAAACTTTGAAGATGCACAGGATAATTTCCACCGAGTTTTGTCGTTAGTCGGAGAGATAGCGGCTGAAACATTGGCACCTTCCGCCAGTGATGTTGATATTGTCGGATGCAAATTGGAAAACAATGAAGTAACGTTTGCGGAAGGCACCCGGGAAACGCTGAAACGCTTGGCCCAGGCCGACTTATTCGGGTTTACGCTCCCCCGGCAGTACGGTGGCCTGAACCTGCCTATGACCATCTACATAATGGCCGTAGAGATTGTATCGCGGGCAGATGCAAGCTTCATGACCCTGTTCGGTCTGCAAGAGATTGCCGAGACGATTAACGAATTTGCGAGCCCGGAATTAAAGGAAAAATACCTTCCCGGGTTCAGCTCGGGCGAATACACGGGAGCCATGGTCCTGACGGAGCCGGAGGCAGGATCAGACCTGCAGGCAGTGGGGCTGAGGGCGACTTATGATGAGAAGGAAGATGCATGGTTCCTGAATGGCGTCAAGCACTTCATCACGAATGGGTGCGGCGAAGTTTTACTTGTCCTTGCCCGTTCGGAGGAAAAGGCGTCCGGAGGCAGGGGGTTGAGTCTCTTTCTGTATGAAAGAGATGAGAACCTGTTGGTCCGCAGATTGGAGGATAAGCTCGGCATTCACGGCTCTCCAACATGTGAGCTTCAATTCCGAAACTGCCGTGCTCACCTTGTGGGCCAGCGCAAAAGAGGTCTAACCCGTTATGTAATGCAATTGATGAACGGGGCGAGGCTCGCCATTGGTGCCCAAAGCGTAGGGATCGCTCAGGCAGCATACACACAGGCATTGCAATATGCAAAGCAGCGAAAACAATTCGGCAAGGCCATCATCGAATTCCCTCCCATTTTTGACATGTTGACGTCAATGCGAGTGCAGATTGAGGCTGCAAGAAGCCTCCTGTATGACGCATCCATGGTTGTTGACCTACAATATACACTCGATCATTTTGGAGAAAAAAATAAAGAGACCACCGCTGAACTTAAAGAAGTAAAGCGCTTTGCCGGCCTGCTTACACCGATGATTAAGTATTATGCATCAGAGATGTGTAACAGAGTAACCTATGACGCGATTCAAATCTTTGGCGGCGCCGGATATATGCGTGACCATGAGGTTGAGCGCCTTTATCGGGATGCGCGGATAACCACAATATACGAAGGGACGTCACAGCTTCAGATCATAGGTGCGGTTGGCGGGGTAACTTCAGGCCTTTTCCTTAGAATGTTGGAAAGCAAAAAGAACAATGGCTACCCCGACTCATTCAACAGTCTTATTGAGAAAACTGATGAGTGTAAAAGGTTCCTGGAACAGTCAATCGCCTTTGTCAAAGAACAAAATGACCACACTTGCACAGAATATCCTGCCAGGGCATCGGCCGATATGGCGGTTGAAACCTTTATGGGGATTTTGCTGCTGGAAAACGCAAGAAGGTCGGAACACAAACTGAGTGTAGCAAAGAGATTTATCACAGACACCCGCCCCAGAGTTCAGATGCTTGCCGAAAGAATAGTCAGCCTTGATATGAAATCGATCGATGAGTACAGGGAAATACTTGGCTGATGTGAACATGGAAAAAGTTTCCGGAAAGATGAAACTACTTGGAAAAATCCCCTCACATAATCTCTGCTATTCCCCTTTTTAGCGGACTCCCCGAAGATCAGCTCAGAGATCTGACACAGATAGCGGTTGACAAGCAATTCAAAAAAGGCCAAATCATCTTTTCTGAAGGGGATGAGGCCGACGGCTTCTATGTGGTTGTCGAAGGTCTGGTAAAGATCTTCAAACTCTCGGTCGAAGGCAAAGAGCAGATTCTGCATATCTTCGAATCTGGCGAGCCCTTTGGTGAAGTTCCTGTCTTCACGGGTCAGCATTTTCCCGCCCATGCCGAGGCGATTGCCAAAAGTCGCCTTTTCTTTTTCCCCAGAGACGCCTTCACGGACTTGATCGAGCAAAACCCCTCTTTGGCCCTCAATATGCTGGGCATGCTTTCCAAGAGACTTCGTCAATTTACGGTTAAAGTAGAACACCTCTCCCTCAAAGAGGTACCCGGGCGGCTGGCTGATTATCTGCTAAATCTTTCAGATGAAAAGGGCGGAGAAAGCCCTGTTGATCTGAAGATCTCGAAACAACAACTTGCGAGCCTCTTGGGTACTATTCCAGAGACCCTTTCACGTATTCTTACCAGGATGACAAAACAGGGATTGATCCAAGTGGATGGCCCTCGTATCAAAATAATGGACCGAGAGGGTCTGGAAGAGCTTGCCATGTCCGGAAAACCGTTGTCTTGATAGGGGATAAGTAATCACACCAGGGCTTTTTGTCTCTCACAGAGTACGCTGAGACTCAGAGTTCCTTAAGTTGAATTGCTGAGAGGGGGCAATTCAGCTTAAACGCCACGCTGTCGCGTAAGATGTTCATAGTGTTGTTTAACGATACCAAGACGCGCGTTATAAATGCTCCGGCAGGGGCCGATTGTTTGGCCTGATTTTTCCTGTCAAAAAATCCGGCCAAGCTCAAGAATCTTCTCTGCGTTCTCTCTGTACTCAAGCGACTGCAAGGAGCGGGCGAGAGAACCCGGTTTCCTCACGATACATGCAAACATGAAAAACAGACTGGAAGAGCTGTATCGGAAGTACAATCGGCGGGAATTTGTTCATCCGGACCCTGTTGAATTCCTTTATGGCTATGAGGACCTTAGTGATCGTGAAATCGTGGCGTTTGTGGCGTCCTCGCTTGCCTACGGCAGGGTAGCCCAGATCCACAAGAGCGTAGCCCGCGCCCTTCAAAGGATGATCCCATCACCTTCGGTTTTCCTGCAGAAAGCTACTTATGAAGAGATTCATAGAACCTTTGCAGACTACAAGCACCGCGTTACCACCGGCCACAAGTTTGCTTCCATGCTGTTTGGCCTAAAGCAAATCATAGAACGTTATGGATCCCTACAAGCCTGTTTTCTGACCGGACTCAATAATAATGACACTGTCTTGCCTGCCCTTACCACCTTTACTACTGAACTGACCACATGCGCCGACGACAAGTTGAGTCATTTGGTCCCCTGCCCCACCAACAGGAGCGCCTGCAAGCGGCTCAACCTCTTCCTCCGGTGGATGGTGCGCCAAGACCAGGTGGATCCGGGAGGATGGGAAGACGTGCCCGCATCAAAGCTGATCGTTCCGGTGGACATCCATATGCACAGGGTCTGCCTGTCTCTTGGGCTGACAAGGCGCAAACAGGCGGACATGCGCACGGCTGTGGAAATCACAGAGGCTTTCAGAGAACTCGTCCCGGAAGACCCGGTGAGATACGATTTCGTCCTGACGCGACGAGCGATTCAAGGGGAAGCAGACTTAATTGCTTTTCTGCGTGAGTGATAGAGGGATACGAGCCCCGAACACACGCTTACGAGCATCGCCTGCGTGTGCTTGCCTCGTCAGCTTGTCGCGCCAAAGTCTTGACGAAGGCGGAAGTTTTCATCGAAGGCGGGTCTGCGGCTGAACATGTAGTTCAGCGGCCCATGGCCTCCATGACTGCATCGTGAATAATGGGTCGGAAAGCCTTGATTCGTTCATTTTCCGGGTTGGGGTGTATTCGGTTGGTCAGGAGAATCACGATCACATCTTTTGA
>PVMS01169594.1_pt1 | contig 12183 bp, 12 predicted proteins | sample 1853461 | NCBI WGS metagenome assembly PVMS01 (sample SAMN08582032, study PRJNA380276) | Marine sediment metagenome, whole genome shotgun sequencing project. | isolation source: ocean sediment barecode stripped | collected 2017
TCCCACGGAGTATATCCCCGCTGTCGAGAAGGGATTTCTCGACTGTCTGCAGAAGGGGCGCCTGATCGGATTCCCGGTGATCGGCCTGAAGGTGGTGATCGACGACGGTAAATCGCACTCGGTTGACTCGTCGGAGATGGCCTTTCGGGCCGCCGGCCGCGGCGCTTTTCGCGAAGCGTATGGTCGAGCCAAGCCGATCGCCCTCGAGCCGGTGATGAAGCTCGAGGTCGAAGGGCCGATCGATCATCAGGGGGCGATTCTCAAGACGATCATGCAGCGCCGTGGTACCGTGATCGGGACCACTGAGGCTTCGGGGATCTCCCGAACCGAATCAGAGGTGCCGCTCGCAGAGATGTTCGGCTACGCGACCGATCTCCGTTCCATGACCCAGGGCACCGCTGAGTTCACGATGGAATTCGCCCGCTACCTGCCCGCCCCGGCAGAAGTTCAGAAAGAGCTGAAGGAGAAGTTCAGCTCGAAAATCACCGACGACGAATAAACCGAGGAGTCCGGTTTGTACCGAAAGTTCTTGAACGCGCGCAGCCCGCTGCGCTTGCTGGAGAAGGGGCTCCACGGAGGGTTGGGTCCCGGAAATCTGGGTCTCGTGATCGCGGGCCACGGTGTGGGCAAGGCCTCGTTTCTGGTGGGTGTGGCGCTGGACGAACTGCTCCGCTCCGGTCGGGTGCTCCACGTTTCGATGATCCACACGGTCTCGCACATTCGCGACCACTACGACACGGTATTCGAGGATCTCGCGGCCAGCGCGCAACTCGAGGACGAAGCACAGGTTCACGTGGACGTCGATCGCTGTCGCAGCATTCGCGTCTATCCCCGCGACGTGCTCACGGTGGCCAAGCTCCGGGAGGCGGTGAAGGTCGAATCCGAGGCAGTCGGCCCGCCGTCGATGATCATGATCGAAGGCGTGCAGTTCGAAACGAGTTCGCGGCAGGAGTTCGTCGATCTCAAAGCGCTGGCGCAGGAACTCGCCGCGGAAGTCTGGCTCTCGGTGTCGTCGCAAGAAGAGCGGATTCCCGAAGCGCCGCCGTCGGTCGGCAACCTGGACGACTTGGTGAGTGTCATTCTCGCGCTCGAGCCCGGGGGCGACACGGTTCTGTTGCGCGCCCTCAAGGACCACGACAACCCGGATCTATCCGAACTCCACGTGGCCCTGGATCCGCGCACGCTATTGCTGACGCGGCACTAATCCCCGTTCGAACGGTTCTGGAAGACCGCGAGCTTGTCGCGGTACTGACTGCGCAGTGAGTTGGCCTCGAGACGGGTGAAGCCCAGTTCATCGGCAATCGAGACGATTTCCGCGCTCTCGGCCGCGGAAATCGAGTCGTCGGCGGCCGCCACCGCGTACAGACACTGGAGCAATTCCCCGCGCTGCTCGCGGGTCGAGATGGCGCGAAACTCCCGAGTGACGATGTAGTTCTCGGTGCCTCCCAACATCCGGGCCTGGGACTTGGCAATTTCGATGGCGAGCGCGACTTCGCTCTCGGACAATCCCGAAAGCGCGCTGAGCGAGCGTTCCATCTCCGCCGTCTCGGCGGCGTCGATTTCTAGGTCGGCGTTTGCGATCCGCGCCAGTACATAGGCGAAAGCCGCGAGAAACTTCGCCTTATCGCGATCGAGCCGCTCGAGTTTGGCCGCGATGCGGCGGATGGACGCGGTGTCGCTCGACTCGCGATCCGTTGCCGGATTATTTTCCAACCCCAGGAAGCGAAACAGCGACACTGAAATCTCCTGCGGTAGCGGGGATCCTGAACGCACCGCGCGTTGGCTGCGACCCGATCGCGTATCCGAACCAGCGATGGCGTCTGTCCGAACGAGCAGTCTACCGGGATTTTCCGAAAATGGGCAGACGACCCCAGCGTGATTCGGAAGCCGTCAGTTCAAGTGGCCGCGCCGGGTGAGCACGTTCGTCACCATCTGGGCGTAGAACGTCAGACCTCGGATGGAGGGATGATGGTCGCGCGGAAAGTCTTTGGAGAGCTCTTCGGGTCTCTCGACGGGCAGCTCGACGTGATCGAGCGTCGCGGAGATGGGGCCGCCGTGGAGCTCCTCGAGACTATGCCAAAGACTCGCGTCCCTCGCGCTGGTCGGAATCATCTCACGACCTGCAGCAATTTCGGCGTAATAGGCGAGATGTACGAGAACGACCGGAATCCCGAGCCGTTCGATTTCCCTGAATGTCTCCGCGCTCCGCTCATCGTCTGCGAACGACCCAAGTGTATGACGCGGATTCTGCGCGGGCTTGAGACGGGCGATGTTGGTGTGCGTCGGATTCCCGCGAACGATCGCGTCGAAGAGGAAGGACTGGGAGAGGCTGAACGGATCGGCGAGCGGGCTGCCGCGGCCTCGTGTCTCGCGCCGTCGCTGTTCGATGGCCTCGGCGATCGGATCGCCGACGATTCCGGCCCGCTTCGTCTCGCGACACCACGATGGACTCGCTTCGGGATGGACGATCGCCGTTTCAGCCGCGTCTTCGAGTCTTGGTTGCTGGGTGGGTGAAAGCGTGGTGAGCACCCGCCACGCTCCGTCGAAGCGCCCCGTGGTGCGCCAGGATCGGGCCCGTGTGAGGTCGTCGGTGATGAACGCGATCACCGCCAGGTCGGGCTTCCACTCCGGTATTTTCGACCGCGCCATGTCGATCATCTGGAGCACACCGCTCGCGTCCCGCGCGAAGTTGACGACGTGAACCGATCGGTCGGTCTTGGCTTCCAGTTTGTCTTGCAGGAAGTCTGGCCAGGTCACCGTCGTTCCATCGGGGAGGTGATGAGGTTGAGAAGTCCAGGAATCACCGAACACCAGTACCTTGAGGTCCGCATCTTCGTAGCTTCCCTGGATGCGGCCGATGTTGCCGCGTTCGTTCGCGAGCCAGCGCCAGCACGAGATCACGGCGCCGTTGGCGATCGTGCCGCCATAGGTCGCACCGGGTCGGTAATCCCAGCCGTGAGCCTCGTTGTACAGCCATGGGGCCTGTTGGAAGAAGTCGGTTCGCAGACCGGGGGGGCTGGAAGCGCGCGGCCTGGGTCCGGTAGAGGTGATGGCGGTAAGCGGCTTCTGCGACCGAGAGGCTCAGCAGGCACGCCACCAGGGCCAGCCCGGCGTTCGTCAGCGTTCCTCGCCGCGGTATCCCGACCGCCATTTTCCCCCCACTCGGCCGCCGGGCCGCCCTTTCTTTCGGGCGGACCGGCGCACGCCCTCGCAGGTACCATCGGCGGCTCGGCACGCCCGGATTAGCGGCCGGCTCGGCGGCGTGGGCGTTCTCTCGGGTCAGCGGCGAAGCGCCATGAAGCGCTCGAGGAATCGACTCACACGCGGGGTGGCCCGGGTGCGCGCATACGCACCTGCGGCGCGCTTGAGCGCCTCTGCCTGAGTGGGGTAGGGGTGAATCGTGTTCAGAATCGCTCCGAGACCCAACTTGTTCACCATGGCGAGAGTGACTTCGCTGATCATTTCGCCGGCGTGGGATGCCACGATGGTCGCGCCAAGGATTCGATCGCTGCCCTTTTTGACGTGGACCTTGACGAATCCCTCCTCTTCAGAATCGGTGACGGCGCGGTTCACGTCTTTCAGGGAGACCTGGAATGTCGAGAGCTCGATACCGAGTTTGGCCGCTTCGTGTTCGTAGAGACCCACATGAGCCACCTCGGGATCCGTGTAGGTGCACCACGGCATCACCAGTGAGCTCAGTTTCTGGGTCCGCAGAAAGAGGGCGTTCTGAACTGCGATCTTTGCTGCGGCGTCTGCGGCGTGTGTGAACTTCCAGGCCATCGCGATGTCACCCGCCGCATAGATGCGCGGGTTGGTGGTCTGGAGGTAGTCGTTCACATGGACGCCGCGGCGATTGTCATAGTCGACCCCGATCCCCTCGAGGTTCAAGCCTTCGACGTTCGGTGTGCGACCGACGGACACGAGCACTGCGTCCGCCTCCAAGATCTCGGTCTTTCGGTCCTCAGTGGTCAGCTGGATCCGCTTTCCAGTTTCGCCGACGTCGATCTTTTCCACTTTGCAGCCGTGAATCAGCCGGATGCCCTCGTGCTCGAAGCGCCGTTGCACGATCTGTGCTGCGTCTGCGTCTTCTCGCGGGAGAATGTGGCGGGCCCTGCCCAATACCGTGACTTCGCAGCCGAGGCGTCGAAATGCCTGTGCGAGCTCCGCGCCGATCGGCCCGCTGCCGATCACACCCAGTCGGTTGGGCCGTTCCGTGAGTTCGAAGACTGATTCGTTGGTCAGGTAGCCGGCTTCTTCGAGGCCCTCGATCTCGGGTAGCGCCGCTCGCGCGCCAGTGGCGATGACCGCCTTGCGGAAGCGAAGCGACGTGCCGTCCACTTCGACGGTATCCGAATCGGTGAAGCGCGCGTCGCCGAGAAAGACGTCGACACCGAGCTCATCGCGGTAGCGAAGAGCGGAGTCTTCACGACTGATCTGGCTGCGGATCCTCCTCATCCGCTCCATTACGGCGCCGAAGTCCACCTCCGCACTGGCGGGCATGTGCAGGCCGAACTGCTCGGCGCTGCGGGCCTCGGTGATCGTGCGCGCCGCGCGGATCAGGCTCTTCGAGGGCACGCATCCGACGTTGAGGCAGTCGCCGCCCATCAGATGCCTCTCGACCAGCGCGACCTTGGCACCGAGTCCGGCCGCAAGGGCGGCGGTGATCAGTCCCGCCGAGCCCGCGCCGATGACGACCAGGTTGTAGCGATCGGCGGGCCGCGGATTGATCCAGTCCGCCGGGTGGACGTTGGACAAAAGCTGGGCGTTGTGTGAATCGGCCGGGAGAATCAACGGACGGGTGGACATGGGTCGAAGACCTCGCTGCGGTCGCGGCGCCGACCGCCTGGTGTCGCTACTCGGCGGTCGCTTCCGCCAGAGCGCGCCGGGCGCTCCGTGTCACGACAGTGGTGACCGCGATCGTCGCCACCAAACCCATTGCCAACACCGTGTAGTAGGCCCAGCCCTTGGCGACCGCTGGATTACCCGCGAGCACGGCGACGTCTCCCGCGAGTTTGCCCGAGTACACGTAGAGAAACGTGCCCGGAATCATCCCGAAAGACGCCAGCAGATAATCCGCAAAACGCACGCGTGTGAGACCGAGCGCGTAGTTGAGGAGATTGAACGGGATCACGGGTGTGAGGCGTAACAGAAAGACGATCTTGCGGCCTTCCTCCCCCACCGCGCGATCGATCGCTGTGAACTTCGGATTGTCCTTCATGCGTTGCTCGATCGCCGAACGCGCCAGATATCGAGCGACCAGGAACGCGAGGCCCGAACCGATCGTGGCGGCGACGAACACATAGATTACGCCGTGTAGCACGCCAAAGATCGCGCCGGCGCCCAGCGTGAGCAGTGAGCCGGGAACGAACGCGACCACGGCGGCCGCGTAGGCTGCGACGAAGACGGCCGGCCCCCAGAATCCGAGCCCGTCTACCCACTGTGCGAAAGAGTGGATATGGGTTCCCGCGAGCTTTCCGAGCGCAAACAGCGCGACGAGCGCGGCGACTCCGGCCAGGAGCTTTGCGACGGGCCGGTCGGCTCGGCTCGCGCTCACGGTCTGTTCTCGGTGCGCGCGTTTCGGATTCGACGCTGCTCAGGCGATCTCCCGATCAACGCAGAGCACCTCCACAGCTCGACCCGGCGCCGGCCGTGCAGCCAAAGCAGTGGGTCGACGTAGCAACGCTGTTGCCCTCGAGCACGGAGAGATCACCGACGTCCCAGATGCTGTGCGCTCCGCCGCCGATCGAAAGATCGAGCATCTGATTGAAATCGCAATCGTGCAGGCGCCCGTCGTAGCCCACGGAGACGAGACTGCGGCACATCAGCTCGGGAACCGTCTCCGGGTTGAAGTGGTTCACCAACAGCGAGAGATAGGCTTCCATCTTGCCCTCGCGCTCCAGCGTATGGGCGAACCGCCGGATCGGCATATTGGTGATCGCAACCAAGCGATGAAACTCGATTCCGAAGCGCCTGCGGAGTTCGAGTCGGTACGTTGCTTCGAGCTCAGCCTGGGGAGGGGGGAGCGTCGCACCCGGTGGGTTGAAGACCAGGTCGAGTCGGAGTCGCGACCCCGGTTGGCCGTAACCCAGGCGCCCCAGCGTGCGGAGTGCCTCGATGCTGCGCTCGAAGACATCGCTCCCCCGCTGCTGGTTTACGGCCTTCGCGGTGTAACACGGGAGGGACGCGACGATCTGGACCTCGTGTTCGGCCAGAAACTCCGCCGTGTCTTCCTGACCGGGGATGAGCAGAACGGTGAGATTGCAGCGGTCGATCACCTGGAGGCCGAGTGTCCGTGCGCCCCGTGCCAGGTGACGGAATTGCGGATTCAGCTCCGGTGCGCCGCCAGTCAGATCGAGGGTCGTGACACCTGGGCTGCTGCGCAAGACCGTCAGGATCCGATCTGCGGTTGGGCGGTCCATCATCTCCGTTCGATTCGGACCGGCCTCCACGTGACAGTGATGGCACGCGAGATCACAACGCCAACCCACGTTGACCTGAAGTGTCGTGACCGTCCCGCGGCACAGCGGCGCCAGTTCGCGGCGATCGAGCATCGCCTCGAAATCGGGGTGCTCCGACGCAAGTCGCACGGTCGATGCGTCAACCGCCATCGCGATTGTCCGAACCGGGCGCACTGGTGAATTTGAAAGCCGCGAAACGCGCCTCGGTTTTCTGACAGCTGTTGTCCGAGTCGCTCATGATGGCGAGTGCCAGCAGCGGCGGGGCTGGGGCACCGAACAGCTCCGCGTACCGGGCGGCAACGTCGACCGTCTCGTTCCGCCAGCTCGCCTTCGCACCCCGCACCAGCGCGATCATCTTAGAGCTCGGTACGAACGGGTTGTCCCACGCGGTTCCGGGAGTCGAGTGGCTCGCCCAGACGAAGTTGAGGGCGCTACCAGGTACCTCCTCGCCATACCACAGCTCGGCGAGGCGGTGACGGAGGCGCAACAGTCTGGACACTCGCGAATGATCCAGCCGGAACATCACATACACCCGAGCCGCAAAGTCGTCTCCGTCTTTCACCTTCTCGTCCGGAATGTCCAGACCGCGATCGACTCGCCAGCGCCAGCTCAGCAAGGGTGTCCGGTTGAGATCGATCCCGTCCAAGGGCAGTACGAGGCCCGACGCCGCGCAGTTACTCTCCGCCCGCACGACCTCCATCCCTTCGAAGAACTCCGGCGAGTACCGGGTCATGCGCTCGACTCCCCGCAGCGCGAGAGGCCGCCAGTCCTGAGAGCCGGGGTGCGGTAGCGAGAACTCGGCGGCGTGCGCGGAGCGGGGGATGAGCGCCAAGCTCAATAGAATCCCCGCAATGACGTGGGCGTAGCGCGGCTGGGTCCCGTGGGGGCGCAATGCGAGCCCTCCCTTCCCCAGGCTGCCGCCGGATCGCGGCCGGCTCAGCTCACTCGACGCTGATGGTCGCGCTCTTGATGAACAGCGGACGCGTTGGCTTGCCGCCGCGGCTGCCGGCCTTCTCCAGCCGTCTGACCGTTGTCATTCCGTTGGTGACCTCGCCGAAGATCGTGTGCTTCCCGTCGAGACTGGGCGTTCGGGTGAAGGTGATGAAGAATTGGCTGCCATCGGTGCCCGGGCCCGCGTTGGCCATACTCAGGATTCCCGCCTTGTCGTGCTTCACCTCGGGATCGAATTCCCCCGCGTACTTATAGCCCGGTCCGCTGCGACCGGTACCCGTCGGATCGCCGCCCTGGGCCATGAATCCGGTGATGACGCGGTGGAATTTGATGTCATCGTAGAAGCCCATTCGGGTGAGATAGATCGTGCTCCCGACGTGGAAGGGGGCGACCTTGGGCATCAGCTTGATCTTGATTTCGCCCTTATTGGTATCGAGAATCCAGTAGTAGCTCTTGTCCAATGGAAACGAGACCATCGGTGGCGCCTTTACCTTTTCCTTCCAATCCGCCTGACTCTTGTCCGCGTTTTGCTCGGCGATGAAGGCGTCGATTGCAGCAATGGCCGGATCGCTCGCAATGGCGCTCTCATCGGCTGCAGCGCCGCTCTCGTCGGTCGCAGCGCCGCTCTCATCGGATGCAGCTTCCGGATCTTCCGCCGCGGCGCTCGGCGACGCGAGGCAGAGCGCCAGACCGATGGCAAGCAGAATTCTACGCTTCGAATAACTGGAGCTGTTTCGCATATCGACCATACGCGTCGACCCTCCCATAGGTTGCGCGGTTGTCCCTCTCTTTGATCGCGCGGCCTGAGCCCGCGTACGCAGGCTAGCCCTTGCCCCTCGGGACGTCACCGGCGGCGACGGATGTCGTACTGATCGGGGTCGACGTCGGGGCTAGCCCGCCAGCGGCGTGTGGCCCACAGCCAGTGCTCCGGCTGCCGTCGAATCAGACGGCCAATGTCCTCGTTGATCCGCGAGGTCAGCGCCGCGATGTTCGCCTGCCGCTCCCCGCCGGTTGGCAGCTCGAGCCGCGGCTCCAGCGAGATCCGGTGTCGGCTGCCGCCAAGTCGGTAGGTGTGCGCCAGCAGCAACGGACAGCCCGTTCGCAGCGCCAGTGTGGCGGGACCCGGATTCGACCACGCTGGTATCCCCAGAAACGGCACCAGGAGGCCGCCGCGTCGTTGCGAGAGGTAGTGGTCCGCGAGCAGCCCGATCGCTGCATTGCGGCGCAACGCGCGAAGGATGGAGCGGGCGTCCTGGCCCAGCGGCTCAGAGCCAGCCAGGTTGCGTCGCCGGCGGACCATTCTCTGTAGGTAGGGATTGGGCTGCGCTCGGCCGACTGCAGTGATCTCTCGCTCGGGAAGTGCAATTCCGACCGCTCGAAGCATCAGCTCCCAGCAGCCGTAGTGCGCGGTGGCGATCAGTGCACCCCGGCCGTCGGCGAGAGCCTTTTCGAGATGCTCGAGACCTCGGATCTCGACACGCGCTTTCACTTCGCGCGGGGAGAGCGCCGACAGGCGCGCCCACTCGACCGCGCCGCGGCCCAGCTCCGCGAAGCTGGTGCGCAGGAGATCCTCCCGTCTGCCTTCGCTCCAGTCCGGAAAGACCAGTGCAATGTTTGCGCGCGCGAGGCGCCGGTAGTGGGTATCCAGCCCGGCGGCGCCGCGTCCCACCTTTGCACCAACGGCCAGCGCTGAACGCTCGGGCAGAACCTGAAGCGCCCCCACCGCCGCAGCGATCCCAGCGGCCTCCAGTCGCCATCGCCAAGGACGGGTCCGATCCCTCGGCGCGTTGTTCATTCGCTCGATCACTGCCGGACTCCGCGGTGGCGCGCCCAGTGCTCAGGACCCCTCGTCGAGCAGTGCTTCGAGATCGGGCCAGTCGATCGCGGTCTGGGCCGCGAAGGCGCTCAACAGGAGCGGGCGATCTCCGTCGTCGTCCACTGCGAAGAACTCGTCGCGCGCCTTTTTGAGCGTGGCCTTGTCGGGGAGGGCTGGCGTGTCGTCCTTCAGTGTACCGTCGTCGTGTTCGATACCGAGCATGTCGAGCCATTCGACGAGCAGTTCCTTCCGGCACTCGAGAAAGTAGACCGCCAGGATTTCCTCGGCGACTCCATTGGCGGCCACGCGAGACAGCGCGCGGCGCACGGCTTGAGCCTGCTTTTCGAAAGGTTGCCGCTGGAGGTAGACAGGCCTCGCATTCATCGCTGCACTCGCAGCGACGAGCGCCTGTTTGTACATCTGCGGTGCGTTCTTGGAGAGTTCACTCATCACGGCGTTCGCGCGATCCGCGGACATCCCGGAGAAGACTTGATACGACCGCATGCTCACCCCAGTTGGCTTCTTCGGCTTTGTAGCACCCCACCGCCGCTAGGGCCCGGGCAGGGCACCAAGCGGGTGGAGTCGACGGAGCGGCCGGGGGATTCCGCGCGCGAGCCGCTGCGTGTTATCGGGTTGGAGAGGTCGAGGCGCGCGCGGCGCCGTCTGACCAGGCAGCGCGCAGCGCGAAGGTCAGCGTCAGAACCAGGGCGCCGGCGAGCGCCGAGTGCAGTCCGGTCAGCTCGATGGGGATCTCCAGGAGCACGTTCGCCGCTCCGACGGCGATCTGCCCCATCCCCAGTGCAAGTGCGAGTTTCGTGGAGTTCCGTAGACGCGGCTCTCGGCGGCCGGCCCAAGCGGCGATTCCCAGGCAGATGACCAACGTATAACCATTGAGCCGGTGGAGCAGATGGAGTCCGACGCCGCCGTGCCAGGTCGGAAACCAGACCCCGCCGTTACAGGTGGGCCACTCAGGACACGCCATGCCCGCGTACTGAGATGACACCAGGCCGCCCAGCGCGATCTGCATCAGTAACAATCCACCAGCCGATGTGATCCAGAAGCGACTCTGGGGGGACACTGAGGAGAGTAGTTCTCGGTCATTCGCCTGCCCGCGTAGGGTGAGCGCAATCAGCAGCGTGGTGGCAGCAAAGCCGCATCCCGTGATCAGGTGAGCCGTGACCGTCCACGACGCCAGCTTGAGCCAGACCGTAAGGGCCCCCAGGACGATCTGTATGGCGAGCAATACGACCGCAAGGCCCAGCAGGATGGACAAGCTCTCGCAACGGCCGCGATTCCTCCACGCGAGCGTTCCGAGAACGGCGAAGATCAACGACACAATGCCGGCGATGACCCGGTGGGTCCACTCGAAGCCCACCTTGATATCCATCCGCGGGATGAATTCGCCGAAACACAGCGGCCAGTCCGGGCACGCGAGACCGGCACCGTTTGCTCGGACGAGGGCGCCGATCACGATGAGGCCGAGCGTGAGGATCACGAGCGATTCGAAACCGAACGCGAGTTGCCGATAGACGCGTCGGACGGCGATCGCCTCCCCGGGCGTTGTCTGGGGTCTCTGTGACATGTGAATCTCTCGACGGAGAGCGCCTACCGTAGGCGATGCACGCCCCTCCAACAACGCAGCGCGTCTTTCTCAGATCCGGGCTTTAGATCGAATTCCGTTTCGACGATAATCAGGGCATCATGGCGGCCATGGCCCTCAACCAGCCCCAGAACGACGATCCGCGCAAGCTTCGGGGTCTTCTCGAAAAGGTTGTCAACCTGGCCGTAGATCACCGGCTCACGTCCGTGCTGGTCGGAATGTTGGGTGAAGAGGGCGATCTGCTGTTTCCCGAGTTGGTCGACTTCATCGGAAGCACGCTTCGAGTCGATGATTCGATCTTTCGCATGACTCGCACCCGCGTGGTCTTCTTTCTCGCGGATGCGGACCGGGATCGCGCCGAGGAAATCATGGAGCGCGTGATCAGCGACTTCAACCAGCGGTTTGCCACGACCGAAAGTCCCGTGATCAGACTTTCCTACTTCGAGGTCGCGCCCGGAACGGCAGACGTGACCCTCAAGGCGATCCTCCCAGCCCTCTTTGCTCCGTCACTGGGTGCTCACTGAAATTCGGCGCGTATCTCCTGCGCGGCGCGACGCGAACCGCCCCGACGCGCGGATCGGGCTAGCCGCGAGCCAGTTCGGCGGCGAGAGCCGTCTCGATTTCCGTGTGGGCGAACTCGAATCCGCGCTCGATGGCGCGCACGGGGATGCAGCGGCGACTGCCCAGCAGCTCGCCGCTGAGCTCGCCGAGCGCGATCCGCAGTGCGAATTCGGGCACCGGCAGGAGAGCGGGGCGCCGCAGTGTCTGGGCGAGGGCCACGGTGAGTTCGTCGTTGCGGACCGGGTTGGGTGACACGGCGTTAACGGGGCCTTGGAAGCCGTCGTCCTCCAAAATCGCGCGAATCAGCCCCACCAGGTCGTCGATCTGGATCCACGAAACCCACTGCGTTCCCTTCCCCATTCGCCCTCCCAAACCGAATCGGAAGGGCAGCGCCATCAACGGCAGCGCGCCGCCACTGCGTGCTAGCACGATGCCCGTGCGGAGCGACACGACACGCAGATCCTCACTCGCGACGGAGGCCGCCGTCTCTTCCCATTGCCGACAGACGACCGAGAGAAATCCCGATCCTGGAGCGGAGGTCTCGTCGAGAATCTCCTCTCCACGCGAGCCGTAAAAGCCTACGGCAGATGAACACACGAACGTCGAAGGGCGATCGGAGACCGGTGCTGCCCGGAGCGCCTCCGCGATCGATCGCGTCGAGTCGACGCGGCTATCCAAAATGCGGCGCCGACGGTGCGCTGTGGGGCGCCCTCCAAAGACGGGCTCCCCGGAGAGGTGAACCACGGCTGTACAGCCGCGGAGCGCCCCATCGGGGAGATCGCTGCCGTTCCACACGA
>PVMS01089363.1_pt1 | contig 12182 bp, 11 predicted proteins | sample 1853461 | NCBI WGS metagenome assembly PVMS01 (sample SAMN08582032, study PRJNA380276) | Marine sediment metagenome, whole genome shotgun sequencing project. | isolation source: ocean sediment barecode stripped | collected 2017
CTGACGGGAAGCAACATCGCGGAGTGCTCGAAGGCGATACCGCCCGGCAGGTACGACAGCAGTTGCGCGATAAAGATTTGCTGCCAATCGATGTTATCGAATCTGCACAAAAAGAATCTGCACGCCAGAGTTCATTTTCTTATGGCAAGGGTCTCTCGGCAGGTGATCTGGCTGTGCTTACCCGCCAGCTGGCCACGCTCGTTCAATCCAGCATGCCGCTGGAAGAGGCATTAGCCGCAGTCGGAGAGCAGAACGAAAACGCACGACTCAAAACTATAGTGCTTGGGGTGCGTGCCCGTGTGCGGGAAGGCTTCAGTTTTGCTGACGGGTTGAAGGATTTTCCACGTGCCTTCCCCGATATTTACCGGGCGACCGTTGAGGCAGGTGAACAATCCGGCCATCTTGACGCCGTGCTGGAACGTCTGGCCGATTACACCGAGAGTCGTCAGGAATTAATACAGAAAATCCGCAATGCCATGATCTATCCGCTGGTGTTGTTAACGTTTTGCCTGCTGATTGTCACGTTGATGATGACTTACGTTGTGCCCAAGGTCGTTGGCGTGTTCACGAATACGGGTGAGGAATTACCTGGTCCCACGGCCGCACTGATACAGATCAGCGATTTTTTGCAGAGCTACGGCTGGGTGTTGGTGATATTGGTAGTAGTCGGCACCTTTGCATTCAACCGCTTGCTTAAAAAACCTGGACCGCGGAGACAATTCGACACTTTCATTCTGCGTATACCGGTAATCGGTCGAATCGTGCGGGGCTTGAATACTGCCCGATTTACCCGAACCTTCAGCATCATGACCGGCAGTGGGGTCCCGGTGCTGGAGGGACTGCATATCTCCGCCGAGGTCATTACCAACACACCTATGCGCGAAGCGGTGGAAGAAGCCACTCTGCGCATACGTGAGGGTGCCCCAATCGGGGTTTCACTGGGTAAGGCCAGGCAATTCCCGCCGTTGTGCATACATCTGATTTCCAGCGGTGAGGCCAGCGGCCAGCTGGAAGCGATGCTCGCGAAAGCGGCCGGTCAGCAGGAACGTGAAATGGACGGGTTGATTGCAACCTTACTTAATATTCTCGAGCCGGGCATGATCATATTCATGGGCGTGTTGGTGATGTCGATAGTTATTGCGCTGCTGCTGCCTATTTTCGAGATGAACAAGCTTGTGCTCTAGGTATTCAGGACCCATGAGCAATGTCGCAGTTTCCATGTCTGGCAAGCAATAACACTAAATTCCACCCCTCCTCCCGTGCTTAATGTGACTCGCTTCACATTTTCATTATTTACCCACCCATAGCATCTTGTCATGCCTGCTTATTGGGTTTATAAGAATTCAGTAAGATGCTTTTCATTACATAAGGACATGGATATAAGACAGGAGGTCTTCCATGGGCTCAAAGAATCGTAAAGCAAGGGACTCGCTCAGTGAGGAGCAAGATACCGAGCTTGTTGAAGACATGCAGAATGAATGGGCTGATACGGAAAAAACGGATGTTCTGGATGACAGCACATTTTCCGATACAGCCGTTTTGGATGCTAGCGTATCGGCGACTGATAACGTGGGCGAGTCATCGGTTGAGATAAATGTCGAGTCTCTCGTTGCTGAGTTCGAGGCAGAAGCTAACGAAGGTGTTGATGCCAATGGTCGTGTTCGACGCAGACTTGATGCCATCCTGGAACGTAAACGACGTCACGAGGATCTGGTGGATTTTACAGACTACGAGCTCGACGCTTAAGAATCATTAAACAATCGGTGAGCGGCCTGATTCGCAAGTATCCGTACATGTCCGGCAAGCACTTCTTGCTCAGTGTCTGAACGGAGTGCCATTGCGCAGCAGCCCTACGACTACACCTTCAATCATGAGATCCTGCTCCTTGAGGTTAACCTCGATGGGGTTGAACTCTTCGTTTTCCGGTAGCAGCCAGACGGTGTGTCCCTCCTGACGGTAGCGCTTGACCGTGACCTCATCATCAAGACGAGCCACGATAATCTGGCTATTGCGCACCTCCGGGGTACGATGTACGGCAACCAGATCGCCATCGAGTATGCCGACGTTTTTCATGCTCATACCCTCAACCCGGAGCAGGAAATGTGGCACGGGATCAAACATCGTCGGATCAATACGAACATGCTCCTCAATGTGTTCTACGGCAAGGATAGGATTGCCGGCCGCAACCCGGCCAACCAGCGGCAATCCCGGGGTTTCACTAAATGAATCCCTGAGTGCTCCTTTTAATTGAATGCCACGCGAGGTACCGGGGATCAGTTCGATGGCGCCCTTGCGTTGCAGGGCACGTAAATGCTCCTCAGCAGCATTGGCTGACCGGACTCCGAGCTTGTTAGCTATTTCGGCCCGGGTCGGAGGCATGCCCGAATCCTCGATACAGTCACGTATGTAGGTCAGAACCTCGGCCTGCCGGGGGGTAAGTTCGGACATGACAATCACCTGTATGAATAAACAGGGGTGTGATTATATACAGATCGTCCGGCTATTCAAGCCCTGCTCAATAAGATTAGCGGTAATCGAGGCTATCGTGAATAAAGGTCGTTAATATCTTGATAATTATGGCTTTGCATACAGTTTGACGGTTGCTCTTTAACAATAATTCGGACATTATCGGCGCAGCAATCGCTGTTTGCGGATTCATTTAAGCGATTGCTTTGGCACTTTTTTTACTACATGAGGAATACCGATGGACAACAAAATTAAGACTGCAATCAAGGGGTGTGCGGTACTACTTGTCTTGGCTCTGGCCTCAGGTTGTACCGGCATGCAGAGTGATATCGACGCACTGAAAACGCGGGTAGATCTGTTGGAGCAAGAAGTGACGGCTGCGAACGCGGCTGCAGCAAATTCAGCGGCGGCCATGCTGGTGGCTGAGAATGCTCAGTTAACTGCCGATGAAGCTCTGATTGTTGCCGCAGAAGGTATAGCTTGCTGTGATGCGACCAATGAGAAGGTCGATCGTATGTTCCAGCGCAGCCAGAGTAAATAAACTCTGCAAAATAACGGTAAGCTCAATAGATCAATAAGGCCGCGAAACCCGCGGCCTTATTTTTTCCCTTATACCTCAAGAACTCTAGAGCTCTATTGCCATCACGGGCAGAATCACCCCCCAGGTGGCAAGCGTAAGCAGCACTATCGCTGCCAGATTCAGCCAGAACCCGGCCCGGATCATCTGGCCTACCGAAAGGTAGCCTGAGCCGAATACAACCGCATTGGGCGGCGTGGCCACTGGCAACATAAATGCACAGCTCGCCGCCAGCGTGGCCGGTAGTATCAACACCAGCGGAGGCAGATTTAGACCGATCGCCACTGCCAGAAAAATTGGCACCAGCGTGGCCGTGGTCGCGGTATTGCTGGTCAGTTCGGTCAGAAACACGACCGCTGTTATCACCACCATTACCGTTACCCATAAGGGTAATCCCGCCAATCCACCCGAGAGATTACCAAGATATTCACTGAAGCCACTGTCGGAAAGTCTGGCCGCGAGTGCCAGCCCTCCCCCAAATAAAATGAGCAACCCCCAGGGCAGCTTTGCAGCAGTCTGCCAGTCCATCAAAAACTCACGCCGTTTGAAACTAACAGGGCAGATAAATAACACCAGGGCTGCAATTACCGCGATACCGGCATCAGTCAGGCCAGCAAGTGGCTGTTGACCGGCTATCTCCCATCGGTTCAGTAATGGCCGGGACACCCAGGCCGCGGCCGTTAGCAAAAAAACCAACAGGGTTAGCAATTCGCCGCGGCTCAGCGAGGGCAGACGTGCCCGCTCAGACTCAAGGAGTTGTGCCACACCTTCAATGTCCTCGGAGCGGATGGGGTAGACGAGCCTCGTCAATACAAACCAGGCCAGTGGAACGAACACGATGACGAGTGGAACTGCAAAGCGCATCCACTCCAGAAAACCAATTTCCCGATCCAGGTGTTCGTTTAAGAAGGCCACAACAAATACATTTGGTGCTGTGCCGATAATCGTTCCCATACCTCCAATGGATGCAGCGTAGGCAATGCCCAGCAACATGCAAATCGCAAACGGACTGTCCGCCGATCCATCGGCCAGATCGTTATCAGGCAGTAAAGTAATAACGCTGACGGCAACCGGCAAAAGCATGATGGTCGTGGCTGTATTCGTAACCCACATACTAAGCACTGCCGATACAGCCATAAAAGCGCCTACGATGGAGCGTGGATTCGCACCTACCCTCGCCAGCACATTCAGTGCAAGGCGACGGTGTAAACCCCAGCGCTCCAGTGCCAGCGCCACAATAAAGCCACCCAGAAACAGGTAAACAATGGGATTGCCATAGGAGGCCGCTGTAAGTTTTATATCAGCCACGCCGGTCAACGGGAACAGTGCGAGGGGGATAAGTGCGGTCGCATAAATTGATATTGCTTCCGTCATCCACCAGACCGCCATCAGGGTGGCGATGGCCGCAACCATGCGGGCGGCTTCTGGCAACGCTATCTGTGCGCCAGTGCTGTTGATATAGCTTTCCGGCAGGGTTACATAGACCAGCACGGCTAACAGCGGCCCGGCAAGCATACCGAAAACGGCAATGCTACCGAGTTGAGATTTTTTGTTGTGGTCGTTAGTCAACCGACTGTAATGCCGTTAGTAACGCAACAGTGCCGAGCCCCAGGTCAGTCCGCCACCGAAGGCTTCCAGCAGCAGTAACTGACCCCGCTGTACCCGCCCGTCTCGAACAGCTACGTCGAGCGCCATCGGTACAGATGCTGCCGAGGTATTGCCATAGTCCTTCAAAGTCAATATGACTTTATCCATAGGCATAGCTAAGCGTTTTGCAGTGGCATTAATGATCCGAAAATTAGCCTGATGGGGAATCAGCCAGTCGATCTCGCTGCGTTCCATACCATTGGCTTCCAGGGTTTCTTCGACGATCGACCCCAGGCGCTTGACGGCCACCTTGAATACTTCGTTACCCGACATGTGCACATTAAAACCAGCCCGCAGATCATTTCCTTCCGGCTGCACCGATACGCCGGTCTTTGCCGTGAGCAAATCCTTGTAACGACCGTCCGCGCGCAGATGGGTGGAAATGATCCCGGCATCAGTAGCTGGTTTTAAAATTAGTGCACCTGCACCATCCCCAAACAGGACACAGGTCGAACGATCGGTCCAGTCAGTGATGCGCGATAAGGTCTCAGCACCAATTACCAGTGCGCACTTGGATGCACCTGTGCTGACATACTTATCGGCAATGCTCAATGCGTAAATAAAACCGCTGCATGCTGCTTCCACGCTGAAGGCGGCACAACCATGGATGCCCAGCTTCTCCTGCAGAATGCAGCCAACATTGGGGAATACCAGATCGGGTGTCGTGGTGCCTACCACAATGAAATCTATATCCTCAGGATTGACGTCTGCAGCCTCCATGGCTCTCCTACTGGCATGTACGGCAAGATCGGATGTGTACTCCTCGGGTGCCGCAATATGCCGCCGTTCGATACCGCTACGCGATTTGATCCACTCATCCGTTGTATCGACGATCTTTTCGAGATCTGCATTGGTCAATACTTTTTCCGGTACATAGTGGCCGGTGCCTGCAATGCGTGAGTACATCAGTGTTCCTGTTCAGCCAGCAGTTGATGTATTTTTTCCGGGACGTTTTTTTCGACTTCGATTATGGCCGTGTGTATAGCCTGTTCGAAGGCCATCACATCAGCACCGCCATGACTCTTGATCACTATGCTATTAAGACCTACCAGACTGGCACCGTTGTAACGTCGAGGATCCAGTGATTTTGCCAGAGATCGCAGAACCGGCATGGATACCAACGCGGCGAATCGACCATACAGTCCTTTTTTGAACTCCTGTTTCATGAAGTGACTCACCAGGTGAGCTGTGCCCTCCATTGTTTTTAGTGCCACATTTCCGCTGAAGCCATCACAAACGACTACATCCGCTTTCTGCTCTGAAATATCATTACCCTCAACGAAACCAATGTAGTTGAGGCCGCTTTCCGTAAGCAAAGCTGCTGCCTGACGAATCGTATTGCTGCCCTTGATTTCTTCTGAACCAATGTTAAGCAAACCGATACGAGGTTCAGGGATATTTTCGACCACACTGGCGACAACCGAGCCCATCACTGCGAACTGAAACAAGTTCTCCGGTGTGCAATCAGAGTTAGCGCCCAGATCGAGCATGTGTGCATGATCCTTGATGGTTGGCACGGCTGTCATGATGGCGGGTCGATTGATCCCTGGCAGGGTTTTGAGTACAAAGCGTGCGGTAGCCATCAGCGCACCGGTATTTCCGGCGCTTACACAAGCATCAGCCTCGCCATTTTTCACCAGGTTGATTGCTACCCGCAGAGAAGAATCCTTTTTCTTGCGCAGTGCATCGGCCGGCGGTTCATCCATGGCAACCACCTCACGTGCATCAACTATCCTCAACCGATCCTGGGTTAATGAACCATTGAGGAATGTTGCAATGACTTCCTGCTGACCGACAAGAATGAGTTCCAGATCCGGATTACGCTTAAGCATCTGCTGTGCTGCGGGGACACAGACAGACGGTCCGGAATCTCCACCCATCGCATCCAGAGCAACTTTGACTTGTTTACCCATAGGCTGCGCTTAACTCTTTTAACATGCATGCCTCGCGACACAGATACAACTCAGCCCGCGACAACCGGCATGTCCTTGGAACTTTTCAAGGCGGTCGGTGGCGGGCTGAACCCATACCGGAAAAATAGAGAGCTTAATAACCCCTACTCGATATCCTCAGCAGGTGTGTCAAAAATCTTTTTACCACGGTAGTAGCCATCAGCACCAACATTATGGCGCAAATGCGTCTCACCCGTAGTAGCGTCGGTCGACAATGCCGGCGCCTTCAGTTTATCGTGCGCACGCCGATTTCCACGTGTCGCCGGTGTTCTTTTACTCTTTTGAACTGCCATGTTACTGCTCCTGTAACAATTAGGTTTTTCCTGTTTTGTCTGCGGATTCATTGCCCTCAATCAATGCAGCAAGATTCCCAAACGGCTTATTCGTCTCATTCTCAACGACGGCGTTATCGCTAACATCGCTAATAATTCGTAACTCCGCTGATGTTTCGCAATTCGCGACGTTCGTGTGCATGGGTGCCAACGGCAAACTACTCAGCAACTCGTCTTCTATAACTTCCATCAGTTGGACGCCATGCTCTCCGGCGATCACCGCATCGAAAGGTTCAGCTACTTCATCAACATCAGCCTCAGAACCAACGACAACGAGGTGGAAATCAAGATCCACCGGCCAATTAAGTGACCCGAGACATCGCTGACAACGTATGTCCAGTGATCCCGATAGATGGCCACTAATTTCGGGGAAGCCTTGCATTCCACCCAGAAACTCAACACGTACAATGAGTTCTTTATCTGTCAGGTCAGCGCCAGAATGCAGTAAGCTGGCAAGTCGTGACATGCCACCCAGCCGGATCGAGTCGGTGAGCTGCTCAGACCTGCTAGCTAGATCGCGTAATTGCGGAACCCCGATGTGATCGGCGAGCATAACCGGGGTATCATATCACAAAATATTTATATCAAAACTGCTTGATCAACCCGACCAAGTTCATCTACAACCAACTGAATAGCCCGGATGCCCTCACCTTCAAGCCAACTCATACTCGCTTCCGGTTCCCCGTACCGGCGTACTCTACTGCAACGGCTGACCATGGATTTCAGCACGCTTGTGCCGGGTATTTCAGAGACAGCACACGCCGAGGAGCAACCCGGTGCTTTGGCTCTCCGACTGGCTAGCAGCAAGGCTGCCGCTATAGCCAGAGAACACCCGGAAGCGGTCGTGATTGGCAGCGACCAGCTGGCAGCCCTGGATAAAGAGATACTGGGTAAACCAGGCAAACACTCGGTCGCTGCACATCAGTTGGAGCGGTGTTCAGGCAAAACTGTCGTTTTCCATACAGCGGTTTGCGTAAGTTGTATCTCCAACAGCTTTGAAGAAACCCATGTGGATATTACGACGGTGCATTTTCGTACCCTTACACCGGCAGAAATTGATAGTTATCTCGCTAAGGACCAGCCCTGGGATTGCGCGGGTAGCTTTCGCTCGGAAGGACTTGGCGCAACCTTGTTCGATGCAATTGAAAATCAGGATCCCGCGGCCATCATCGGCTTACCGCTCATCTGGTTGGCCGCCAGTCTGCAACGGGCCGGAATAAATCTGTTGGCCCAGGAACCTGCTTAAGTTCGCACAGGCACCTAGTTCTTAGCCGCAAGATCGAGTTTTTCGAGCACCGTGCGCAGCGCAGGATCCAGCGGTGACGTGTACTGCACGGTTTTTCCAGTCCCCGGATGCTCGAACCGTAACTTACCTGCGTGTAGAAACAGGCGCTTGAGTCCTGCCGGAGCCGGAGAGTCAACGCCGTAACGTCGATCACCTGCGACTGGGTGTCCGATGGCAGCTGCATGGACTCTGATTTGGTGGGTACGGCCGGTTAACAATGCCACCCGAACCAACACCGCGTCAGCATAATATTCTTCGGGGTAAAAGCGTGTTAACGCAGTCTTGCCTTCCTTGCTTGGGCGCACATGCCGTTCGCCATTCCGACGATGTTCCACGAGCAGCGGTAATGCAACCTCGCGATCTCCACCCTGCCACGTACCCAATAACAACGCCTGGTATAATTTTTCGATCTTGCCGTCACGGAAAGCTTCGTGCATAGATCTCAATGCGCTGCGCTTTTTCGCCAGCAACAAACAACCGCTGGTGTCCCGATCGAGGCGGTGAACGAGTTCAAGAAAACGACAGTCGGGCCGACTCGCCCGCAGTAATTCGATTGCGCCTAAGGATATGCCACTGCCGCCATGCACGGCGAGGCCGGAGGGTTTATCGAGCACCAGCAAGCTATCGTCTTCATGCAGTATATATTGCAGGATCCAGTTTGCTCGGGAGCTTTGTGCTGTCCCTGCCACGGTGTTACGGAGATCATGGACTGGCGGGATGCGAACGATATCGCCTTCGGCCAGTTTGTAGGCCGCGCGAGTTCGGCCCTTGTTGACCCGTACCTCGCCCTTGCGAATCATGCTGTAGATGCGGGATCTTGGCAGGCCTTTCAGCTCACTCAGCAAGAAGTTGTCCAGCCGCCGCTGGGCGGAATCGGCATCAACCGTCACCAGGCGTGCGCGGCTTTTATTGTTTCGCTGTGTCATAGCTGTACCAGAAACTGCTCCGGAATCAATATGTTGATGCGCGCTCGTTCCACTGTTATATTAGCTGCTCACGTAACATTAAATACGTGGTTTATGCCGCAAGGCAACTTAGGTTTTTGACTGACCGCTCACGCGGTCAGCTTGTCCGGTCTCTTGAGGAGATCCTATCGGCCACCTGGCTGGTGAAGTAACACTGGGATGCGCAGTTTGCGCCCGGTGACTCTCTCCTTAACGAACCTGTAACAGATAAGGGTCTGCTGAATGCCAGCAGTTGAATACAAACGGTTTGATGTCTTTAACCCGCCGCAGCGATCTGCTGTAGCGCGATACTCTGCCGTACTCCCATTTTACAGCTTCGATAAGTCAGGTGCCCCCAGCAGAACATACGTAGGGGCTTATGAAAAGAATGCTAATCAATGCAACTCAGGAAGAAGAGTTGCGCGTGGCCATCGTCGATGGCCAAAAACTGTATGACCTTGATATTGAGGTAGATTCAAGCCAGCAGAAAAAAGCGAACATCTATAAAGGCAAGATCACACGGATCGAACCCAGCCTGGATGCGGCTTTTGTTGACTATGGCGCCGAACGCCACGGTTTTTTGCCGCTGAAAGATATCTCGAGGGAATACTTCGTTACCGAGCCCGAATCGGGCAGTCGCATCAATATCAGAAAGGTTCTCAAAGAGGGCCAGGATATTGTCGTGCAGGTGGACAAGGACGAGCGCGGCAACAAAGGTGCTGCGCTGACGACTTTTATCAGCCTTGCCGGGCGCTTTATCGTCCTGATGCCCAATAACCCGCGCGGGGGTGGCGTTTCCCGGCGTATTTCCGGTGAAGATCGTGAAGAAATCCAGCGCGTGCAACGCGAACTGGATATTCCCGAAGGCATGAGCTGTATCGTTCGGACAGCTGGCATCGGGCGCTCAATCGAGGAACTGAGCTGGGATTTTGAATATCTCCAGGGAGTCTGGCAGTCGATCATGCAGGTCGTGCTCGACAAACCCTCCCCGTTCCTTATTTATCAGGACAGCAATCCCGTCGTGCGCGCCCTGCGCGATCATTTTGGTGCCGAGATCGGCGATATCGTGATCGATGACAGCAAGACCTACGAAATAGCAAAGGAATTTATGGAGCACGCGATGCCCCATAACCTGCGCAAACTCAAGCTGTACGATGACGAGGTACCACTATTCACTCGCTATCAAATTGAAAGTCAGATCGAATCAGCTTTTTCCCATACCGTAAACCTGCCCTCCGGCGGGAGTATCGTTGTCGATCATACCGAGGCACTGGTATCGATTGATATCAACTCCGCACGCGCTACCAAAGGAGGTGATATTGAGGCCACTGCGCTGGCGACCAATCTTGAGGCAGCGGATGAGATAGCCCGGCAGTGTCGACTTCGTGATCTGGGCGGATTGCTGGTTATCGACTTCATAGACATGCGACCGAGCCAGAATCAGCGCGCTGTCGAAAATCGCTTCAGAGAAGCGGTACGCAGCGATCGTGCTCGTGTACAGATCGGGCGCATATCGCGGTTTGGTCTGTTGGAAATGTCGCGCCAGAGGCTGCGTCGATCGCTGGATGAGTCGGCCCATCAGGTGTGTCCGCGCTGCAGCGGTTCAGGCACTGTGCGTAGTGTTGAATCACTTGCGCTCGCTATCCTGCGACTTGTTGGCGAAGAAGCGCGCAAGGAACGCACCATCAAGGTTATTACCGAGTTACCGGTGGATGTAGCAACTTTTCTGCTCAATGAGAAACGGGAATGGATACAGAGCATTGAAAGCCGCACCGGCGTGCAATTGTTGCTAATCGCCAATCCAGATCTGGAAACCCCGAATTACACTATTCGCAGGGTGCGAGATGATCAGACATTGATGCCGGAAAACCTCGGGGCGAGCTACGACCTGAACACTCCAGAAAGTGATTTACTTGAAGACGCGTTGCAGATGTCCAGCAAAACGGAAACGGAACAAGCGGCCGTATCCAGCGTTGTACCTGCTAGCCCTGCCCCACCGCCTAAACCCGCTGCTCCAAAAAAAGTTGCAGCGAAATCATCGGGCGGATTGGTTGGGTTTTTTAAGCGTTTGTTATTCGGCCAAGTAGAAGAAGTACAGGAACGCTCGGGTAAATCAAGATCTAATAAGCGTTCCCCGTCCGATCGAGGGAGAAACGATCAGCGGCGTAACCGCAATACACGGGGCCGCCAGAATGATCGCAATCGAAAACCCGCTAACAAGTCAGGTAACCGGCAGTCCGATAACCGGAAACAGGCAGGCGGCAACAAACAGAACCGCAACCAGTCGAAGAAACCGCAAGCACCCGCTGATTCAAATACTGCAGGCAAACAAGCACAACAAGCTGACGACGCTGCTAATCCCGGCCGCCAACGGAAACGCCGGCGGCGTTCGGGAAATCGTAACCGGAATCGCAACGTAGACAGTGCTGGTAGTGATGCGCAAGAGCCGAATGGCAACCAGGCAGAGACACAGCCTGGACAAGAACATTCAGCTGCGGAAATTCAACAGCCACAAGTAAAAGCCGTCGAGAATAAGGCAAGCCAGCCTGCGAGCAACGAGTCATCGCCCGCGGTTCCGGCAGCAGTCCAGCAGGGATCGGCAGGAACACCGACAGTAACTGATACGCCTCAGGCTAAAGCTCCGTCAAGCGCTAAGGATAGAGATCCTGGGCCTAGCGATGTGCCTCAGACGCCGGCCAAAACTGAGGCCAAAAGCGATAACGACCGACTCCTCCCCTGGGAAACCGAATTGCCACACAAGCAAGAAAAGACTCAGAGGGTCTGGTCTTCCGACGACGAGTCAGAATAGAGCAAGTACCAGTGAGCTTTAGTTGAAGGACCGTTAAAAACTAGTTGGGGGTTATTGCTGACCGCAAGCACCCGCTGATTCAAATACGGCAGGCAAACAAGCACAACAAGCTGACGACGCTGCTAATCCCGGCCGCCAACGGAAACGCCGGCGGCGTTCGGGAAATCGTA
>PVMS01110368.1_pt1 | contig 12182 bp, 11 predicted proteins | sample 1853461 | NCBI WGS metagenome assembly PVMS01 (sample SAMN08582032, study PRJNA380276) | Marine sediment metagenome, whole genome shotgun sequencing project. | isolation source: ocean sediment barecode stripped | collected 2017
ACAACATATTGGCATATTTGATTCTGGCGTTGGAGGAACCTCTATATGGAAAGAGATTCACGCACTTTTACCAAATGAAAGTACCATTTATCTTGCCGACAGTATAAATGCTCCTTACGGTACAAAGGGTAAAGATCGAACTCTTGAACTTTGTATAAAACATACTGAATTATTACTTGAAAAAGGGTGTAAGCTTGTCGTTGTTGCATGTAATACGGCTACAACAAATGCCGTTAAGTTCCTTAGAGACACTTATGATATCCCTTTTATCGGTATAGAACCAGCCATTAAACCTGCGGCCCTGCAATCTAAAACAAAAGCACTTGGAATACTTGCAACAAAAGGGACCTTAAGCAGTACACTATTTCAAAATACATCTCAACTTTATGCCAGGAATATAAAGCTTATAGAACAAGATGGAGACGGTATCGTTCAGCTCATAGAAAAAGGAAAACTCAATTCCCCCGAAATGAGATCATTAATGCAAATGTATCTTAAACCCATGCTAATTGCCGATATTGATTATTTGGTTTTAGGCTGTACCCATTATCCATATTTAATACCCTTATTGATAGAATTACTTCCTAAACACATAAAGATCATCGATTCTGGAGAAGCTGTTGCAAGACAAACCAGGACTATTTTACAGCAACATGGTTTACTTAATGAATTTATCGCAAATCCTTCAATTCTATTCTATTCAAATAGAAATCCTGAAGTGATGCAATCCCTTTTAAACCAAAAATTCCGGGTAGAATACTTAGACTTTTAGTAAGTATTCTCTTTAGTATCGTACTTACTTTTATGATCAAACTTATATTTGTTTACAAGGCCAATTCCGGAAAGCTCAATGCACTTTTTGATGCTGGTCATAAACTGTTTAACCCAAGTACTTACCAATGTGATTTGTGTGCTTTAACTTTTGATACCTTATCTGAAAATAAAATATGGAAAACTTTTAGAAATGAAACTGAGATTGAAATGGAATTCTATCATATGGATGAATTTGAAGAAGCATTTCCAAATAAATCATTTGAGTATCCGGTAATTATCAATCAAAACCAATTCACTTTAGAGCCGTTTTTAACTAAAAAAGATCTAAAAGAAATTAAAACAGTTTAGGAACTAATTAAAATTATTTCAGCAACGCAGAGGATTATTCCTTAAACCAAGATGAATATTTCACATAATTATTAGCGATGCGATCTATTTCTCCAGAGATCAATTCTTCACTAATATCTTTTACTTTTTTTGCTGGAACCCCAGCATAAATACTTCCGGCTTCTACTCTAGTATTCTTTGTAACAACGGCTCCGGCAGCAATAATACAATTACTTTCTACAACACAATTATCCATAACAATACTTCCCATACCTATTAATACATTATTCATTATCGTACAACCATGTACAATGGCATTATGACCAATTGAAACATTATTTCCAACAGTAGTAGGTGAGGTTTGATAAGTTGCATGAATCACAGCACCATCTTGAATATTGACTTTGTTACCAATTTTAATAAAATGTACATCTCCACGAATAACGGCATTAAACCAAACACTGCATTCATTTCCCATAGTGACTTCACCAACAATTGTTGCATTTTCTGCTACAAAACAATCATCTGGAATATAAGGGGTCTTTCCTTTTATGGTTTTAATTATTGGCATTTTAATTATTTAAAATATGATAGTAGATCAGCTTTTCTTGATGCGGCAACCATGACTTCTTTTCCGTTGCTCAATACAACACTCCCCCCCTTACCTTTGACATACTTTACAATCTCATTCACATTAACCAAATACGATTTATGGACTCTAACAAAATTTGATTTGCTAAGAGCCTCTTCAATGTATTTCAAGGTTTTACTCACCAGTTTCTTCTTGTTATTATTCAAGTAAATTTCGGTATAATTATCATCAGCCTTACAATATAAAATATCTTCAGTTTCCAAAATCTCAAAACCATTTTGCTGTGGAATAGTAATTTTTCCTGTAACTCTGTTGGTTTTAGGAATAAGAACTTGATCTTGAAGTGCATTCTCCTTTGTTTTAATTTCGGTGACATAGTCCACTGCTTTAATAAGATCATCAATAGATATTGGTTTCATTAAATAATAAGAAGCATGTACGTTTAGGGCTTCAATAGCATAATGATTATAGGCAGTTACGAAAACGGTTTCAAAAGTACGGTCCCCAACTTTATCCAGAAGGTCAAACGCATTTCCGTATGGCATCTCAACATCAAGAAATATCAGATCTAACGCATTATTTCTAATTAAAACCAATGCTTCTTCAATATTTGCTGCCTCACCTAAAATATCAACATTAGGACAGTACTTATTTAAGTAATTCTTCAGAATTTCTCTGCTGGTTTCTTCGTCTTCTACTATGATTGTATTCAATTTCATTTAATCCTTTTTGAGTATTACAACAACTTTTGTACCTGAATCTTCACTATCCTGCATATCTTCAATAAAGACATCTACCTTATCTTTATACATTTCATTTAGAATAGCCACCCTTTTTTTGATATTGCCTAATCCTTTAGGGCTATGCTCTTTTTGATTTTCGGTTTTCATAGCTCTGGATTTTTCACGCCCAATGCCGTCATCGGTTATCGAGATTGATAGTTCATCAACTTTGGGCTGTGTTATTTTAATTTCAAGATGGCCTTTTTTCTTTTTATATCTTAAGCCATGCCATACGGCATTTTCTATGTAGGGTTGTAATAACATAGGAGGAATTTGAAAATCTGCAATTTTGACATTATCTTCAATAGTTAGAGTATAATCAAATTTATCTTTAAATCTAAAATGCTCAAGTTTTGTATAAAGTTCTAATTGTTCAATTTCTTTTTCAAATGGAATAAAATCTTCTTCACTATTTTCTAAAACAGCTCTCATCAATAATGAGAAATCAGACAAATATTTATTAGCTGTACGTTCATCATTTGTAGCGATAAAACTATTTACAGAATTTAATGCATTAAAAATAAAATGCGGATTCATTTGACTTCTAAGTGATTTCAAGGCCAAAAGATTATTTGAAAGTTTTTGTTGTTTAATAGATTTATACATGAAATAGCCAGCAATAAGCAAGAGCAATAAACCGCCAATAAGGGAATAAATAATCAGTCGTTGAAGCTTGTTCCTTTCTAAAGACAACTCGTATTTGGTCGCTGATAGGGCCCTGTCACTTTCAAGACTGGATATTCTGATTTGATTATCTGATAAATCCTGTCTAAATCGAGTGGCTTGAGCAATTTCTTGCTCTTTTTTAATATATAATTCATCAACTAATCTTTCGTACACCTCAGCATTTGTTAATGCCTTGTCTAATTGGCCAGCGTCACGATATACCTCAGTTAATTTTCTTGAAGCATCTTTTTGCACTACAAGATCCTCTTTTTCATCAGCTTGGGCAATACTTTTTTCCAAATATGGAATGGCTTTGTCATAATCTTTCTGTAAATAATAGGCATTACCAATTTTATAATTTTGTTTTTGAGAAGTTAATGAACTTTCAATACCAATAACTGAATTCATTTCAATATCCTCAATATCTTGTAAGGCCTCCTGGCGGTTTTTAATTTCATCATCATACGCTTTATTTTTATTTTGAAAATCAGCCACCTTAACTTTTTCTTCAACCCCTCTTTTTTTATTTTCTTGCGTTGCTAAATTCAATGATTTATCAAAATAATTCCCAGCCTCATTCTCATCGCCAACGGCATCATATGCTTGAGCAATTTTAGAATTCAAATCAGTGATCTTGGGCGTTATTAAACTTTTCTGCGCTACTTTTAATCCTTCCTGATAATTTTTAATTGCAGTTTCAAAATCTTGCGTTGAGAAATATACATCTCCTAGTCCTTCATAAAACGAGGTAAGTTGCCAATTAGAAAGCTGTCCTCTACTTATTTGCTCATAGACGCTTATACTTTCCTGATAATTTTTATTATTTTTATAGGCTTTCGCCAATTTTAATTTCACTTCATTCGATTCACCATTTTGCAGGCTAATCTTATAATTCGTTATGGCGAGATCATTTTGCTTCCAGTGAAAATATACATCAGCCAAGGTTTCATATGCTTCAGCATTTTGTTTGGTAGAACTTGAAATCGAAAGCGCGTCGGCTAAATACTGGATACTCTTTTCTGCATCTTTTTTTAAATAAACTTTAGAAGAATCGATCAATGCACTGAAGTCCTGGATTTGCGAATAACGTTTTATACTTTTTAATGAACGGGCATCCTGATTAACATTTGGCTCAACCTGTACGGTTATGCGTTCATTATTTTTAACGATATAATAGACGGTTTCGAAATCACTATGTTTTATTATTAACTCGTCATTAAGTTTTACCTGAATTCGAAATTCACCTTGAGAATTGGTAGTTGTATATGCCCCACCATTTACTTCAATATTAACTTTAGAAATTGGCTTATACGTTTCACTTTCAATAACAGATCCTCTTATAATAAACGTGACTGGTTTACTTTCGCTCGCTGGCTCTTGAGCATTCAAATTAAAGAAGCCAAATAAAAGAAATCCCATTGCGATATGTGAATAAAATTTAGTCATTTATATCCTTATAAAACGTAAACTTACACACTTTAGCTCGTAAAATAAAATGCTCTTTTCTTTGTATTTGTGATTTCACATTCGAAATAGCCTCATTAACTAATTGAACTATTCATTTCACTCATTCATACACCAAGTTTACTCATTACAGTTTTTAATAAAAAAAAGTCGATCGTAGGTTTACTAATATATAATTCAAAAAACGTAATAGTATTATGAAAACACTTTCAAAAATTAGCCTTTTATTATCATTATTAATAGGCTTCGTGTCATGCAACTTAAATGCAATGAATAAAGACGCTCACAGTCTTGCCTCAATGGTGAACCATCATCCCGATAAACAATATATTAAAGTAGCCTTGCTTTTGGATACAAGTAACAGTATGGATGGGCTAATAGATCAAGCCAAAGCACAATTATGGGAGATTGTTAATGAATTATCATATGCGCGATGCGATAATCAGCGTCCAAACCTTCAAATCGCCATATATGAATATGGCAATGACAGGTTAAACCAAGAAAAAGGTTACATACGTCAAGTTCTTGGTTTTAGTGAGGACCTAGATGATATTTCAAAAGAACTCTTTTCTTTAACTACAAATGGAGGTAGTGAATTTTGTGGACAGGTGATCCAAACTTCATTAAATCAATTAAAATGGGGAAATAATCCAGATGATCTTAAGCTTGTCTTTATTGCTGGAAACGAGCCTTTCACTCAAGGACGTATCAATTACAAAGATGCAACAGCAAACGCCAATGAAAAAGATGTAACAGTGAATACCATATTTTGTGGAGATTATCAGCAAGGAATTAATGGATATTGGAAAGATGGTGCTGATCTTACTAAAGGTGATTATATGGCTATAAACCATAACAAAACAACGGTTCATGTTATTTCGCCATATGATGATGCCATTTTAATACTAAATTCAAAACTTAATAAAACTTATGTGTCCTATGGCCTAAGAGGGAAAGAAAAAATGGCTCTTCAGCAAGAACAGGATTCAAAGGCAGAAGGATACAGTAATGCGAATGCAGTAAGCAGAACCGTTAGTAAAAGCTCACATTTATATAAAAATTCAAGCTGGGATCTTGTTGATGCCATTGAAATGGATGAACTTGAAGTTGAAGATCTAAGAGAAGAAATATTACCTCGTGAATTAAAAGGGAAATCAACGCAAGAAATAAAGGACTATGTTGAGAAAAAAAGATTTGAGCGTATTGCCATTAAAAAAGAAATACAGAGTTTAAATGAGAAAAGACGCAAGTTCGTGAAAGAAAAACAATCAGATAATAAAAATGGCCTGAAAAATGCCATGATAAATGCAATAAAGTCTCAAGCAAAAAAGAAAAACTATAATTGGTAAATAAAAAGGCTCCTTTTAACAGGAGCCTTTTTTATTTTATCATTGATAGATTAATTTACATATGGACATTTACAATCATATCTCTCTTTTCTGCAATTAAAATTATAGCCAAAAGTTAACTGATGAAAGCCTCCATTATTAAATACAACCGAGTTAGCTTGATATGAATAGGTATAAGCAAAAACAAAATTATTCTTAGTAATACCCACAAAAGGTGTAAAGTATTGTAATTTTTGGCTGCTTACACCAGTTCCATTTTGAAACTCAGCACCATCAAAACTTCTTCTATAAGATAATCCTCCCCAAAAAGTACCAATATCTAATTCACGATATACTTTCATATTAACATCAATTGACGATTCTTTGGTGGCATCTCTATACATGTACATAATTGAAGGCTCATATGTCCAATCAGTGTTTATGCTATCAAATACATTCCCAAGGGTAAATAAATAAGTTCTTAAATTATCAAAACTCAAGCCTTGTTCATTTAAATTTATGCCTTCATTGTTTAACACATTCTTGACCGTAGCATGAGCGAAAAGATTTACAAAATGGTAAGAAAACCCAAAATCCATATTAAAATTAGTTGCACTTTGCTCAATACCCGCAACTATGGGATCGAAGCCTTGTGACAACCATTCTGTTTCGTCCAATTTATACTGGATCATTCCGGCACTTAAGCCAAATGATAACATGTTTAAATCAATAGTGTTCCTTGAAAACATAATGTGATGAGCATAAGTTAAATAGGCTCCAACCTGAGAATGAAATCCATTGGCATCATTATAAACAATTCCTCCAATTGCGGATGGTGAATCTCCAATTCTCGAATTGACACTTAAGGTTTGTAAACTTGGTGCGTCATCTTGACCAAACCACTGTTGTCGTGCTGTAAGTCTTATTTTTGCGCAATTTGCAACTCCGGCCATTGAGGGATGGATCACGTAATAATTATCTGTAAGATAATCAGAATATATTGGCAACCCTTCTTGAGCAGTTAAAAGTTGAGAAAACACTGTTGCTAATGCTATTAAGCAATATTTTTTTAAATTCATATCGATTTTTATCTTTTTAAGGTCAAATGGGCTCGGAGCTGTTTTTATATGGTATCACTTGGTTCATTGTACTGCATTGTAACCCAGTAATAACTCGATACTAATTTCTCACCATTCTAACTATCATTTCATCCTATTGATGTTGGAATCAGCTGTTTTATCCACTTGCCAAATATGTCAAATATATATATAACTCCTCGTTTCTTTTATTATTTTTGTAAAAAATAGATTTGATGCCAAAATTTAGCATTTCAATACAAAAAACGAATAATCCTAAAATTTTAAAATTTGAGGCCAACTCTTTTATAACACAATACAATAGTTATGAATTCGGTAATATTGATGACGCCAAGAATTCACCCTTGGCCCAGCAGTTGTTTTACCTACCATTTGTAAAGAAAGTTTATATCTCCGGAAATTTCATCGCTCTTGAACGCTATGATATTGTTGAATGGGAAAATGTTCAAGATGAAGTTGCACAGCAGATAGAAGAGTATCTTAATAATGATGGCATAGTTATAGACGATGCAACTACTAAAAAAGTCCCAATTACTGTCTATGCAGAAAGTACACCTAATCCTTCGGCGCTAAAATTTGTTTCAAATAAAAAAATGGTCTCAACCATGGCAGAATTCAAATCAATTGATGATGCCAAGATCTCACCTTTAGCAACTGAACTTTTTAATTTTCCATTTGTAAAAGCTGTTTTTATTGATGAGAATTACATATCGATAACCAAATATGATGATGCAGATTGGGATGAAATTACAATGCCTTTAAGGAAGTTCATTAAAAATTTCCTTGAAAGCGGAAAGGAAGTTATTCTTGTTAATGGTTCTAATGACCTTCAAAAAACAACAGAACATCTGGATGCTGGATATGAAGAACTTGATGATATTTCAAAGGAAATCATTAATATTCTTGAAGAGTATGTAAAACCGGCTGTTGCCAGCGATGGTGGAAACATACAATTTAAATCTTATGATAAAAAAACAAAAAGCGTTCATGTGATATTACAAGGAGCTTGTAGTGGGTGTCCTTCCTCTACGCTTACACTGAAAAATGGCATTGAAAATATGCTTAAAGAAATGCTTAAAGATAAGGTTGAAACCGTTGTAGCTATTAACGGTTAGTTAATGCTAATATTATTATATTTGTAATTCAATAAATTATTAACCTTAAATACATACTATGGCAATATTAAAAGTTATAGAAGTCTTATCAAATTCAGACGAAAGTTGGGAAGATGCAACTAGAAAAGCAATAAAAGATGCATCTAAAACAGTGAAAAATATTCGCTCTGTATATGTTCAAGATCAAAGTGCAGTTGTAAAAGATGGTGAAGTTCAAGAATTTAGAGTTACTCTTAAATTGACCTTCGAAGTTAGGTAATTAAACCAGATATTGATTGAAAGCGTTCTTCCTTAATAGTAGGAATGAACGCTTTTTTTATATCATTTTCGTATTTTTGCATACTATGAAAAAAAATGTTATTACTATTTTAATTCTGACGATTACATTATTGTCTTGTAAGAGTCAAACTTCAGATAAAATGACTCATACATACACCAACGATCTCATAAACGAAACTAGTCCATATTTACTTCAGCATGCTCATAATCCAGTAAATTGGAATGCTTGGAATGACAAAACTTTAGCCGAAGCCAAAACTAAGAATAAGCTCATCTTAATAAGTATTGGCTATGCTGCTTGTCATTGGTGTCACGTTATGGAACATGAAAGTTTTGAAGACTTATTAGTGGCACAGGTAATGAATGATAATTTTATCAATATAAAAGTTGATCGTGAAGAACGTCCGGATGTTGATCAAGTTTATATGAATGCAGTTCAACTTATGACAGGAAGTGGGGGTTGGCCATTAAATGTTGTTGCTCTTCCAGATGGTCGTCCGGTATGGGGTGGCACTTATTTTAGAAAAAATCAATGGATTAGTGCTCTCGAGCAAATATCGGAAGCATATAATGATAAACCTGAAAGACTTTATGAATATGCCACCAAGTTAGAAGAGGGGATAAAAACAGTAGATGTTATTTCATTAAATACAAACGAAGCCTCATTCGATCTCAAGACTATTGAGGAAGCTGTCGATAAATGGTCGAAGAATTTTGATAAAAATTATGGGGGAAGAAGCCGTGCTCCAAAATTTATGATGCCTAATAATTTGCATTTTTTATTACGGCAAGCCTATCAAAATGACGACGTGAAACTTCAAGACCATGTAAATCTAACCCTAACTAAAATGGCCTACGGTGGAGTTTATGATCAAATTGGTGGAGGTTTTTCACGTTACTCAGTCGATGATAGATGGCATGTGCCTCATTTTGAGAAAATGTTATATGATAATGCGCAATTAGTAAGTTTATATAGTGATGCTTACCTCATAACCAAAAACCCTCTGTACAAAAGGGTTGTTGAAGAAACTTTGGAATTTATAACTCGTGAATTAACAGATAAAGAAGGCACATTTTACTCTTCATTAGATGCTGACAGCACAACGCCGGAAGGGGAATTGGAAGAAGGTGCATTTTACATTTGGAAAAAAGAAGAACTTAAGTCTTTATTGAAGGATGATTTTGATCTTTTTAAAGACTATTATAATATCAATAATTTCGGATTTTGGGAACATAATAATTATGTGCTCCTAAGAAATGATAGTGATGAAGATATTATTAAAAAACATGACATAACATCTGAAGTTTTAGAGTCTAAATTGAACCAATGGAAATCGCTATTGCTCAAAGAACGTGGAAAACGTTCAAGACCTCGACTTGATGATAAAGTACTAACCTCCTGGAATGCTTTAATGATAAAAGGCTATGTAGATGCATATCGTGTATTTGGAATAGAATCTTACCTCAAATCTGCACTGATAAATGCCGAATTTATAACAGAAAAACAACTTAGATCTGATGGCGGACTTAATCATAACTATAAAAATGGAAAAAGTACCATTAATGGCTATTTGGAGGATTATGCTGCGACCATTGAAGCGTTTATAACCCTTTATGAAAATACCTTAGATCAAAAATGGCTGGAAAACGCAAGAAACTTGACTAACTACACATTTGATCATTTTTTTGATGATGCTAATAAAATGTTCTATTTCACTTCAAACGAAGACAGCTCTTTAGTTACCCGAAATATTGAATATAGAGATAATGTTATTCCTGCAAGTAATTCTATAATGGCCAAAAATTTATTGAAACTTTCTCATTATTTTGATAATGAAGCCTATTATTTAACAGCTACTGCAATGCTTAATAATGTAAAACCAGATATTTTGAAATATCCTTCAGGCTTTTCAAACTGGTTAGATTTGATGCTTAATTATGCCGATAATTACTACGAAGTTGCTATTGTAGGGGAAGCAGTTAATGATAAAATTAAAGAATTAAACGAATACTATTTACCCAATAAGCTTTTAATAGGTAGTGCAGCTGAAAATGATCTACCCTTATTAAAAAACAGATATGTCGAAGGAAATACTCTCATTTATGTTTGTGTTAACAAGGCGTGTAAACTTCCGGTTTCTGAAGTTAGTCGGGCAATCAATTTAATTAAGAACTAAATGGCATTATTATCAAAGATTCTTATAACTTTTGTGGCTCTAGAACATTTCTATTTTCTCGTATTAGAAATGTTTTTGTGGACCAAACCAAAAGGTATTAAAACCTTCGGATTAAAATCAAAGGAATTTGCTGAAGACACTAAAGTCCTTGCTTCTAATCAAGGGCTTTATAATGGTTTTTTAGCCGCCGGATTGATATTTGCACTATTACTGAGGGATATTAATGTCGCCATTTTCTTTTTAAGTTGTGTCATAATTGCTGGCATTTATGGTGCCTACTCAACAAAAAAAATACGTTTGCTCTACGTGCAAGGTGTTCCGGCAATTGCGGCATTGATTACTGTCCTATTATCATAATAAAAAAAACGAAGAGAACTAAGATTTAGGTTTTATCGCAATAAAATCTTTAAGATAATAAGGTTCAAAATAAGCGACATCTTCGAAGTTGTTTTTTTTGAATTTATTATAAGCTAACAAACTCATATCATTAGCTGAAGGCAATTTGTCTTCTATAAAAACGGCATTAGGATGATTGATGATAGATTTCGTTTTTTCAACACCATTTCCGATAAAATAAACTTTACCATTATTCAAATTGGCATCGAATGATAATTCATTGATTATTTGTGCTTGCGTGTCTCTTATTTGATTATACTCTTCATCAAAAACCGCTGAATAGACTTCCATTCGCCTTGCATCAAGCATTGAAACAATAGTGCCTTCAGATAAATTAATTTGATGTGCCATGGATTCAAGGGTTGGAATTGAAATTAAAGGTTTATCAATAGCAAAACATAATCCTTTGGCAGCAGAAACACCTATGCGCAATCCAGTATATGATCCAGGTCCTTTACTTACAGCAATAGCATCTAAATCCTGTGGTTTGAATTTGGCTTGATCTAATACTTCATCTATATAAATATGTAAGCGCTCGGCATGTGAATAGTCTGAACTATAATCCTCTTTTAAAATCAAAGTCTCTCCTTGTTTTGAAAGAGAGACTGAGCAATTTGTAGTCGAAGTTTCTATATTTAAAATATAAGTCAACTTAATTTGTTGTTAAGGGCTTTCCAAGATAAAAATCCAGAACCTTAGTTTTGAATACAAAATCATATTTTGCATTAATCAGTGATGACTGAGCATCAATTAATCTAAATCTGGCTTGCTCCAATTCAAATGTATTCATGACTCCAATATTATAACGTTCTTGAGAATTATCAAATGCCAATTCCTGTGAAACCAATGATTTTTTTGCTGCCTCAAAAGCTTTAAACGCGGCTTGAGCATCAGTGAAAGCGCGTTGAATATTTGCTTCAAGATCTAATCGAACTTGTTCTAAGTTGAGCTTGCTGTTCTCCTCAAAAATTTTTGATTTTGCTACGCTGGTCTTATTTAAAAATCTTGAGAAAATTGGAATACTACATTTACATTAAAGGAGTGCGATTTTTGATCATTTAACTGCTTAAAAAAGGAAGCTTCATCATCAGTTAGATTTGTAAAAAACACATTTGATCCAAAGCCATATCCTGCTGAAAATGTAGGATAAAATCCGCTTTTTGATATTTCCGTACCCAGGATGGA
>PVMS01061650.1_pt1 | contig 12178 bp, 7 predicted proteins | sample 1853461 | NCBI WGS metagenome assembly PVMS01 (sample SAMN08582032, study PRJNA380276) | Marine sediment metagenome, whole genome shotgun sequencing project. | isolation source: ocean sediment barecode stripped | collected 2017
ACTCCATAACTACTGTTTTCTGGCCTTTATGAATCGTTCTTTACCGTGAATATCATTCAGGATGGTTACCTCATTAAAAAGTGATTCTTTAAATATGGAGGCGGTCTCTTTTCCCAGTTTCTCATTGATTTCAACCCATACAAATCCATTTGTTTCCAGGTGGTTGCAACAGAAAGATGCTATAGCCCGGTAGTAGACAAGCGGATCCCGGTCATCCACGAAGAGTGCCGATCCGGGTTCAAATTGAATGACATTATCGGCCATCAATGACCGCTCGCGATCTAGCACATAGGGAGGATTACTTACCACCAGGCTGAAGGGATGTTCAAAATTCATACTGTGAGGCTCGAGTAAATCTGCTTCTACCCAATTCACATCCAATCCGTTTTCCCGGCCATTTTCACTGGCGGTGTCAAGTGCAGGCCTGCTAATCTCCAATCCCCAAACAGATAGTTCCGGATAGACCGATTTCAGAGCAAGGGCAATACATCCGGATCCGGTTCCAAGGTCCATCACATGTCCACCTGAGAGGGGATGATCTGATTTAATGTTGTAAATCATCTCTTCTGTTTCAGGCCTGGGTATCAGAACATTCTTATTCACTTTGATCTTCAAATCAAAGAAATGAGTATAGCCCAGAATGTACTGAATGGGTTTGTCAGTATGAATTTCAGTTACAATTTCATTAATTTGCACCACAGTTTGTGGCCCGGGTACAAATTTGGGATCATTTAAATAGAGGGGTGATGGATATCCAAGGTGCTCCAGGATCATACGGGTCATGGATGTAGATTCGCCCTCGGGATACACCTTTTGGAGCTCTGCGAGAAGATGGATTCTGATTTGTTTTAAACTGGCATGATTTTGGAGCATAAACCAAATGTAATAATAAAGCAACATTTTGTTTACGGAGAAGGATAAAATATACATGCGGCGCTGTTTTGAGCTTGCACGAAAGAGTCTGGGGATGACACGCACCAATCCCCTGGTGGGATCTGTCATTGTTCACAATGACCGAATCATCGGTGAAGGTTATCACCATGAGTTCGGGGGGCCACATGCAGAGGTAAATGCCATTCGCTCGGTGAGGGATGCATCCCTTTTGCCTCAATCAACCCTCTATTGCAGCCTGGAACCCTGTTCACATCATGGAAAGACACCTCCATGTTCCATGCTCATTCAACTGAAAGAAATTGGTAGGGTTGTGATCTCCAACCTGGATCCTTTTCGGAGTGTGAATGGACAGGGCGTAAAGAGTTTGGAGAATGCTGGAATAACTGTTGAAACCGGATGCCTGGCTGAAGAAGGTTACGATCTTAACCGCCGGTTCTTTCGATATCTGGTTGATAAAAGACCCTATGTGATTTTAAAGTGGGCTCAAACTTCAGACGGATTTATCGATCTTGAGCGGGAGCCTGGCGATTCTGAAGGTCCCAGATGGATCACTGATAAGGTGAATCGTACACTCGTGCATAAATGGAGATCAGAAGAGGCTGCCATCATGGTCGGCACCAATACGGTGATTACCGACAATCCAAAGCTAAATTTACGGAGATGGACAGGGGAGAACCCCGTACGAATTACATTTGACAGGAATGGAAGGTTATCTGCCAGCGCCCATATACTGGACGGAAAACAAGATACCCTTGTATTTACAGGTGTTCCGGGGAAGTATTCGGGAAGAACCCGCAGTATCGCCGTGGATCCGTCCTATGAACTTAGAGACATTCTGGAGGAGCTCTATGATCAGAAAATTATCTCTCTGTTCGTGGAGGGCGGTGCCAGATTGCACAACTCCTTCCTGGAATCAGGATTATGGGACGAAGCCAGGGTCTTTACCGGGAAGATGGCCTTTAGTCAGGGTGTCAAAGCTCCTAAAATTCGTGCTACTCCTGATGAAACCATAGCATTTAGCGATGCCAAACTGGAAGTATTCAGGAATAGCGAACATGAAATTTGGCTGTCATAAAGGGATTTCAGCAATGTAATTTCTTATATTTGCCTAAAAAGGAGCACATTAAGTAACATTGAACAAAGAAACGCGTACTATTATTTAGATTTGTGTTTTTAGATAAAGTGGAATATCACATCATGAAAAAGGTACCATATATTTTAATCTTGTTGATGGTCGTACTTACCGCCGGAGTTCAGGCACAGTCGGCCAAACAGTATTACAAAGCCGGGGATGATTTTGCAAAGGCAATGAGCTACGCTGATGCTATCGAACAGTATACCAAAGCCATTGAACTTGATCCCGATTTTGAAAAAGCATATATAAGTCGTGCGGGTGTTTACTCCAGGTCAGGCGATCATGAGAAAGCCGCCATGGATTATGACAGGGCAACGGTTTTTAATAAAAAAGAAACAGATCTGTACTATTTATCAGGAAATGAGTGGTATTTACATGGGAACAATGAACTGGCTCTTAAGAAGCTGACCCACGCCATCCAATTGAAAAAGAATTTCCTTGAAGCATTTCAGGTCAGGTCGGTGGTGTATATGAAGCTGGAGAAATATGAGCTTGCTCTTGAAGATTGCACCAGGTGCCTGAAGCTGAACGAAGATGAACGGACCTATTATAACCTTGCCCAGGTCTATGAAAAACTTGATATGTATAGTGAAGCTGAGGAAGCATATAAATCGTCAATCAACATGAACCGGAGGTTGGTTCAAACTCATTTTGCTTATGCCCAGCTCCTGTTTTCCAGAGAAAAGTATAATGAAGCCAGTAATTCCATCATGCAGGTATTGCAGCTTGAACCCAAATATCTGGAAGGTATCCTGCTCCAGAGTCAGATACTGGCGGCCCAGGGGAGTTATCCCAAAGCAAATGAAGTTCTCTCCATGGCTTCCATAGACTATCCCGATGAAGAGAGGATCTATATCTTTCGAGGGGATATTAACAGCCGCATGAATCAGGCCAGTTATGCGATTATTGATTATGGAAAAGCCATAGAACTTAATCCTGAAAATGCCCAGGTCTATTATAAGCGGGGAGGAGCCTATGAGGAGATCAGAGATTATGAAAAGGCGCTGGAAGATTATGATAAGTTGATGGCCATGTCCAAATATGATGGCACAGCCCAGCGGCTTTACGAGGAGGCATCCCAACGCATGTTCGAAATAAACAGGGAGGAAAATAAACCCAGGGTTATGTTAACGGACCCCATATCCGGGGAAGGGAACAATGTGGATGTATCCAAGGAGGCAATAGTGATCAATGTGACAGGACTTGTGGATGATGAAAGCGAGATTCAATCATTGCAGGTGAATGGATTCACGGTACCTGTTGAAAAAACGGATGAGGGATATCAATTCCTGGCCAGTGTCAACCTGACCAATACAAGCCAGATCATCGTCCAGGTATCGGATATCTATGACAATACCGAAACAGCCATTTTCCCTATCAGGCGAACGGAAGTGGATGCTCCCCTTGTGCAAATGATAGCTCCTTATAGCTCAGATAACAACATCCTTTTTCTGGATAGCAATGAGCCCACTATCTATGTTGAGGGTAAAATTGAGGACGAGAGCAAAATCGTCAGGATTTATGTTGAAAGTGTACTGGCCAGCTATATCCCGAGTGATCTGAATCCATCATTCACAGCACTTGTAAATGTGGAGAATAAGAGCCGGATTTTTGTCCGGGTGGAGGATGAATATGGAAATATTGCAGAGGTAGAGTATACATTGAACCGGGACGCACAGGCGTTTGCCAATAATCCCATGGGAAAGACCTGGGCAGTTTTCATAGAAAATTCACAGTATGAAACATTTGCGAGCCTTGATGGGCCCACTAAAGATGTTTCCCTGATGCGAACAGCCCTGGTAAAATACCAGGTTCACAATGTAATTCATAAAAAGAATATGACCAAAGTGGAGCTTCAGAGATTTTTCTCCATTGAATTGCGGGATATGATTAGAAGCAACAGGGTGAACTCGATCCTGATCTGGTATGCCGGTCATGGTAAATATGTAAATGAAAGTGGCTACTGGATTCCTGTTGATGCTTCAAGGGACGATGAGTTTACCTATTATAACATTAATGCACTGAAAGCCTCCATGCAGTCATATCCGGATTTCCTGGATCATACCCTGGTGATTACAGATGCATGTGAATCGGGCCCAAGCTTTTATCAGGCCATGCGATCAGGGATTAAGGAGCGCAGTTGTGATGACTGGGAGGCCACAAGCTTTAAATCGTCCCAGGTGTTTTCCTCTGCCGGATATGAACTTGCTGTCGATAACAGCCAGTTTACAAGAACCTTTGCCAATGTGCTGGTGAATAGCCCGAACGACTGTGTTCCCATCGAGAGCATCGTGCAGAAGGTTACCCTGGCAGTTGAGAATGGTAACAGGCAGAGACCCCAGTTTGGGAAAATTGCCGGACTGGAAGATGAGGATGGGACCTTCTTTTTCACCCCGGTTACCCACTAGCCTGTAGAGCAGCAGGAGATGATCCGCCTTTCTTTCAAGCAACTTTTTCACAATTTAATTTCCCCGGGACTTGCATGTTTATGGATTGAATTTTGAAGTAATTGATTCGGGAAAGGATCTGCAAAATGCAACCATTACGTCCATATTCAGGGATAATTCAAATTACCTCTGGTTCACAACCGAGGGGGCCGGGTAAGATTCTTACACAGAGAAATAGGGAACTCATGAAGTAATTCAAATACAAGAATCTGAAAGAATTAATCCTGAGAATTCAACCGGAAACCATGGACGGTCAACGCTCCATTATGGATCACACCTTTGAGAGATGGAAGGGTGATGTTCAACAGGTTGACGATATTTTGGTAATCGGAAGGAGGTTTTAAAAAAGAGCCTCCAACTTGTTCACGATTGCACTCTTAGGTACAGCACCGACCTGTTTGTCTGCAACATCACCGTTTTTAAAGAAAAGGATGGTAGGGATATTTCTGATTCCATATTTTGCAGTTATGCCGGGGTTGCTGTCAACATCTACTTTTGCCACAACAGCTTTACCTTCATAATCAACACCAACTTCTTCTACAATGGGACCTACCATACGGCATGGACCACACCATTCTGCCCAAAAATCAACAATCACAGGTTTATCTGCTTTCAGTACCAGTTCTTCAAAATTGCTATCTGTTATCTCTAATGCCATGGTATAAATGTTTATTAAATGAAATGTGGGGTAAAATTATAAAAAAAACGGTTACGCAAGGCTGAATTCAAATCCTGAACTACTTTGAAGGTAGTTCATAAATTCATCTGTTAATATTACATGTTTCTTACGCGAAAACAGATTCAGTTTCATATTGCTTTCTGCATCACTGATCCTGAATTTTAGGATCTTGCCATTTTCATTCACTGTATAACGTTCAAACTCTTCAATAAGTTCGCGCGAAAGACGGTTAATATCCAGGGCAATATCTACCGAGCGCACCAGTTTTTCACGAATATCGTCAAGCATATAGACCACTTTTAACCTGAGAGAATAGATCTTTCGATGGGGTTCTTCACGGGGGCTCCATTCATTGACGGTAGCCCGGATCATCACCGCCACATCAGGTTGGAAGTACTGTTTGAAATTAACATAATCGTCATTCTTTAGTCTCAGGTTATAGGTGTCGGTATAATCTTCCAGTTGGGCCAGCAGGTAGGGCTTATTCCTCCATTGATCCACACCATCTCTGATGGTTTTAACCATACCGCAGAACACCACGTCTCTACCTTTGAACCTCTGTAGATCAGTGAGCTCATGGAGCGTATTAGGACAGAATGAATCAATTTCGATCTTAAATCTGTCCAGCGGGTGGGAGGTCAGGTAGATCCCTATAAGCTCTTTTTCTCTTTTGCATTTGGAGGAGCTGTCCCACTCCAGAACATCAGGCGGTTCAGGACGGGAGATGGGGATAGCACTGCTCTCTCCAAAAAGATTCTGCTGAGGGGTATTCCGTTCATACTGAATTTTATTCCCGAATTTTATCAGTTGTTCAATAAAAGTGGCCTCCTCTTCTTCAACCGTTTCAATGTACTGGCTTCGGGTAATGGGTTGAAAACAGTCCATTGCTCCGGCGATGGCCAGGCCTTCAAAGTTTTTTCGATTTACCTGGTGCAGGTCATTTCTTTCAACGAAATCGTATATATCTCCAAATGGTCCATTGGAAATGCGCTCTTCAATGATACTCCTGACAGCATTTGCACCAACCCCTTTGATGGCCCCCAATCCAAATCGTATATCACCTTTGTCATTCACAATGAACCTTGCATGGCTTTCATTTACATCGGGACCCAGCACCAGGATGGATAGTCTTCTGCACTCATCCATGAACGAGCCAATCTTTTTAATATCGGTGATGTTCCTACTGAGCACTGCTGCCATAAATTCGGCCGGGTAGTTGGCTTTCAGATAGGCAGTCTGATAAGAAACATAGGCATAACAGGTGGAGTGCGATTTATTAAAGGCGTATTGAGCAAAAGCTTCCCAGTCGGTCCAGATTTTTTCAACCTTCTGCTTTGAAAATCCATTCCTGGAACAGCCCTCCTCAAACTTAACCTTGAGCTCATCCATCATCTTCTTGATCTTCTTTCCCATAGCTTTCCTCAGCGAATCTGCCTCACCCCTGGTGAATCCGGCCAATTTTCTGGAGAGCAACATTACCTGCTCCTGGTAAACCGTAATCCCATAGGTGTCTTTGAGATACTCCTCCATTTCGGGAAGGTCATACTCGATTTTTTCGGTTCCGTGCTTCCGGTTTATAAAACTTGGAATGTACTCCATGGGACCCGGTCTGTAGAGGGCATTCATGGCAATCAGGTCTTCGAACCGGTTGGGCTTGAGATCCTTCAGGTATTTTTTCATCCCGGGTGATTCAAATTGAAACAACCCGGTAGTCTCACCCCTGGAGTAAAGTTCGAAGGTAGCTTTATCGTCTATGGGAATGTGGTCAATATCAATGTCAATTCCGCGGGACTCCTTAATATTGGCCACTGCGTCCTTGATAATTGACAGTGTTTTTAATCCCAGGAAGTCCATTTTCAACATGCCAACATCTTCCACAAAATGTCCGTCATACTGGGTAACCAACAGTTCGGAATCTTTTGATTTGCAAACCGGCAGATGCTCGGTGAGGCTGTTGCGTCCAATGATCACACCACATGCATGCAGCCCGGTCTGTCGTATTGAACCTTCAAGCTGCTGTGCTATACGCAGTGTATTGGATATGAGCTGATTGGGGGAGTCCTGTTCGGCTTTTAGCTCCGGGACCTCTTCAAATGCTTTTGCAAAAGTGGTTCCTGGTCTTTCTGGAACCAGTTTGGCAAGCCGGTCAGCTTCAGGAAGGGGAAGCTTCTGAATCCGGGCCACATCCCTGATAGCCATTTTTGCGGCCATTGATCCGAATGTGATAATGTGGGCAACCCTATCGTGTCCGTACTTGTTTACCACCCACTTGAGGACCTCCTCCCTGCCATCCTCATCGAAATCAATATCAATATCAGGCATGGAGATCCGATCGGGATTCAGAAAGCGCTCAAACAGTAAGCCGTACTTAATTGGATCGATATCGGTAATAGCCAGGCAATATGCCACTACTGATCCGGCTGCGGATCCCCGTCCGGGGCCAACTGAAACACCCATATCTCTTGCTGCAGCTATGAAATCCTGAACAATCAGGAAGTATCCTGGAAAACCCATGCGTTGAATGGTTCCCAGTTCAAAATCGATACGTTCTCTTATCTGTTCTGTTACATCTCCATACCGGCGCTGTGCACCTTCATAGGTAATGTGTTTCAGGTAGATGTCTTCATCCTCAAAACCTTCCGGAAGTGGAAAGTAGGGCATAACCGGATTGGCATTCAGCTCATAATGTTCGACTTTCTCGGCTACTTCAATAGTATTGTTCAGTATCCAGGGAATGTCAGAGAATATCTCTTTCATCTCATCCTGTGTTTTGAACCACTCCTGGCGGGTATACCTCATCCGCTTTGGGTCATCCAGGTCTTTCCCTGTATTCAGGCATATCAGGTGATCATGGGCTTCGGCATCGTCCGCATCGACGAAATGGACATCATTGGAAGCCACACACTTGATATTGAGTTTTTTTCCCAGCTCCAGAACGGTCCGGTTCACAAATACCTGGTCATCAAATACCAGCTTATTCATTCCCGGATCATCGGTTTGATGACGCATCAATTCCAGGTAGAAATCTTCTCCAAAGATCCGCTGATACTCAGCAGCAATATTTTCGGCATCATCAACGGTGCGGTGCATGATGGCCTGGGGCACTTCCCCTCCAAGGCAGGCAGATAGACAAATAATCCCTTCGCTGTATTTTTCCAATAATTCACGGTCGATGCGGGGTTTATAATAGAACCCTTCGGTCCAACCCAGGGAGATCATGATGGTCAGGTTCTTGTAACCGGTGATGTTTTTAGCAAGCAGAACCACATGGTCACACCCGTCCAGGTTTTTGTCTTTTTTAGTAAGTCTCTCCCTGCGTGCAATATAAGCTTCGCAGCCAAGAATTGGTTTTATGCCCCTTTTACTGGCTTCATTGTGAAATGCCTTGACACCGAACATATTTCCATGGTCGGTAATGGCCACTGCACGCATTCCGTCATCAATGGCTTTTTTTAGAATATTGGGGATGCTGGCTGCGCCATCCAGGATGGAATACTGGGTGTGCACGTGCAGGTGACAAAACTCTACTTCTTCAGTTTTAACTTCTTCTGCCAGGATCTCTGCCTGACTATCCGGGGTTGGGATTCCCGTTGATTCCTGTTCTTCATCCCAGTTGGACTGATGAGCAAGCCCGTATCCGCCGATCTTTCCCTGGTTTTTAGAAATAAAAGAACTGTACTGTTCCTGAGTAAGTTCAAGGGTCTCGGGAGGGATTATTTTTTTTCTGAGCAGTTCGAAGAAACACCGGGTGGTGGCCTCTACGTCGGCTGCTGCATTGTGTGCCTCTTTAAACTGCTCTTCAAAAAGGTATTCGTAGAGCTCCATTAATTTGGGTGGTTTGAACTTACCTCCCCTTCCTCCGGGGAGCTTCATATGTTCTGTGCTGCCCCACATGGTGCACACCTGTTTTTTCTCCAGGAAAAGCGAATCGACACCCCCCCTTATGAATTCGGCGCCCAGAGCATTGATATCGAAACGTATATTATGGCCCACAAGGAAAGTGGCCTTTTCCACTGATTCGTTAAACCTGATTAATCCCTCATTCAGTGAAATCCCGTATTTTGATGCCTTGCTGGTGGAGATTCCATGAACCTTCTCAGCCGAATAGGGGATTTCATATCCATCGGGTTGAATAAGCAGGTTGTGATGTTCCAGAAGATCTCCTGTTGCATCGTGCAGTTGCCAGGCAATCTGTACCACCCTTGGCCAGTTATCCACATCTGATATGGGGGCATTATCCCTTAAGGGCAAGCCTGTTGTTTCGGTATCAAAAATTAAAAACATGGGTAGTAAAGTTAGGCGAAATTGTATAGCCCACTACTCATGTTGATAATTTTTTGGCAGGATTTTTGCCCTACACCAGGCGATGAGAAAACAAGCTATATATCTGGTGGGAATATTGATCTGCGGTATGGCGTTATCCAGCTCTTTATTTTCCCGCAATACCATTGGGAAGTTCCAGGCCAGTCAGGATAAAGAACAGATGACAGAGCAGCTTAAAATATTTCCCAATCCAACAGATGGTAAGTTCCAGTTGACACTGAATTTTGGGGGAATGGATAAAGTCGTTGCTAAAGTTTATGATATGACAGGAAAACTCATAAAAGATATTTCCAGGGATCTGGTTATTGGAGAAGAGTCGGTAACTGCTGATATACATCTTGATAGTCCCAGGGCAGGAATTTATTTTTTGAGGATCGAAGTGGGAAATCAAAGACTTACTAAAAAGATCATTGTCAAATAATAATTTCAGGGCAGTCCGGGCATTTTCGGTGTGAACCTTTAGGAGTGATGAATGTTGTAATCGTAGTGTTACAACTACCTTTGAAAGGTATTATTTACTCAATGGATTATCAGCCCGTTTTTCCGACTATTTAATTTCTCCATTTTAATTCTTATAACTTCCTATGTGTCCGGAGAGCACACCGACGCTAATATTTTCGGTGATGTGCAATCGGAAGGTGAACACATTCCCTTTGCAACGGTGTATGTCGAAGGTACTACCATAGGAACAACAACTGATCTTACCGGGCACTACATGTTAATTGACCTGCCGGCCGGAACACATATTGTTGTGGCTACTTATATGGGTTATTCTACCGTAAAAAAGGAGATAACTATCAGTAATAATGAGCTGGTTGAGTTGAATTTCGAACTGGAGGAGGTGACCATGGCCATTGATGAGGTAGTGGTTACCGGGACAAAAACTTTTAAGAGACAGACAGATGCCGCAGTTATTGTGAATGTGATCGACAGCAAATTGCTTGCGCAAACACAGGCATGCAATATCTCAGAAGGGCTTAAATTTCAACCGGGTCTCAGGGTAGAAACCGATTGCCAGACTTGTAACTACACACAACTGAGAATGAACGGGCTGGGAGGAGGTTATTCTCAAATTCTGATCAATGGACGTCCTGTATTTAGTCCCCTGACCGGACTGTATGGGATGGAACAAATTCCGGCCAATATGGTGGAGCGGATTGAAGTGGTCAGAGGAGGAGGCTCAGCCTTATACGGATCCAGTGCAATCGGTGGAACTGTCAATGTTATTACCCGGATTCCAACGGAGAGTAGTTATGATCTAAACTTTACTTCACAGTTAATAAATGGAGAAGCATTTGATAACATCATAGCAGGAAATGTGAGTATGCTGACCCACAAACGGAATGCAGGGGCAGCTATCTTTGTGAACCGCCGCACCAGGCAGGCATATGATCACAACGGGGATAATTTTTCTGAGTTGCCTCAATTGTCAAATAACTCTTTTGGAGCCAATCTCTTTTTTAAACCCAAACACAACCAGAAACTGGAACTCAGCCTTAGCAGTCTGACCGAATATCGCTATGGGGGAGAAATGGTCAATGAACCCGCTCACATGGCTCAACAATCTGAAGAGCGTACTCATTATGTGCTGATGGGGGGACTCGATTACCAGATCAAATTTAATCAGGAAAACAGCTCCGTTATTGCCTATATGGCCGGACAAAACACATACAGGGATCATTATACCGGTATTATTCCGGATGACCCGGCTGATATTGCGGTACACCTGACTGATCCGCCATATGGATATACCTATAATTCAACATTTCAGCTGGGGACACAGTTCAACCATAGTTTGAATGATTTTTTGGGTGGCAGGAATGTACTCACCATGGGTGCCGAGTATGTGTATGATGATGTGCTGGATACCATCCGGGCGTACAATTATGCTATTGTCCAGACCACCGGGAATTTTGGAGCTTTTTTTCAGAGTGACTGGGAAATCAGAAATGGGCTCACCTTGCTGGCCGGACTTAGAGCTGATAAACACAACCTTGTGGACAGGGTCATTTTCAGCCCTCGTGTCTCCATGCTTTATAAACTTAAAACCTTTACCCAGTTTCGTTTAACCTGGGGTACCGGGTTCAGGGCACCTCAATCCTTTGATTCTGATATGCACATTGCTTTCGCCGGCGGTGGGGTTTCGCGAATTTACCTGTCACCTGACCTGGTGGAAGAGCGTTCCAACAGTTTAAGTGGTTCGGTCAATTATGATAAGGCCACCGAGGATTTTATTGTAGGGTTTACACTGGAAGGTTTTTATACCAAACTGAACGACGCTTTTTATTTGCATCCTGTGGGACAGGATGAGTATGGAAATGTATTTGAAAAGAGAAATGGTTCAGGAGCTTCAGTTCAGGGAGGTACTGTAGAGTTAAGGGGGAACTACAACAAGAAGATGCAGCTAGAGGCAGGATTTACGCTTCAAACCAGCCTCTATGATGAGCCCATCGAGCATGTGGAAGGCGAGGATCCAATAAGGGAATTCCTCCGGAGTCCTAACCAGTATGGGTACCTGACTTACTCTCTTACTCCCGGAGATCGGTTTAATGCATCCCTGAGGACAAGTATGGCAATGTATATGAAAAGAGAAATGGTGCAGGCGCTTCAGTTCAGGGTGGCACCATCGAGTTGAGGGGGAACTATAAGAAGAAGATGCAGCTAGAGGCGGGCTTTACCCTTCAAACCAGCCTCTATGAT
>PVMS01088210.1_pt1 | contig 12178 bp, 10 predicted proteins | sample 1853461 | NCBI WGS metagenome assembly PVMS01 (sample SAMN08582032, study PRJNA380276) | Marine sediment metagenome, whole genome shotgun sequencing project. | isolation source: ocean sediment barecode stripped | collected 2017
ATACTATTTTGCGATCTATTGTTTTATCATTGGGGCTATGGCGATTGGCTATGCTTATTTCTATTTATAATGGACGCGGAGGATTATAAGAACGGACAAGTTATATTGATTGACAAACCATTGGGCTGGACTTCATTCCAGGTAGTAAATAAGTTGAGATGGGCAATTCGCAGAAAATATAAATTAAAAAAAATTAAAGTCGGACATGCCGGAACCCTAGATCCGCTCGCTACCGGCTTATTGATCATATGTACCGGGAAATTCACAAAAACCATAGATCAATTACAAGCAGAAAGAAAAGAATATACAGGTGCTTTTACGCTTGGTTCCACCACTCCTTCTTATGATTTGGAAACTGAAATAGATCAAACTTTTCCGACAACTAAAATTAGTGATTCTGACATTCAAAAAACATCGAAATTATTTCTGGGTGAGATTGATCAAAAACCACCCTTATATTCTGCTATAAAAAAAAATGGTGTCAGACTCTATGAGCTCGCCAGAAAAGGAGAATCTACGGAAATAAAATCAAGAAAAATTGAAATTTACGAATTTGAAATAACTAAAATAGAAATGCCAAATGTCCGCTTTAGAATTGCGTGCAGTAAGGGCACTTACATACGATCGATAGCAAACGATTTTGGCAAAGCATTAAACTGCGGGGCTCATTTATCCTCTCTGAGAAGAACAAAAAGTGGTGAATATACGGTGGAAAATGCTATTGGACCTGTTCAATATGTTGAAAATATCGATTAGAAAAAGTGTGAGATCCAGCTGATATTAGCTGGTGTTTCCCAACAACAGTCATATTCGCTTTTGGTATTTATTAAATTATTAAAAACTATAGTTTTTTTTGACACTCCTTTGTTTTTTAGTAATTTTTTAAAATCTGCTATTTCTTTTAATTGAACAAACTCTCCCTGTTTGAAACATACATTTACTTTATCCATAAGAGTAATATCCAGTTCTTTCTCTATAGATAAAATGAGCGAAACCAAGCTTTCATTTTGTTCAGAGGATAACGGTGTTAGATCAGAAACAAGAAAAATGAGAAATCGATCATACTTAATTTCAAAAAATAAATCGTTGACCAAATAATCTTCTATAAATATATTGACCTTTTCAACGACAATTGGAATTTCGGTAGGGTAGAATTTTCTACTCGAAGGGTAAATATAAATTTTTGATGTTTCCGGTAGTTTCTTATAATCGACAATCATAAATATTCTATAATTAAATTCTATAATTCAATCCTTTGAACATTGATTTTACCAAGCCATCCAAGCCAATTTTAGATTGCCAATTCCAATCCTTTTTTGCCTGACTGTCGTCTATACTTTGTGGCCATGAATTTGCAATTTCTTGCCGAGAATCTTCCTCGTAGTTGATTATAAATTCAGGGATATATTTTCTTATAACCTCTGCCAACTGTTTTGGTGAAAAACTCATTGCTGCAATATTATAGGATTCAAATTTAGCAATGGCCTTATTTTCCATTAATTGAATGGTCCCATCTATAGCATCATCCATATACATCATTGGCAAAACTGTTTCTTCCTTTAAAAAACTTGTATAGCTTTTATTTTTGATTGCCTCATGAAACATATGAATTGCATAATCAGTGGTTCCTCCTCCGGGAATCGTTTTATAACTAATAATACCAGGGTATCTTATACTGCGAACATCCACCCCAAACCTATTATGATAATATTCACACCAATTTTCCCCCGCTAATTTACTCATACCATATACGGTTGTTGGATTCAATATTGTTTGCTGGGGTGCATTTAATTTTGGAGATGCAGGTCCAAATACCGCTATAGAACTTGGCCAAAAAACTTTATCGATAAATTTATCCTTAGCTAAATCAAGAACATGAAACAAAGTATTCATATTTAAATCCCAAGCTTTTTTAGGATTTTTTTCAGCAATAGCAGATAGCATTGCTACCATGAGGTAAACATCTTTTATCTCATATTTTTCAATGACCCTATAAATATCCTTTTTTGAAGTTGCATCAAGTATCTCGAAAGGACCTGATTTCATTACTTCATAATTGCCAAATCGGATGTCAGAAGCGATAATATTTTCATTTCCATAAATATGTCGTAACTTCAATACTAGTTCGGTACCTATTTGTCCACTGGAGCCTATAATGAGAATTTTTGATGCCATCTAATGATTATTTCGGTCGAACAAATATACTGAAATATGTATAGTTCTAATTATATAAAAACCCCAGGAAGCAGTCCATAAATATTCCTTATTTTTGAGCTTTAATTCGTTATAAGTTGAAATGAAAATAAAATGGTTATTTTTTGGTTTACTGCTGATACTAGTTTTTTCTTGTCGTAAATCAATATCCAAAGAAGAACTTACTACTGCTTCAGACAGTACAAATATTAAACTGTTAAAAACGGATTATCCGGAGGTAAAACTAAATTCAGAAGCGAAAAAAGAAGTTGAAGAATGGACAGAATACCAAAAAATGAATGATTTTATAAAGCAATATAGGAATATATCCTCGATAGATGCCTTATTTAACGCCAACGAACTCTCTGAATTAGCGCAACAATTAAAAGATACGATTCGCGTTGAAAAGTTTGAAATCCCTTCGGTAAAGATCAGATTAAATGTTTTGCACTCCGAAACTTTACGCCTAGCAGATATGGCTTCCATAAACAACATTAGCGAGGAAGAAATAAAAAATGAAAATGAAAATATTTTAAATGCTTTTTATGCGTTAAATTTAAAAATCAATAATATAATAATTCAGGAAAACTTGAATAGTGATGTGAGCAAATTTATTGAAGAAATAAAGAGAACTACCAAACCAACATCCGAGGATAGCATTTCCAAAGAAAAAATATTAAAATAATCCCTATATGTTTAAACCAGTGAAAAACTATATCATAACGAGTCTTATTACCTTATTTTTTAGTGTATCGTACGCACAGGATTTAAAGAAAGATATAAACATGATTATAAATCAATGGCATAAAGACGCGGCAGAATCAAATTTCGATGCATACTTTGAAACAATGAGTGACGATGGTATTTTTATAGGAACTGATGCCTTAGAAAATTGGAAAGTATCAGAATTTAAGGAATTTACGAAGCCCTTTTTTGATGAAAGAAATACTTGGGATTTTGTCCCTCTCGAAAGAAATATTTATAGCAATTCTAGTAATAACGCGGTTTGGTTCGATGAACTTTTAGATACATGGATGGGAATATGTCGAGGTTCAGGGGTATTAGTGAAAGACAATAATGAATGGAAAATAGTTCATTATGTAGTCTCTGTTGCCATACCAAATGAGAATATCAAGGAAGTAATTGCAACTAAAAAAGAAAATGACGATATTTTAATTGACTTATTAAGAGAGAACTAATTTCATTTTTTTACTATATTGCAAGGCTTAAGAAAGATGATATAAGATATCCCTTCTAATGAAAAAGATAATATACACTATAATATTTGTAATAGTATCTCATTCCTATGGACAATACAATGAGAATGCACCATGGATGAATACTGTGTATAAAAAATCTACTTCTTCAAAAACAACTTTACAAGATTTATCTAATTCCTTTGATCATTACTGGAAGGGCAAAGATTTTCAGAAAAAGGGTAGCGGTTTTAAACCTTTCAAGCGTTGGGAAAGCCATTGGAGCAGTTATTTAATGAATGATGGAACGATTGCAACTCCCAACTTGATTTGGAAGGCCTGGGATCAAAAACAACAAATGTTGAGATCGGGTATAAGTGACTGGAACTCGATTGGACCTTATACAACAAATGTAAAAACCGGTCAGGGGAGGGTAAATACGTTTATCGTGGATCCCAATAACCCTAGTACTTACTATGTTGGTGCTCCTGCCGGAGGAATATGGAAATCTACAGATTCGGGATTAAATTGGACTCCATTAGCAGATCAGCTACCTCAAATAGGTGTATCAGGAATAGCCATTGATCCTAATAATTCTGAAATTATTTACATTGCAACCGGTGATGATGATGCCTTCGACACATATAGTATTGGTGTTTTAAAATCCATAAACGGTGGTAAAAACTGGAATACAACAGGATTAAATTTTTCAACCTCAACTTCAACCTCGAACGAAATATATATTCATCCTACCAATTCAAACATTATATGGGTGGCAACCAGTAAAGGTTTTTATAAAAGTTCAAATGCGGGTGCTACTTGGGTAAAAACCGGATCTGGAAATGTTCTTGATTTTAAATTGAAGCCCGGTGATCCGAATACCATGTATTATGTTACCGCAAATAGATTTTACAAATCTACAGATGGTGGAAATAATTTCGTTACAGGAGCCACAGGGCTTCCTGCTGCATCATCCAGGTTTGCTATTGATATTAGTGAGGTGAAACCTGATGTAATATATCTTTTAAGCGCAAACAATGATGCAGAAGGAAGCTTTCAAGGACTTTACCAATCTACAGATAGTGGCACATCCTTTGTAAAAACGGGGGAAGAAGATGATATTTTTGGCAGTGAACAATCATGGTTTGATATGGCAATAGCAGTTTCACAAACTGATGCCAATCAAGTTTTTGTTGGAGTTCTTGATATTTGGAGTTCAACGGATGGTGGGAATAATTTCACAAAAATAAACGATTGGCGTCTTCCATCGAGCGCTTCATATACTCATGCGGATATTCATTTTTTAAGATATTTTAATAATAAATTATATGCAGGCACGGATGGAGGGATCTATCAATCTCCTGATGACGGACTATTTTTTGAAGATCTAACCGAAAATTTAAATATCAGTCAGTACTATAGAGTAGCTACTGCAAAACATTCAAAATCAAAGGTAGTTGGAGGATTACAGGATAATGGCGGATTTGGGTACAATAATAATATTTGGAACAATTATCATGACGGAGATGGGATGGATTGTGCGATAGACCCAAATCATCAAAATATATATTATGGGTTTTCTCAATTCGGAGGTAATTTAAATATTACCTATGACAGCGGGGCCAGTGAAGGTGGAACAGTTGCCAGTGCGCCATCCGATGAAACAGATTTTGTGAATGGAGATGTTGGTGGCGAGTGGATAACACCAATGATCATGAATAATGAAGGAGAGTTGTATGCCGGATATTCCAAATTATACAAACTGGTAAATCGAAGATGGGAGGCAGTTTCATCAAATGTTTTTGGTGGTGATATTGACCACATAGACATTGCTCAGACAAATAGTGATGTCATTTACGTATCCCAATCTAATAAATTGTTTAAAAGCATTGATGGTGGGGTCTCCTTTGTTCAAACGAATTTTACTTTTCCCAATACGATAAGTTCGATAGATATAAACAATCAAAATAGCAATATTATATATGTATCGAACTCCGGATATAATGGCAAAATATATCGATCCATTGACGGAGATGCAAATTGGACTGATATAACAAATAATTTACCGAGTGAACCAAAAAATATTATCAAACATCAAGATCAAAGTTTAATAAATGATCTTTATGTGGGCACAAGCCTCGGAGTATATCATATAAACGATGAGATGACCGAATGGGAGGTATTCTCAAATAATTTGCCCAATGTCCCCATTAAAGATATTGAAATAAATACGGAAGAAAATACAATCACTGTCGGTACCTATGGACGAGGTGTGTGGCAATCGCCAATTCCTGTTATCAAAGCTGATACAGACATAAGTTTGATCAAAATTAACACAAACAACAATATACAGTGTGGTGGAGCAACACCCTTAGTTACGATAAAAAACAATGGTTTAAGTTCTATTGATCAAATGGAACTTAATTATACTATTGACGGGGTTCCTTATCAATATGGATATACCGAAAATCTAAGTCCTGACGAAATAAAAGAAATAGAACTTCCATTTATCGAAATAAGTAATATTGGAGAGCACAATCTGCAAATTGAGGCTGTAGTTGCTAATGACGCATTTGTAAATAATAATGTTCTTTTTGCCATTTTCAATACTAATTTTTCAAGTGAAGGACAATATATAAATACTTTTGGAGATGTGAATGAAGATAACTGGCTTGTGACAACCAAAGGCGCTTCCACAGACACATGGCAGAAAGGCCTTACTAATAAATTCAATGGCGCATTTGATAATGCTTATACAACAATTATTACAGGAAATTATCCGGATGAAATAACAAGTTTTTTAATTTCACCATGTTACGACTTAACTAAATTGGAAAATCCATTTCTTAAATTTGATATGGCCTTCGACATAGAATTAGATTGGGACGTTCTATACATGGAATATACCCTGAATAATGGGGAAAGCTGGGAAATATTAGGATCGAAAGATGATCCAAATTGGTATAATAGTGATTTTATTGACCCGGACAGACCTATAACAGTAGGTAAACAATGGACCGGACAGGATACCGAAATTAAAGAATATAGTTATGACCTGACAGCATGGAATAATGAAGGTAACATTATGTTCCGATTTGTGTTTGCCTCGGATTGGGCAGAAAACGGAGAAGGAGCTACTATTGACAATTTCACCATAGATGCCACCGGAATTTTATTATCCACTGAGAATATTGTTAAAAATGGATTTTCCATTTTTCCGAATCCAGCCTCATCAGAATTTAATATTCAAAGAGCAAGCTTTGAAGACATGGATGTATCCATTTATGATGTAACAGGGAAATTAATATTCAGGGAAAAGAATATTACAGATAACTATTATACAATTAAACTTCCTGAAAAAGTTTCCAAGGGGATTTACTTTTTAAAAATAGTGGAAGGCAATATACATATTGCCAAACAACTCATGATTAAATAGTTATAATCCTTTTCACCCACCCATTGATAATTTAAAAGGTTAAATTAGTGCATTTCACGTATAAATGTGTGCTATACCTTAGTGTTCAAGCTCTCTATTAAGAAATTATGTAATTGGAGCATTTGTTCATATCCCAGTTTTTTACCAAATTGCCCAACCAGATATAATATAATCCAGACGATTGGCATGGCAATACACATTATCATTGCAAATTTATACTCTTGATTAAGCTTGTATTGCGTATAAAACATAACTAAAAAAACAAAAAAAGATATCGCAACAACAAAGTGTAAAAACATAAAAAAAGTCCAAACTTTAGGTTTTGGGCTAAGTAATCCCTTAACTATTGTTTTACTATCTTCTTTAATAACTTCAACGGTTAACTGTGGAGACCAATAATGCTCATCTTCCTGAGGAACATCAATTATAACATGCATATCTGCTATTTGACTTCTAAAGTTACAGTTCTCTTTTTTTAATCCTATTTTCAAATTATCCAGAATTTGATTTTTACCCTGTTCTACTTCAATTCTAAATCTGGGCTTCAGTAAAACTTTATTGATCTGATTATCATGTATTGGCTTATTCATGAGGTAAATTTAGCATAAAAAAATTAAGTCTTTAAAATAAAATTAAGTTGTCTAAATTTATAAGATAAACATATCTTTGCAACAAATCTATAAGACCAAAATGGGAAACATTGTAGCAATAGTTGGACGACCAAATGTTGGAAAATCAACACTTTTTAATCGTCTGATTCAGAGAAGAGAGGCCATCATTGATGCAGTGAGTGGTGTTACCCGGGATAGACATTACGGTAAAACAGATTGGAATGGAAAGGAATTTTCAGTAATAGATACCGGAGGATATGTTGTTGGAAGTGATGATGTTTTTGAGGCTGAAATTGACAAGCAGGTGAAATTGGCAATTGATGAGGCCGATGCTATTATTTTTATGGTTGATGTTCAGAGTGGAGTTACGGGTATGGATGAAGAAGTAGCCCAATTGTTACGAAAAGTTAAAAAACCTGTTTTTTTAGTAGTAAATAAAGTTGATAGCAGTAAATCAAATGATGACGCGGTTGAATTTTATGCACTTGGCTTAGGAGAATATTTTACAATTGCCAGTATAAATGGTAGTGGCACGGGAGATTTGTTAGATGCAATTGTTGAAGCTCTGCCGGAAAAGGAAGAAGAATTGGTTGATGATTTACCGAGATTTGCGATCGTAGGTAGACCAAATGCTGGAAAATCCTCATTCATTAATGCCTTGATAGGAGAAGAAAGATATATAGTAACTGACATTGCAGGTACTACCAGAGATTCGATTGATACCAAATATAATCGTTTTGGGTTTGATTTTAATCTTGTGGATACCGCCGGTATCAGAAAGAAATCAAAGGTCAAGGATGATTTGGAATTCTATTCAGTAATGCGTTCTGTAAGGGCTATTGAACACAGTGATGTTTGTATTCTTTTAGTAGATGCCAGCAGAGGATTTGAAGGCCAAGATCAAAATATCTTTTGGTTGGCGGAAAAAAATAAAAAAGGCATTGTTATATTGGTTAATAAATGGGATTTAATAGAGAAGGATACACATACCACTAAACTATTTGAAGAAAAAATAAGAAAAGAAATTGCACCTTTTACAGATGTTCCAATAATCTTTATTTCCGCACTCACCAAACAAAGAATTTTTAAGGCCATAGAAACTGCAGTTCAGGTTTTTGAAAATAGAAAAAATAAAATTTCCACAAGTAAGCTGAACGAAACAATGCTCGATATCATCAAACAAAATGAACCTCCGGCATATAAAGGTAAGTTCGTTAAAATAAAATACTGCATGCAGTTACCTACCCCAACGCCACAATTTGTGTTTTTTGCCAATTTACCTCAATATATTCGAGATCCGTATAAGCGTTATCTTGAAAATAAATTACGTGAAGTCTATGATTTTAACGGTGTTCCCATAGTGATTTATTTTAGAAAAAAATAAATCATTAATTCTCTAATAGATCTTAATATGGGGATTTTCTTAAATAATTGATTTATTCAGCTGTATGCCTAACCTGCCTTTTTTTGTAAAAATTGAATATTGTATAGATTACTGTAATAACCTCCTTTGTCTAATAATTGGTAATGCGTGCCTTGTTCAACGATCATACCATCTTCCATAACTATAATTTTATCAGCTTTTTTAATGGTAGCCAACCTGTGTGCAATAATGATAGAAGTTCTATCTTTTGTTATTTTTTTCAGTGGCAGACTGTATCAATTTTTCCGTATGGGTATCTACAGAAGAAGTGGCCTCATCTAATATCAAAATGCATGGCTTACTAAGGTATGCTCTTAAAAAAGCGATCAATTGACGCTGTCCAACAGATAGCATTACACCTCTTTCTTTAACGTTGTAATTATAAGCCTTTGGTAGCGTCATTATGAAATCATGAATTCCTATTTCTTTAGCAGCTTTTTTAACTTGTTCAATGGTTATAGAAGGATCCTTAAGAGTAATATTATTAAAAATTGTATCTGAAAACAAGAAAACATCCTGTAAAACCACGGCAATATTTTTTCGGAGATCCGTTAACTTAAAGTCATTAATATGAATTTTATCAATTGTAATTTTACCACTATCAATAATATAAAATCGATTTAGTAAGTTTATTATAGTAGATTTTCCTGCACCTGTAGCACCCACTATAGCCACATTATCACCTTGCTTTACGTCAAAAGATATCCCTTTTATAACTTCCTCGTTTTTAATATAACTAAAATGCACTTTATCAAAAGAAACATTGCCTTTTACATTATTAAATGTCTCTTCACCATTATCAACTTCGGAATCCTCCGTATCCATTATTTTAAAAACTCTTTCGGCCGCAACCATTCCCATTTGTAATGTATTGAATTTATCAGCAATTTGTCTTAAGGGCCTGAACAACATAAAATTCATCATGATAAAGCTTATCATTTTACCAACTGTTATAGATCCATCAGCTGTAGTAGCCACACTCAAACCTCCATACCACACAACAAGGCCAATGGCTATTGACGGCAAAATCTCCGCCAGTGGAAAAAATATGGAGTTGTACCATACTGCTTTTATCCATGCCCTTTTATGCCTTTCATTAATAGACTTAAAATGATCATATTCAATTTTTTCACGAGTAAAAAGTTGTATAATTCTCATACCCGTTATTCTCTCTTGAACAAAACTATTTAAATTAGATACCTCTGTCCTTACTTCCTGAAAAGCAGCCTTCATAGCTTTTTGAAAAACTTTGGTAGCAAAAATTAGAATAGGTAAGATGGAAAAAACAATTAAAGCTAATTTCCAATTCATCCATAACATCACAAGAGAAATTACAAACATTTTTAGTAGGTCACTGATTATCATAAATAGCCCTTGTCCAAATACACTTGAAATAGTTTCAATATCTGAAACCACTCTGGTAACTAATTTTCCTACTGCTGATTTGTTAAAATATTGCATTTTAAAATGCAGCAAATGGTTGTACAATTGTGTACGCATGTCTTTTACAATGCTCTGTCCCAACCAATTGGCGAAATAGATAAATAAAAATTGAAATATCACTTCTAATACCAAAACCGATAGCATCAAAATGACAAATTTCAACAAGAGTTCGGCGTTTTTATTTGTTATATAATCATCAATGATAACCTGCAATAAGATTGGTCTCACTGCAGCAAAGAGTGCTATCAATATAACAGCGATTATTGAGGTAATAAATTGCGGCTTATACCTTTTAGCATAAGACAACAACCTAATAAAAAGTTTATAATCAAAGACTTTTCCAGTAACTTTTTGTTTATTTTTATTCTCTGTCGACATTACAATTTTTCAATATACTTTCAGGATAATTTACTTTAGTTAAGAACAAACCTTTAGCTTTCACAGAAGCTCCTGCACACGTTCTATCTTTATTCTCAATTATTTTTATAAAATCATCTAGTGTTGTTTTACCAGTTCCAATATCTAATAGTGTTCCAACAATAGCCCTTACCATATTTCTTAAAAATCGATTTGCCGTAATATGAAACGTTAAGTGATTTCCTTGTTTGATCCATCCAGCCTGACTAACAATACAATCGAATGTTTTAACATCGGTTTTGGATTTAGAAAAAGCTTTAAAATTTCTAAAATTATATAATGCTTCCGAGGCGGAATTCATCTTTTCAAGATCAAATTCCTGGTTTTGTACTTGCAACACCGTGTCTATCAAAAATGGATTTTTACCAAGATAAATTCTGTATTCATAGGTTCGTGAAATCGCGTCAAATCTAGCATGATCATCTTCCATTACCAAAAATAATTGATGTACAGATATGCTATAAGGCAAAATTGCATTCAATTTAAATTTTAATTTTGATTCTTCAACTGTATGAGCGATATCAAAATGTAAATAATATTGTATCGCATGAACTCCTGCATCTGTCCTTCCACAACCAACTACTGCTGTTTTATCGCCAATTAAAACTGTGAGTGCATTTTCAATCACTTCCTGTATGGAAATGGCATTTGGTTGGTATTGCCAACCATGATAATCTTTTCCATTGTAAGAAAGTTCAACAAAATATCTCAAAAACACTTATTTTTATGCCTAGCAAATATAATATAATTATATGTTACGGTTTTTTTATGAAAAAAATATTATTGATATCCGATACACATGGATTTATAGACAATGACATTTTGAAATATGTAAAAAGTGTGGATGAGGTTTGGCATGCCGGAGATATTGGCAGTCAGGAAGTAACAGAATTAATACAGCAAATAAAACCATTGAGAGCTGTTTATGGGAATATTGATGACCAAACAATACGAGCCGATTTTCCATTGGACAATATTTTTAATATTGAACAAGTGAAGATTTGGATAACCCATATCGGTGGTTACCCTTACAGATATAATTTTCGAATAAGAGAAGCATTGATCAAAAACCCGCCGAATTTATTTATTTCAGGTCATTCTCATATTCTAAAAGTTCAATACGATAAAAAATTAAATTTACTACACATGAATCCCGGTGCGATAGGAAAATACGGAATTCATACAATAAGAACTATGTTGCGATTTGAAATTGATGGAAAGGATATAAAAAATTTAGAAGTCATTGAATTGAGTAAAATGAACTCATAAATGCCTAGTCGATTTCCACTAATTCCTCAATATGAATTGGAGCAGAAATAAAAATACTTGTCCCCTCACCTTTTTTTGAGTTTATATTAAATACGCCTTTCATTACTTTTATTCGTGCTTCACTATGACTTAAGCCCAGTCCATTTTTATTCCTGGCTCTCTTGACATCAAAACCTTTACCATCATCAAT
>PVMS01129225.1_pt1 | contig 12178 bp, 9 predicted proteins | sample 1853461 | NCBI WGS metagenome assembly PVMS01 (sample SAMN08582032, study PRJNA380276) | Marine sediment metagenome, whole genome shotgun sequencing project. | isolation source: ocean sediment barecode stripped | collected 2017
ATCGGCTGGAATGGGTGGTGGTACAGGTACTGGTGCAGCACCGGTTATCGCACAGGCTGCAAAAGAGATGGGGATACTGACAGTAGCGGTTGTCACCAAGCCATTTCATTTTGAAGCCAGGCGGAGAATGGCCATTGCTGAAAAGGGCATAGAGGAACTGGGTGCTCATGTGGATTCCCTGATTACCATACCCAACGCAAAACTGGCCGCAGTTCTGGGGGGCGAAACATTGCTACTCAATGCATTCAAGGCAGCCAATGAAGTTCTGCAGGGAGCGGTTCAGGGGATTGCTGAACTGATAACCCGCCCAGGTCTGATAAATGTCGATTTTGCCGATGTTCGAACGGTGATGTCAGAAATGGGAATGGCCATGATGGGTGCCGGGCAATCATCTGGCGATGATCGTGCAATCATGGCTGCACAGGCAGCAACCGGAAGCCCACTACTCGAAGACGTCAATCTTTCAGGTGCCTGTGGCATCCTGGTTAATATTACCGCCGGTCCGAGTCTGACCATGAAAGAATTTGAGGAAGTGGGCTCTACCGTTTCTGATCTGGCTTCTGACGATGCAACCGTAGTGATTGGAACCGTCATCGACCAGGATATGGCTGATGATTTGCGTGTGACCGTAGTCGCCACGGGTCTGGGTGAGGCCATCAGGGCCAGCGCCCGGCGGGATAACCCTGTACGACTGGTGGCAAACGGGACGACAGGTTTCGCTGAAGCGGAGGAACTCCAGCCCACTGAAGAGTCGGACTCGCTCAGCGATCGTGATCGAAGACTGAATCAGGCTGAAAACAGTGACTTGTTCTCCACGCAGGGAGATATGGACTATCTGGATATTCCATCATTTTTACGCAACCAGGCGGATTAAGGTAGTCAATTTCACAAATGCTGTTGCTGAGCCTAAGAATTTGTTGTAAGTCAAAGAAGGGCTTGGCTGCTTGGAACACCTTTGATGTAACAAGCTGGAGGTTAGTCATAGCAGAGGATTGAAAAGGCACAGGGAAATGAAGTCTGAAACGCGCGCGGGCCGGCTGCTCATCGCTCGCCGCCCTGGTGGCCGGTTCCGGCGCGGTTTCAGATGCCTGGATTTGGGTAGGAATGCAATATAGGTAATATGTTACACGCTTGTTAATTTGTTGTTAAATTACAACAAATGTGGTCAAAACACCAACTTTGTCCTTTGATGTCGTAGTGTGCTGTGCTAATATGCCGCTGATTTTATGGGCTTCGAGGAGTCCCTATAATGATAAAACAACGTACCCTCAAGAATGTCATCCGTGCCACTGGTGTAGGAATACACACAGGCCAGAAAGTCTTCATGACTCTTAGGCCAGCGGCGGTAAACACGGGAATTATTTTTCGACGTGTTGATCTTGATCCGACCGTTGAAGTTCCTGCCTTCGCCACCAATGTAGGCGATACCAGTATGAATACCACCCTTGAATGTGATGGTGTCCGGGTTTCCACGGTGGAACACCTGATGTCAGCGTTCGCAGGTCTTGGAATTGACAATGCTTATGTCGATTTGAGTAATGCCGAAGTTCCCATCATGGATGGCAGCGCCGGACCCTTTGTTTTTCTTATCCAGTCGGCCGGTATTGAAGAACAATCTGCCGCAAAACGATTCATCAAGATATTGGAATCACTGGAAGTTCGAAAAGACGACAAATGGGCAAGATTTGATCCCCATGACGGCTTCCGCGTTTCCTTCAAGATCGACTTCAACCACCCGGTGTTCAAATCACACCAGTCTTTTGCCAGCGTGGATTTTTCCACCACTTCCTATCTTAAAGAAATTGCACGGGCACGAACTTTTGGATTTATGCGTGACATAGAAATGCTCCGTGACAGAAACCTGGTTCTGGGTGGAAGTATGGACAATGCAGTGGTACTCGACGACTACCGGGTATTGAATGAGGATGGTCTTCGGTACGAAGATGAATTTGTAAAACACAAGGTTTTGGATGCCATTGGCGACCTATATCTGCTCGGTCATGGGCTGATAGGTTCATTTTCAGGTTATAAATCCGGTCACGAGTTGAACAACATGCTACTGCACGAATTACTGGAACGACCATCAGCCTGGGAAGAAATTACCTTCGACGAAAAAGACAGTATCCCTGTGTCTTATACCCACCCGGCAGAGGTTGCCTGAACCCCATTTTCTGACCCAAACCCCAGATACAACTCGACCCCCAATTTGTGGGTTTCGCCTTTTGGGGGCGACTTTTCCGTCTGATTTTGCTAATATCCGCCGTCCGACAGGGCTAAAAAGTGATTTGTAGCGGATTGAGGGTGTCAGTTTTTATTGTTATCTGACAGTTGTCCCATAAGCTCGAAAGCAAGTTTGGCGGCTGGTGAAACCTCTCGATGAACCCGGGGTTTATCAGTTTCGTGGCTTAATGGTGCTACCCGTATATCAATAAAGCGCAAGTGCTCATGGTCTGATTGCTGCAGGGCTCGTAACATCAAGTTGGTATGCATACGAAGACGCATCGCCCAACTCGCTGATGGCGTAACCAGGATAAGTCGATCCTGACGAATTGCAGCTGCTTGAAATTGACCGGCCAGAGTCGGATCAATTTCAGCGGCAAGAATTGATTCAACTTGAGTGAGCGCCCGGGCCTTACGGATCAATGCGGAAAGATTGTTATCTGTATTGGATAAAACATCACCGACGGAAGAGGCATTACTTCGGTGTTTTGGAGAACGGACCATATATGAAGGGTACTGTAACAAAAGCTGACAATACCAGTAAATATTCTGCCGGGTCACCGCTGGCAGTATTTGCAGGCCAACGCGTGGCTGGTTTTGTCGGTGCTGCTGTTGTTTTGGTATTCGCATTCTTCCTTGGCCGTGTATCCGTTCAGGCTCCGGCTGATTTTCATGTTGCCGTCGAGAAACTGAATCTTGAGATTCTGTTACAGCAGGGTAAGGTGGATCGCCTTGGCTTGGAAAATCAGCAGAATATCAATGCCTTGGCAGCTCGGATGGCTGAACTGCAAGCGGCCTCAACCCGTATCGATGCCCTGGGCGAACGACTGGTGCAAATGGGCCAGCTAAACCTCGATGAGTTCGATTTCAATCAACCCGTGCCTCTCGGTGGACCAGCAGATACCCAATCTCTGTCAGCAGCGAGTGAAGATGAAGTACGTTATTCGATTGATGCTTTGAGTGAGAAACTGCGACGTCAGGCATCACAGATCGATGCACTCCGGTTTCTCATGGCAAACCGGCAAATGGAAAACGAACTGACACCTTCTGGCTGGCCGGTGAGCAAGGGCTGGATCTCATCGCGTTTTGGTGAAAGAAATGACCCTTTTACCGGGGAACGTGTTCGTCATAATGGTCTTGATTTTGCTGGAACCCGGGGAAGTGAGGTGTTGAGCGTTGCGAGTGGAGTCGTCGTGTGGTCCGGTAATCGAGCGGGTTACGGTCGGACAGTTGATGTGGACCATGGTAACGGTTTTCAAACCCGATATGCTCATAATGAAAGCCTGGAGGTGAAACCCGGTGAGCATGTCACTGCCGGTCAACTCATCGCAAAAATGGGAAGTTCCGGACGATCTTCTGCACCCCATGTCCACTTTGAAGTACTTGAGAATGGCACCAGGATTAACCCCTCGAAATTTGTTGGTCAGCTACGTTGATTCATTGAGAACTACCAGACGATAGCCTGGCCTTGATTTTCCCTTGGTTGCCTTGCAACATCTGGTATTGCCCCCACATTTTGCTAGGGAATCTCTGAATATTTCACGTGTTGACCTGGTGTTCGGGTCTGTAGTGAAATAATTTGGAGTTTTTTGCTTGGAAGGTCCTTTTACAACCCGGTACTGAAAACTGATGCTGAACAATCTGTTTACAAAAATAATTGGCAGTCGTAACGATCGGCTGGTGAAAAAAATGAGCAAGGCCATCGACCAGATCAATGATCTGGAACCGGCCATCCAGGCTCTTGGTGACGAGGAACTGAAGGCCAGGACAGTTGAACTACGACAGCGTCATGATGATGGAGAATCACTGGATCGCCTTTTACCGGAAGCATTCGCACTGGTACGTGAAGCATCGAAACGTACATTGGGATTAAGGCATTATGATGTACAGATGATCGGTGGCATGGTTCTTCATCGTGGCATGATTTCTGAAATGAAAACCGGTGAAGGCAAGACCCTGATGGCCACCCTGGCGGTCTACCTGAATTCGCTGACGAGTAAAGGTGTTCATGTCGTCACCGTAAATGATTATCTTGCAAGTCGTGATGCAGAATGGATGCGCCCGGTGTATGAAGCCCTGGGTATCACTGTCGGTGTTGCCGTCCCGGGAATGACACCGGCTGCAAAACGGGCTGCGTATGCGTGCGACGTGGTCTACGCTACAAATAATGAACTGGGTTTCGATTATCTACGTGACAACATGGCGTTCTCCAGTGATCAGAAGGCGCAGCGCGAAAGGTATTTCGCCATCGTTGATGAAGTCGACTCAATTCTGATCGATGAGGCCCGTACACCACTTATTATTTCCGGTGCAGCCGATGAATCACCTCAGTTATATGTTCGAATAAACCAGTTGATTTTCAGCCTGAAACGCGCTGAAGAAGCTGCGGATGAGGAATCTGAGGTTGGTGAAGGAGACTTCACCATTGATGAAAAGCAGAAGCAAATCTACCTGACTGAGGATGGAATGAGTCACGTGGAGACGCTGATGGAGAGTTCCGGTCTGCTTAAAGAAGAAGACAGCCTTTATAACGCGCACAATCTCAACCTGGTTCACCACCTGAACGCGGCACTTCGTGCTCATCATCTGTTTCACAATGATGTGGACTACATAGTTAAAGATGGCGAAGTTGTCATTGTTGACGAGTTTACCGGTCGCACCCTTGCGGGAAGACGCTGGTCAGAGGGCCTGCATCAGGCGGTTGAGGCCAAAGAAGGCGTACCGATACAAAAAGAAAACCAGACACTCGCCTCAATTACATTTCAGAACTACTTCCGTCTGTATGACAAACTTGCCGGGATGACCGGAACAGCGGATACAGAGGCTTACGAGTTCCAATCAATTTACGATCTGGAAGTGGTGGTCATTCCAACGCATATGCCGATGATACGGATTGACAACGATGATCTGGTTTTTCTCAAGGAAGAAGCCAAGTTCGAAGCGATTATTGACGATATCAAAGATTGTGTAAAACGTGCTCAGCCTGTTCTGGTGGGCACCACTTCAATCGAGACTTCCGAACTCATTTCCGAGACTCTCAAGAAGCGCAGTATTCCTCACGAAGTTCTGAACGCCAAACAGCATGAACGTGAAGCTCATATTGTAGCCCAGGCCGGCAGTTCCGGCTCAGTGACCATTGCAACGAACATGGCTGGCCGTGGAACCGACATTGTGCTGGGTGGAAGCCTGGCCGTAGAAATTGATGCACTTGACGAGGGTGTCGATCCCGTGGTGGTTGAAAAACTGAAAGACGACTGGCAAAAGCGACACGATGAGGTTATTGCAGCAGGTGGCTTGCATATCATTGGCACTGAACGTCATGAATCCCGGAGAATCGACAATCAGTTGCGTGGGCGATCCGGTAGACAAGGTGATCCGGGTTCGTCACGTTTTTACCTATCTCTGGAAGATAGCCTGATGCGAATATTCGCTTCAGATCGAATGTCCTCCATGATGCAAAGATTCGGTATGAAAGAAGATGAAGCGATTGAGGCCGGCATGCTCAATCGTGCCATCGAAAATGCCCAACGTAAAGTGGAGGCGCATAATTTCGATGTACGGAAACATTTGCTTGATTACGATAATGTGGCAAATGATCAAAGAAGGGTGGTCTATCGCCAACGTAACGAGTTGATGGAGGCTGATGAGATCGGTGACACCATCGGCGAAATGCGCGAGGACGTTATCAGCGGGGTGATAGACCAGTTTATTCCACAGGGCAGTATTGACGAGCAGTGGGATATTGGCGGACTCGAAAAAGCCCTGGATGGGGAATTTGGCATTGATTTACCATTGAGCGAGTGGATAAACGAAGACGAACAGCTACATGAAACGGTACTGAGAGAACGCATATTTGATGGCGTGACGGCTCATTTTGTCGAAAAAGAGACGCAAACCGGAGAGGAAGTCATGCGTCACTTTGAAAAGGCCTTGATGCTCAATGTGCTTGATCAACAGTGGAAGGATCATCTTGCCAGCATGGATTACCTTAGACAGGGAATCGGATTGCGTGGATATGCACAAAAGCAACCCATGCAGGAATACAAACGCGAATCCTTTGAGATGTTTACTGAACTCCTGGATAACATCAAGCACGAAGTCGTTCGCATCCTTGCCCGTGTACAGGTCAAGGCAAAAGAAGATGTTGAAGCGGTTGATGCTCAGAGACGATCAGACGTAAGCCTGGAATACCGGCACGACGCAGCCAGTGCTACGGAACAGGGGCCTGATCAAGCTGCACAACCAGCTGAACCTGAAACCTATGTTCGCCAGGGTCGGAAAGTTGGTCGTAATGAAGCCTGTCCCTGCGGTTCAGGTGAAAAGTACAAACATTGTCACGGAAAATTGGCCTGAATCCCCGAAAGCTACTCGTCAGGGCTACTGGCCAGGCCAGCCTGAGCAGTGTATTTTGCATGCAGAACAAGAATTGCTTGTTCGAGGTCCTCTAGTTCTCCTCGGTTTTCAATAATATCGTCTGCAATTTCAATACGTTGCTGACGACTGGCCTGGGCGTTGAGTATGGCTTTTGCCTGGTCGTAATTGATCTGGTCTCTGTCCATGACACGACTAATCTGGCTTGATTCGTCGACATCAACTACCAGTACTCTATCTGTCCAAGGAAAACTGCCGGACTCCGCCAGTAACGGCACGACAAGAATGCAGTAGGGTGCCTGGATTGACTGAACCTGTTGTTGTGCTCTCGATCGAATTGCTGGGTGAAGAATTTGTTCCAGTCGGGTTTTACTGCCGGGGTCTGAAAAAACCAACTCACGCATTTTTCGTCGATCCAGTTCACCTTCTGGATTGAGCACATGCTCACCAAAAGACTCTGCAATTTTCTGCAAGGCAGCTTGACCCGGTCTGACCAGTTCACGCGCGATGAGATCGGTATCGATAACAGGAACTCCCAACTGTGCAAAACGATCAGAGACAGCGCTTTTCCCCGACGCGATACCGCCGGTCAGGACAACCACGAAAGGACGTTTATTGTTTTCTGAGATCATGCAGATCTTTTAATGCCGCTAACCGAATCCACCCGAGCGAGTGTAGTGAGCCATAATCCTCTCACCCCAGATTAGAGTGATCCAACCGGCTGCGGCGATAAATGGACCAAATGGCATGGGTTTATCTCGTTGCAACTTACCTGCACCCATCAATATGAGTCCTAAAGCCGCCCCAACAACTGAAGACAGTAAAACAATTAACGGCAGAACTTGCCATCCCATCCAGGCACCCATTGCAGCCAGCAACTTGAAGTCGCCGTATCCCATGCCTTCCTTGCCGGTCAGTAATCTGAACCCATGGTAAATTGACCATAAAATGAGATAGCCAATTATCGCGCCCATAACGCTGGAAGCAAGGTCTGTGTATACGCCGAAGTAATTTATCAGCAAACCGACCCATACAAGGGGCAAAGTGATATTGTCCGGTAACAATTGTGTGTCCGCATCAATGCCTGTCAATGCGATCAGAACAGCAGTAAGTAACATCGCCAGCCAGCCCTGGCTTGTTGGTCCGAAGTGCGCCAGTGTGATGACAAAAAACACTGCCGTTGCCAATTCAACAAGTGGGTACCGCCAGGAAATCCTGGTTTTGCATGCTGAGCACCTGCCACGCAAAAACAGATAGCTGACAATGGGTATGTTTTCGTAGGACTTAATGCCATGTCCACACTTTGGACACTTTGATCTTGCAATGACAATTCCTGGTGGTTGTTGCTCATCTCCTGCAGGCAATTCCAGTAGTTCTTTGCACTGACAACGCCAATCGTGTTCCAGTATGGGTGGCAAACGTAATATAAGCACATTCAAAAAGCTGCCAATGATGGCACCCAAAACGAAAACCCCTCCAAACAGGAGGGGAGTGCTTTCGAAGATTGTTTCAAGCATAAGCCTTTGCCGTGACTGCAATCATATAACGGCCGCCATCTTGAATATGGGTAAGTACATGGCAATAACCATGGTGCCCACCACAACACCTACAAATACAATGATGGCGGGTTCGAGCAAGCTGCTCAGTGCATCAACCGCGTTATTGACTTCTTCCTCGTAGGCTTCAGCCACCTTAACCAGCATTTCATCCAGTGAACCGGACTCTTCACCAATTGATGCCATTTGAATCACCATGCTGGGAAACAGGTCAGTTTGTTGCATGGCAAGTTGTAACTGGTGACCCACTGCCACATCGCCACGGATCTGGGCAGCTCCCTCATCATAAATAGCGTTACCAGTGGCACCAGACACGATTTGAAGAGCGTCTACCAGTGGTACACCGGCGGCAAAAGTAATTGCCAGGGTACGGCAAAATCTGGCAATAGCAGCCTGTTCCAGAATTTGACCAACAATCGGTATTTTCAGTGATATACGGTCAATGAAGCGGGAGAATTTCTTTGAACGGTTTTTTGCCATGATCAGGCCAACAATTACCACCACCAGGCCGAACAGAAGATAAATACCCTTGGATTGCATAAATCTTGAAGCGTTAACAACCATCTTTGTAAATGCGGGTAAATCGGCACCGAAAGCAACAAAAATGCTTTCAAACTGGGGCACAACGTAGATCAGCAAAATGGAAGATACGATAATTGCTACTGCAATCACTGCGGCAGGATAATAAAGGGCTTTCTTGATTTTACCCTTGATGCTTTCAATTCTCTCTTTGTGTGTTGCGATACTGTCAAGAATGGTATCAAGCACACCCGCACTTTCGCCGGCTTTAACCAGGTTTACATAGAGTTCGTCAAATTGGACAGGATACTGTGCCAGAGCCTCGTGTAATGCTCCACCGCCTTCAACTTCGGCCCTGATCTTATCGACCACAGTCCGCATTCTGGGGTTTTTCAGACCGCCAGAGATGATCTGAAAGGAGGTGACCAGCGGTACGCCTGATTTAAGCATGGTGGCTAATTGCCGACTGAAAACGGCAACATCCTTGGCGGATATTCGACTCCCAGCCCCACCAAATAAAGGTTTGGCTTTTTTCTTTACGGAAATAGGGCTGATTCCCTGGCGACGTAGCTCTGCACGTACCAGGTTTGGGCTGACCGCGATTTGCTGCCCTTTCAGTTTTACACCGCGCTTGTCGCGTCCCTGCCAGAGAAATACCGTGGGTTGTACTTGTTGTGCTGTAGCCATAACCTAGTCCTTGGTTACCCGGTTGATTTCAATTAGATCGGTAATACCTTTTGAAACTTTATAACGTGCAGATTCTCGCAGATCCGCGATATCTTCTTTGCGCGCCTGTTCTGCAATTTTGAGTGCATTACCTTCTTCAAGAATGATGCGGCCTATCGAATCCGAGATAGGCATTACTTCGAAAATACCCGTGCGACCTCTATACCCTTCGTTGCATTCAGCGCAGCCAATGGGCTTGTACATTTTTATATCGTCGAGCTCACCCTGATCAAAACCTGCCTGGAGTAAGGCTTCTCTTGGCATGTCATCAGGTTTCTTGCAGACGTGAAGTTTTCGAACCAGTCTTTGAGCGATCACCAGATTGATCGCTGAAGTGATGTTGTAGGTGGGCACACCCATGTTCATCAGTCGTGTAATGGACTGGGGTGCATCATTGGTATGCAGGGTGGATAACACGAGGTGACCTGTCTGTGCTGCTTTGATGGCAATTTCTGCCGTCTCGAGGTCACGAATCTCGCCCACCATTATCACGTCCGGATCCTGACGAAGGAAAGCACGCAGCGCACGGGAAAATGTCATTCCCTGCTTGGCATTTTGTTGTACCTGGTTTATTCCCGGTACACGAATTTCGACTGGATCTTCAACCGTTGAAATATTTCGCCCTTCCTCGTTCAGAATCTGCAGGGCCGTATAGAGTGTAACGGTCTTACCACTACCCGTTGGTCCGGTAGCCAGAATCATTCCGTAGGGTTTGCTGACGGCGCTTTCAAACAGAACCCGTTGCTTGGCATCAAAACCAAGCTCCTTGATTCCCATCTTTGTTGCCGACTGGTCGAGAATACGAAGTACGACTTTTTCACCAAACAGGGTTGGGCAGGTGCTGGCGCGAAAATCGATACTCTTATTGCGTGAAAGGTTGAGCTTGATGCGACCATCTTGTGGTACACGTTTTTCAGCAATATCGAGTCCCGCCATTACTTTTAATCGTGAAGATAGCCGACGTGACATCTGTATGGGTGGAGCAGCAACCTGGGACAGTACTCCGTCAAGACGATAGCGAATTCGGTACTTGGACTCGTAGGGCTCGAAATGAATGTCAGAAGCACCCTTACGGATGGCGTCCAGCATGACTTTGTTTATAAATCGTACGACCGGAGCTTCATCAACAGAGGGGTCACCGGCACCATCATCCACCACTTCGGCTTCTGCCGTGAAGCCAATATCGTCGAGGCCTTCTTCTTCATCCAAATCGTCAAATACAGGGTTGGTTGATTCCATTGCCCGCTCTATGGCTGGCATCAGCTGGTCAGCTGCAACAAGAACAGGCTCTACGTGGAAACCTGAGCTGAATGCGATCTCATCAAGCACCTCGTGGTCGGTCGGATCTTTCAGGCCAATAAATAGTTGGTTACCACGCAAATGCAGGGGCAGGGCCTGGTGTTTTTCAATCAGGGTTTCGCTGACCAGGCTAAGAGGTGCCTGGCTAAGGTCGATGGCACGAATATCAACCAGGGGAATACCATATTCTTCCGAGGCAGCCGCTGCCAGATCAGCAGGTTGGGCTTCCCCGTCTTTGATCAGCCAGGTGAGAAGTGACTTATTTTTCTTGGCAGCCTTGGCACAGGCCTCCTCAGCCCGAACCTCTTCAAGGACATTGTCCTTGACCAGTCGGCGGGCCAGGCCATTCAGCTTGCTGGCGACCTTTAATTCCGTATTCATTCGCGGGTAGCTCCTTTTTCCCGACTTACATTATACCTATTTGTCACCAAATGTCTGCAAGTTGTTGTCGAATATGAATAAAACATATCTAAATATAACAAAATATATGAAACTTACGCTATCAAATCCCCTGTCAAAACTTTTTTAACGCTTGCCTTTATTACCTCCAAAACCCACCATATACCAGCCTAAGGTGTCACATTACGACACTCAAGAGGCACATGCTGAAACTGTCCATCGGTGGAGCAGAGGAAATCGATTCTTCCGGTCTGCATTGAGCCGGTCAATGTCAAAACCGGATCTGTTACCGCCCCTGTATTAATGGTTTCAATGGCAATAGCCGGTTGGACGCAAGGCCCACTCAAGGAAACACCGTTCACATAGGATGTGGGTGCGCCAAATGTATAACCGGTGTTGGCTGCAGTGATAGCAAGGATTGTTGGGTCTTCCAGGCATGCACCCCCCACTGTGGTTTTTGCAGCAGTTGCAAGCGACAAAGCTTCACTTGTCTTGGTGCGAATGATGTAATCAGCAAAAACGGGAAGTGCTAGTGTCAGAATAATTGCAATAATTGCCACAACGATCATTAATTCGATCAATGTGAACCCAAAACCTGATGGTTGCCCAGATCCTGATGGTTGATTAAGACGTCCAGAATAAGAGTGTTTGGTTGTATTCACTAGCTGATTCCTTTGACCGCCTTCAGTCTGTCTGGTACCCCCGTGCACACACGGGTCTGCCGTCTAAGATCTTACTGCCCATATTCAGGCAATAGTCACATCCATGTTTGAGGCGGGACTGTATCTTCCCCTTTATTTGAAAAGCCGGATTTGCCGTGTTCATTGAAAAGCAAATTGCCGGAAAATATTTACCTGTTAACCAGTATAACTCCTTATTACAAAAAAACCCCCGCCAAAGCGGGGGTTTTTTCATAACTACAACTAACTCAAGCCAATCTTATGTGCGGCAAGATGTCGGAATGTGACGATCTGAACCTTGACTCGAAGTGCATTCCCAGTCGATACGACCTGTGGCGGATGTGCCGGTCAATATCAGAACCGGATCATCTTCGTTGACATTCGTGGCACCACCAACACTGGTGCCAC
>PVMS01154183.1_pt1 | contig 12177 bp, 12 predicted proteins | sample 1853461 | NCBI WGS metagenome assembly PVMS01 (sample SAMN08582032, study PRJNA380276) | Marine sediment metagenome, whole genome shotgun sequencing project. | isolation source: ocean sediment barecode stripped | collected 2017
AACGGAAACAAGCATTGATCTGAATGAGCTGGAACAAATTCGGGCACAAGATCTCTCACATACAGATACTTGAGAAATGTTCGGTCAGTCACCATATGTGGTAAATGCTTATCTAAACAGAGATTTAGGCCTCGAAATAAATACCACTTATAATGTTAATGGTCCCAGAATGACCTTAGTTGTTAAAGGAGGAACACCTAATGTTTTTGAACAACCATTTGATCTGTTGAGTTTTAATATTTCTAAAACTTTGGGCAAACATTTTGGTCTTAAGCTTTTCGCAAGTAATATCCTTAATTCGCCAAAACTCGAAACTCAATCATACAAAGATGTGGAGTACGATTTCCAATCATATACTTTAGGTATAACTTTCGGAATATCCTTAAAATACAGTTTGTAGAAGTGGTAAAACTTGTAAATTATAACCCCTTAGGGGCATTTTTCGTATAGATATTTGTAAAAGCATTTTAAATCTTTAAAATATCTATCACTTTTTTTCCTTTATTTGCCCCCATGTTTAAGCAAAAAATATTAATAATATTATTTTTCTTTTTTAAAGGAGTTTTATTTTCTCAGGATATTGGGGGAATAGCGGGTGAAGAATTTGAAGAAAATAAACCTAAAGAAATCAATGAATTGGCTGCTGAATATACTGAGACCATCGATTCTTTGAGTTGGATACCTTATTTCAATGAATACTCCCTTTGGGAAACACATAAAATTCATCCCTATAAAAACGATTTTACCAAACTTACTGATACCATTTCACTTATTCTGAAATACAGTGAATGTGATTTTATCCATCCTATTTGTGGAGAGATTAACAGTGATTTTGGTTATCGAAGAAAGCGATTTCATTATGGTATTGACATCGATCTTGAAAGAGGTGACCCTGTTTTGGCATCCTTTGAAGGTGTTGTTAGAATTGCAAAATACGAATCAACCTATGGGAGAGTTGTCGTAATTCGACACAATAATGGATTAGAGACTTTGTACGGTCATTTACATAAAATTGAAGTAAAAATTGGTGATAAAGTAGAAGCCGGCCAAATTATAGGATTAGGTGGAAGTACGGGACGATCAACTGGTAATCACTTGCATTACGAAATGCGGTATTTAGGCGAACCTATTAATCCAAACGACCTTATTGATTTTGAGAATGGCATATTATTATCAGATACTTTACAGTTAAATGCTGAACATTTTGTTTATTTAAAAGAGGTTCGGGCACGAAAATATTATCGGGTACGTAGTGGTGATTCATTATCTAGAATATCGTACCGATATGGGGTATCTATCTCAAAACTTTGTAAGCTGAACGGAATTTCACGCAATTCGATCATTCGCATCGGGCAATCAATTCGGTATAATTAAGCATCTTCAAATTTTCTTGATTTAATTCTGACAAATTTAGCAAGAGCCAGTTTTGCTATTTTGAATTATTGTTATGAAGAATCAAATATTATGGCGAAATTTGAAAACTAAAAAAAGAAAGATGAAATACGATAGAATTGACAATGCCCTATTCATAGATAATCGAAAAAGATTTACGAGCAGATTAAATCCAAAATCATTGGCTGTTTTTAATTCAAATGATATTTATCCAATAAGTGGTGATAGTACCATGCCCTTTCAGCAGCATAGAGATATTTTACACCTTTCGGGTGTCGATCAGGAGGAAAGTATTTTAGTCATTTTCCCGGATGCGGCTGATGAAAAAGACCGTGAGATATTATTCTTAACTGAAACCAGTGATCTGATTGCTGTTTGGTATGGAGCTAAGTTAAATAAAGAACAAGCTTTCGAGGTATCTGGAATAAAAAACGTGTATTGGCTCGAAGAATATAATACGATAATGAAACGGCTGATGAGTCAGGCTGAGAATGTATATTTAAATACCAACGAACATTTAAGAGCTAATACTGAAGTACAAACCCGAGAAGATAGGTTTATCAAAAAATTTAAAAAGGATTATCCGGCGCATACTTATTTACGGTCAGCACCAATCATGCATTATATCAGATCGATCAAGAATCCAATAGAGCTGAAATTAATGCAGCATGCTTGTGATATTACCGAAAAAGGATTTAGAAGATTGCTCAGTTTTATTAAACCAGGCGTTTGGGAATATGAAATAGAAGCTGAATTATTACACGAATTCGTTAGAAATAGATCACAAGGATGGGCATACACACCAATTATTGGGTCCGGTATCAGCGCAACTGTTTTGCATTACATCGAGAATAATAAACAATTAATAGACGGAGATGTAATCTTAATGGATATAGGAGCAGAATATGCGAATTATAGTTCTGATATGACTCGTTGTGTCCCAGCAAACGGGAAATATACACCTCGCCAGAAAGATGTTTATAATGCAGTGCTTAGAGTTAAAACGGCTGCGACGAAATTGTTGGTTCCTGGAACATTGATGAATGAGTATCATGTGGAGGTGGGTAATTTAATGGAAAAAGAATTGCTTGATCTGAGATTGATCGATAAAACCGATGTAAAAAATCAAGATCCAAACTGGCCGGCGTATAAAAAATACTTTATGCATGGAACTTCACATTATATAGGTTTGGATACCCATGATTTGGGCTCTTGGGTCGATCCTATTGAGGCTAATATGGTATTTACAGTTGAGCCCGGAATTTATATACCTGAAGAAAAATTAGGAATGAGGATTGAAGATGATGTGGTTGTACAAGAAAATGGCGAACCTTTTAACTTGATGAGAAATATTCCGATTGAAGCAGGCGAAATAGAAGATTTGATGAATTCCTGATGTATTTTAATTTTGAAAATACAGCAATTCATTTTAAAGTAAATGGAGAAGGTAAAGCCGTGGTATTACTCCACGGCTTTCTTGAATCCACAGATATGTGGGAAGAATATTCAAACGAATTAGCAAAATCTTTTCATGTTATATTAATTGACTTGCCTGGTCACGGTAGATCTGGTTTCTTTTCAAAGGAAACTACAATTGATCGAATGGCTGAAATGGTAAATGCATTGATCGATCACCTAGGATTGTCGAAGGTTCAGATGGTTGGACATTCGCTGGGAGGTTATGTATCGCTTTCATTTGCAGATTTATTTCCCGATAATCTTGAAAGTTTTATTTTGTTTCATTCGTTCGCATTAGCTGATTCAATTGAAGTGAAAGCAAAAAGAGAATTAGCCATTGAGTTTCTTGAAAAGCACCCCAAACTTTATATAAAACAAACCATAACAGGATTATTTAGAGCAGATAAGATTGGGAATTTTAAATCAGAGGTCGACCAGTTGATAAAAAATGCTTTAAAAGCTAACCCAAAAGGATATTCAGAAGCGGTAATTGCTATGAAAAACAGGCCTGACCGAAGTTTCATTTTGCAATCGGATATTTCAAAATATTTTATTGCCGGAAGATTTGATCCTGTTATTTCAGCAAAATCAAGTATTGAGCAAATAGAGCAAATTAAAAACGGATCAGGTATTTTTCTTGAACAGGCAGGTCATATGGGATTTATCGAAGAAAAAGAAACTGTTTTAAATTTGATTGTTCAATTTCTAAAGAAAAATGGAATGTAAATGATAAATGTTGATTGTATCGATATTTCAATTCATTTATACATCGTTAAAAATCCATTCTGTCCTTTGTTCGTTGAGTTGTAGGAAATTATTCATAGTTGCACCTTTTTTATAATTTTAGGACAAGTTAGATAAAGGTAATTGCTTTAAGTTTGACATTTCGACCAAGGGTCTTTATTTCAAATAAATGTACTTGGAGGGTTTTTATTCGGGATATTTTGGATGTTTAAATATTTGAGCAATTTTCTATCTTTAACTGCTTAAAATATTAGAGGACTTAAAGAGCCAAAGTTCTATAGAATGCCTGCTTTTTAATAAGTTATTTTAATTGCGGATTCGAAGTATTATAAAAAATTGAAGAGAATGAAATTAAGAGCACTTATTGTAGATGATGAATTCCATGCCAGAGATAACCTTTCTATGCTTTTGCAAAATTATTGCAAAGATGTTTTAGTGATTGGAAAAGCGGTTTCGGCAGAAGAAGCCAGGCAGTTTTTAGATAAAAATGTAATTGATGTTGTATTTCTTGATATCAAAATGCCAGGGGAAGACGGTTTTGAATTTCTCCATTCGCTGCCTGAAAAAGATTTTGGAGTAATATTTACAACTGCTTATAATGAGTATGCCTTAGAAGCATTCAAAGCAAATGCAATAGATTATTTAGAAAAACCAATAGATATTGAAGATTTGCTCGAGGCGGTTGAAAAGATAAGGAGATTAAAAGCTTCTGATAAACCACTTCATGTCAACGAAAATATGATTGACTTGATAAAGTCGGTCGTAAATAAACAGATGGATTATGAAAAAACATCTATTCCAACAAAAGATGGACTTGTAATTGTAAATAACAAAGAAATTGTTCATCTCGAGGCAAGCGAAAGTTATACAACTATTTATCTGGTTGACGGAAAAAAGTATTTAAGCAGTAAGAATATAAAAGTATTTGAAGAAAACTTAAATTCGAATATATTTTTCCGAACACATAAATCGTATATAATAAATTTTGCTCACCATTTAAAAGAATTTAACCGGTCATTAGGAAATGTTGCAGTAATGAGTACAGGGGCAAATATTCCGGTTTCGAGACGAAAAGTCACGGATTTTTTGTCTCGCGTTAATACTTTTTAACCTATGTTTAAATTGCGAAGCTTAGCTTGTTTACTGGTCGTATTTGTTTGGGCTGGCCAACTGGGAGCACAGCAATATTCTTTTATCAATTTTACCAACGAAGATGGTTTACCGCAATCACAGGTAAGGGCAATTACACAAGATAGTCTTGGGTTTCTATGGATCGCGACACTCGGTGGTATTTCAAGATACGACGGATATACATTTGAGAATTTTTCGGTTTTAGATGGAATGCTAGGAAACCAAGTCAATAGCCTGGCTATAGATAAATATGGAATGGTTTGGATGGGTTTAAGTGGAGGGCTGAGTGTTTTTGACGGGGATAAGATTACTTCCTTTAAATTTAATGAAGGTGATAGAACGTCAATTGCTTCAAATTTATATGCTGATCAGGATACTTTATGGATAGTAACATCTAAAGGTGCTTTAATTAAATTTAATCAGGGTGAATATACCAACCTGATTGATATTGAAGGTCTGGATGCACTTGATGTTCAATCTGTAATAAGAACCATTAAAGGAGATTTATTATTAGGTACTAAAAGCGGTGTTTTTGTTTTAGAAAATAATTTATTGAGAGCCCTTAAATCTCCACTACGAGGAATATACATAAAAGACATAATTGAAGTGGAGGGTGTATTATGGTTTGGTAGTAAGTGGAATGGATTGTTTAATTCAGAGAATGATTCCCTTATACAATCATATGAAGACGATAATGGGATTTATGATATTGTTAATAGAAGTAAAGGAGAAATATGGGTAGCTAGTAATACTGGGATTTCGAAATGGAATGGGGCCGATTTTGTGAAATATGATAATGATAATGGTTTGGGTTTTGACAATGTAAGATGTCTTTTTGTAGATAGGGAAAACATATTATGGATAGGAACAAATGGTGGCGGATTATTTAAGTTTTCCGGAGAATTGATTACAACGACTACTACAAAGGATGGTATGAGTAGTAATGCCGTAATGTCTATCATTGAGGATGATCAAAAAAACATAGTTATCGGAACTTACGACAGAGGATTAAATGTATTATTAAAGGATACGGTAGTTTATATTGAAGAAGAGGATGGCTTGGCAGGATACCGTATTTGGTCATTGGAAAAGAAAGATGGGGAGAATTTATGGGTTGCATCATCTGGTGGTTTATCAAAGGTCACGGATAAAAAAATTATCAATTATTCCAGAGCAAATGGTTTATTAGATAATAAAATTACTTCACTGTATATGGATAATATCCAAAATGAACTTTGGATAGGGTCTTCAGGTGGATATACTTTATTAAAAGACGAAAAATTTTTAAGATTTGATGAAGAGATTGGGTTTTTGGGTAAGAGAGTAAGAAAAATAATAAAAGATGATCAAGATCGCATATGGTTTGGTTGCATTAATGGACTAATAGAATTTGATGGACTTAGCTATAAAATGTATACGAATCTTGATGGACTACCGAGTAATACCGTCTATTGTATTGAATTTGAAGAAAACAAAACCTGGATTGGAACAAAGTTGGGCTTGAGTGTATTGGAAAACGGAAAAATTTCTCAAATTCAGTTGGGAAAAACAACAGGAGATTTTACAATTACGTTTTTATTAAATGACAAATTAGGACGGATCTGGGCAGGGACAAACAATGGGATTTATACAATTCAATCTAATCCCGATAGCACATATAAAATAGAACATTACACAAAAGAAAATGGATTAAATGGACTGGAATGTAATATGAATGCAGTTTATCTGGATGCTAACGACAATGTTTTTGCAGGTTTAGCATCAGGACTGGTTCGATTCGACCGTAGAGAATTGGATAAATTACCTAAACCTGTTATAAAGGATTTAAAGCTATATCATAAAAAAGTGGATTGGAAGCTTTACGGCGATAGTTTAATCCCGCGTACAAATCTTCCATTTGACCTGAAATTAAAACCAGATGACAATTATCTAACCTTTGAATTTTCAGGAAACGATTTTAGAAATACGAAAATAATTCAATATCGATTTAAACTGATTGGTGCGCCCGGTAAACTTTCAGAAGAATGGTCATCCCCAACGTATGATAATTTCGCAACCTTTTCAAATTTACCTAGTGGCAACTATATATTTAAGGTGCAGGCAAGCAATGAAGCTGGAAATTGGCCGGAGCTTTCTACGGAATACCCATTTATTATAATCACACCTTATTATGCCACTTGGTGGTTTCGTACTTTAATGGTTTTATTTTTTGGAGGAATTATTTCTTTGATCATTTACTGGAGGGTTAGTATTATCAAGCAAAAGAGAGAAAATAAGCGATTGATGGATCAATCTAAAATGCTTGCTCTTGAACAGCAAACTTTAAATGCAAATATGAACCGTCATTTTGTATTTAATTCACTGAATTCTATACAGTATTATTTAAATAATGAGGATAAATACAACGCTAATCTCTATTTGAGCCGTTTTGCTAAATTGATCCGAAAGAACCTGGATAGTTCACAGACTACATTTACCAGTCTTACTGAAGAAGTTGAACGAATGAAATTGTATATGGGACTTGAACAAATGCGCTTTAAGGACAGATTTGACTACAATTTTATAATCGATAAGAATATTGATTTATTGAGAACCAAAGTACCTTCAATGCTTTTTCAACCTTACCTCGAAAACTCGATATGGCATGGAATTTTACCGATGAAACACAAGGGATGCATCAATATCAAAATTATAAAGTTAGATGACGATAATTTGAGGATTGAAATCGTTGACAATGGGATTGGTATAAGAACAAGTCTTGGAGAAAAAGTAAAAAAGAAAACTGATCATATTTCGAAAGGAATGGATATTACAAAAGCAAGAATTGAATTATTTAAACAGATTGGAAAAAATAATGCTAAGATTATTGGACCTGAAGAATTAAATAAAGATGGTAAACCAATAGGAACTCGTGTAGAATTAGTTTTGCCTCTGCTTGAAGAGTAATGTTTGTAAATTATTTGGAAATCAAATAATTAAGTTTAAATTTATAAGCATATTAGGGTAATTATTTATAATTTAAAAAAATCAATGTCATGAAAAAAGTTAATTTATTAGCGGTAGCTGTAATGCTATTAGGGTTAGGTTTCGCAAACATTTCAAATGCAAATTCTCACAGTCCTGTAGGAAATGAAAACACAATTAGTAATCAAGTCGATTTCGATGGAGGGATCGTTGATCCTGATGATGATGATGAGGATGAAAAGAAAGACAACGGTTAGGACTGCTAAAGGATAAAACCAATAGAATTAATCCTTGAGTTTTCTGTTTTTCTAGTGCTAAGGCCTTGCCCTGTAATTGATTATTACGAAATGCCTTTAATTTAATATTCTGACCGTTAATTAATTTTACGCTGTCTTTCATTAAAGCATTCATTATATTCGACTTTCAATTAATACGGAGTTATAATGTTTGCAAAATTTAGATTAATGGTTTTTGTAATAAGTCTTCTGGGATTTAGTTTAAGTTCTTGCCAGAAGGATGAGTTATATACTCCTGAAGGGCCTGGAACTGCTATAAATGCAGATACAGGTATAGATGATGGTAGTATTGTAGATCCTGACGATGATGATGATGAAGATGATAAAGGTCGTATAAACTAGAGCATTAATACAAGATTATATAATTGATAAACCCTCCAAATTGTTGGAGGGTTTTTTCGTTTATCGATTTAATGTGGTTTATTCCCTTAATATTAAAATGTTGACCGTTAATTGATTGTGTATAGTCATGCTTTCGGATTTGATTAATTTAAAGCAATTAAACCCTACAAATTATGTCTAACAAAGCATCAAATCAGCTGTTCTTATTGATAAAATCACTCAGCAAACAAGAGAAAAGGTATTTTAAAATATTCTCTAACAGACATTCCAGCGATAACAATAATTATTATTTGCTATATCAGATTATTTCACAACAAGACGAATATGATGAAGAAGAAGTGATTATTAAATTAAAAGATCAGCAGTTTGTAAATAGGTTATCAATTGCTAAAACAAGACTTTATGATCAGATTTTAAAGAGTTTGAATGCATACCATTCTAATAAAACAGTTGATTCTGAATTATTCTTTATTCTTCAGTCTTTAGAAGTACTTTATCATAAAGCGTTGTATAAAGCTGCATGGAAAAAATTGCAAAGAGGATTAAAACTTTCTAAAAAGTATGAAAAACATGAATTGATCTTACAAATGTTTAAGTGGGAGCATAAATTGCTTGAAAAGGAAAATTATGAAAGACTTGATTCAGATAATCTAGATTTAATGTGGAATGCGGAAAATAGAGTAGTTGATCAAATAAAAACCTACAATAAGCTATGGTTTATAAAAAGTAAAATCTTTAAAATTCTTTTTTACAACGGATCGAGATCAAGGAAAAATATTGGATTGGTTAATCTTTTTCTGAAAAAAAATATAGATTCAATTGATAAAAATGAATTGTGCATTAGATCAAAATTTTTATTTCATCATATATACAGTGCTTATTACTATTCAATTAATGATCTGGAGAAATCTTATATTCAATTAAAGCACAATCTTGATCTAATGGAACGCTATCCATGGATGTTTGTTGATAATCCGTATAGTCAAATATCATTGGTGTCGAATATGGCATTTATTGGATTTAAGTTAAGAAAATACCAGGATATTAATCCATTACTTATTAAACTCAAAGAACTTAAGGAAGCAGCAGAGGATTCAGATAAGAATTTGCATATCAGATGGTTTTATAGTTATTATAGTATTTATTTAGCTGTACAATCAGCTCGAAAATCATTTGAAATTGACAAATTCGAAATAAATCAAATATATATTGGGTTGAATAAGTTCAAAGATAAACTCCCTACCTTCAGAAGACTCGACCTTCAGTTTGCTTTAAGTGTTTATTATTTTAAAGCAGGGGAAACCAGAACAGCTTTAAAGGGTGTGCATTCTATTTTAAATGAGCTAAATTCAAAAATAAACCCGGAAATGTTTTTTGCAGCTCGGTTTTTCTATCTTTTGTTATTGCTCGAAATGGATAAAATTGATTACTTAAATGTTGCCTGGACTTCTACAAAAAGAAGCTTATTGATAAACAATAAAGTTGAGTCTGAAGGCCAAATTTTAAAAGGCTTTTTTGATCAAGTGTGTAAAAATAGGCAGCCAGACCTTTATCTGCTGTTGGAAGATTTAGTTGCTAAATATGATGTTTTAAAATCGAGCAATTATATCGAGTATTTTGATTTTAAAAGTTGGGCGATTGATAAGAAAGAAAGCTTTCAAACTACAGGAGCAATTGCTTCATAAGCCTTTTTGTTTTCTAAGAAAAGCATCCCATCCCTGGGCAGTTAATTCGTGTGAGGTACCATTTTTCGCGATCAGTTGTATCCCTAAAGATTTATCTGTAATGTGACCAATAATGGTAAATAATGGATTGCCTTTGATTTTTTCATAATCACTTTGGGCAATGGTAAAAAGAAGTTCATAGTCTTCACCACCATTTAGAGCAATTACAGAAGGGTCTAATTCAAAATCACGGGCCAAATTATAGGTTGTATGATCTATCGGAATTTTTTCATCGTAAATACTTGCGCCGCATTCCGATTGTTGGCAGATATGAATTGTTTCAGAAGCCAATCCATCAGAAATGTCAATCATTGAAGTAGGTTTTATTTGCAAAAGATCCAGCTGCTCAATTACATCTTTTCTTGCTTCGGGTTTTAATTGACGTTCTAGAACATAATCATGTCCACCCAGATCAGGTTGAATCTTCGGGTTTTCAGTAAAGACTGATTTTTCTCTTTCCAAAATTTGCAAGCCCATGAAACTACCACCCAGATCGCCACTAACAACCAGTAAATCGTTAGGTTTGGCTCCGGAACGATATGTGATTTTTTCTTTTTCTACCTCACCGATTGCAGTTATACTTATTATTAATCCTTGCATACTCGAACTGGTATCGCCGCCAACCAAATCGATATTATATTGCTTACATGCCAGGTAAATTCCTTTGTAAAACTCTTCAATGGCTTCCAGACTGAATCGATTTGACATGCCAATTGAAACAGTAACCTGTTTTGGTTGACCATTCATTGCATAGATATCTGAAAGATTTACAATAATACTTTTGTAGCCTAAGTGTTTTAGTGGAACGTATGACAAATCAAAATGGATTCCTTCTAATAGTAAATCAGTCGAAACCAACATATATTTATCACCAGTATCTATAACGGCGGCATCATCACCAACAGCTTTTATAGTTTCTGGATGACTTGTTTTGTTATCTTTCGTTAAATGATCGATCAAGCCAAATTCGCCTAATGAAGTAATTTCTGTTTTATTATCCATAGTGCAAAATTAAAGCTTTCGGGCAAAGCCAATACATCCTTTATTTTTTCCTTGTTACACTACCACAAAAAAGGTATTTTTGTGCACAATCACTATTTAGAATAAATCTAAATAAAGAAATTATGATTAAAATAACAGATAAAGCAAAATCAGAAGCAATCAGGCTAATGGAAGCTGATGGAAAACCCGATCAGTTTATTCGTGTTGGTGTAACAGGAGGAGGTTGTTCTGGCTTGATGTACAATTTAAAATTCGATACTGAACTCAATAACGAAGATCAGGAATATGAAGATAACGGGATAAAAATTGTTTTGGATAAGAAAAGTTTATTGTACCTGGTTGGTACTGAACTTGATTTTTCAGGAGGATTAAATGGGAAAGGTTTTGTGTTTGTGAATCCAAATGCCAGTAGAACTTGTGGATGTGGGGAAAGTTTTTCGATTTAAATTAAATTGTTTAACGAAGTAATTAAAAGATGGCATATACAGATAAACAACTGGCTGAAGAGCTAAAGAATAAGCAATACGATTACGGTTTTGTTACTGATATAGAAAGCGATGTTATAAGAAAGGGGCTGGACGAGGATATTGTCAGACTAATTTCTTCCAAAAAAAATGAACCCGAATGGTTATTGGAATGGCGTTTAAAAGCGTTCAGTCATTGGAAAACAATGAAAGAACCGGATTGGGCACATTTAAAATATAAAAAACCCGATTTTCAAGATATTATTTATTATGCTGCTCCAAAAACAAAAAAGAAACTGAATAGCCTCGATGAAGTTGATCCTGAAATATTAAAGACATTTGAAAAACTTGGTATTCCAATCGAAGAGCAAAAAGTTTTGAGTGGTGTAGCTGTTGATTTTGTTATGGATTCTGTTTCTGTAACCACCTCTTTTAAAGCAAAATTAGCTGAGTTAGGTATTATTTTCGGTTCGTTTTCTGATGCTGTTCAGGAACATCCCGAATTGGTAAAAAAGTACTTAGGTAAGGTGGTTCCGCCAACCGATAACTTTTATGCGGCTTTAAATTCTGCAGTGTTTTCAGATGGTTCGTTTTGCTATATTCCCAAAGGGGTAAAATGTCCGGTGGAATTATCGACCTATTTTAGGATTAATGAAGCAA
>PVMS01096425.1_pt1 | contig 12172 bp, 14 predicted proteins | sample 1853461 | NCBI WGS metagenome assembly PVMS01 (sample SAMN08582032, study PRJNA380276) | Marine sediment metagenome, whole genome shotgun sequencing project. | isolation source: ocean sediment barecode stripped | collected 2017
CCGTCCGCTGCTGAGACTACCAGAACCGCTCCATCCATCTGCGCTGCTCCGGTTATCATATTCTTTACATAATCTGCATGGCCCGGGCAGTCTACATGGGCATAATGCCTTGCTTCTGTCTCATACTCAACATGCGCTGTTGCTATCGTTATTCCCCTTGCCTTCTCCTCAGGCGCATTATCTATCGAATCAAACGCACGAAAATCTGCCCCACCCTTCATTGCCAGATATTTCGTTATCGCTGCTGTCAATGTCGTCTTCCCATGATCTACATGTCCGATCGTCCCTATGTTTACATGCGGCTTTACTCTTTCAAATTTTGCCTTTGCCATCTTTTCCTCCTGTATAATTACTCATTATACTTAACAGAACGTTCAGCGTCCTTTAGCCTCCCCTTACCTTTAAAACAATCTCTTCAGAAATGCTCTTTGGAATCTCTTCATAATGAGAAAACTGCATCGTGTAAGTTGCACGTCCCTGAGTTTTTGATCTCAGATCAGTTGCATAACCGAACATAGAGGACAGGGGAACCTGAGACGCGATAACCCTCACTTTCGCCCTCTGATTCATCGTCTCTATACGACCTCTTCTGGAATTCAAATCACCTATTACATCACCCATATATTCTTCCGGTGTCACGACTTCTATACTCATAATCGGTTCAAGCAGTACGGCTTTTGCTTTTTTAAAGGCATTTTTCAGTGCCATAGAGCCCGCTATCTTGAATGCCATCTCTGACGAATCCACTTGATGAAATGATCCATCGTATAGCGTAACTTTAACGTCAACAACAGGATAGCCAGCAAGTATACCATTTTCAAGTGATTCCTTAACACCCTTTTCAACTGCCGGTATATATTCCCTCGGAATCGAGCCACCAACTATTTTGCTTACAAATTCAAAATTACCTCCCGACTCGATCGGTTCAACTTCCAGATAAACATGACCATACTGGCCACGACCACCCGATTGCCTGACAAACTTGCCCTCAGCCGAGGTTTTTTTACGGATAGTTTCCCTGTATGCAACCTGGGGTTTACCTACATTTGCACCAACTTTAAACTCTCTTAAAAGACGGTCCACAATAATATCTAAATGAAGTTCACCCATCCCGGATATAATTGTTTGTCCTGTATCCGAGTCATATGAAACCTTAAAAGAGGGGTCCTCCTGTGCAAGCTTGCCGAGTGCAATAGACAGCCTCTCCTGGTCAGCTTTGGTTTTGGGTTCGATCGCAACCGAAATAACCGGCTCAGGAAATTCCATTGATTCGAGAATGACCGGATGGTCCTCATCACAAAGTGTATCCCCGGTAAGGGTCTTTTTCAACCCTACAGCTGCCACAATATCGCCTGCCTTTACCTCTTTAATATCTTCCCTCTTATTGGCATGCATATTCAGCAGCCTGCCAACGCGTTCTTTTTCATCTTTAATTGAATTGTATATGTACGAACCTGCTGACAGAGTGCCAGAGTATACCCTCAGAAAAGTCAACTGACCTACAAACGGATCTGTCATTATCTTAAATGCGATAGCAGAAAATGGTTCACTGGTTGACACCTTTCTTACCACCTCTTTGCCTGTGGCTGGGTCAATCCCGATTATTGGAGGAACATCAAGCGGACAGGGCAGGAAGTCAATGATCGCATCCAACAGAAGCTGAACGCCTTTATTTTTAAAGGCCGAACCGCAGAGAATCGGCGTAATTTTTAATTGAATAGTCCCTTTCCTTACAGCCGACTTAATAATATCAGCCTCTATTTTTTCTCCTGACAGGTATTTCTCCATAAGCGTATCGTCAAAATCAGCCACTGCCTCCAGCATTTTCTCTCTGTACTCAACTGCCTGCGGAAGATATTCTTCAGGTATATCTGATTCAACATAATCAGCGCCTAATGAATCATCATCATATGTATATGCTTTCATTTTAATCAGGTCAATAGATCCCCTCAAATCTTCTTCTGCGCCGATCGGGATCTGAACAGGAACAGGTACTGCACCAAGCCTTTCTACCATAGAGTTTACAGCCATAAAAAAATCTGCCCCCATTCTGTCCATTTTATTAATGAATGCAATTCTTGGAACCGCGTACTTGTCAGCCTGTCTCCATACAGTTTCTGACTGGGGCTCTACACCTGCAACCGCATCAAAAAGAGCAACAGCTCCATCAAGTACTCTTAAGGACCTCTCTACCTCAATGGTAAAATCAACATGTCCGGGTGTATCAATAATATTAATCCGGTTATCGTTCCAGAAACATGTTGTTGCAGCAGAAGTAATTGTTATTCCTCTCTCCTGCTCCTGAACCATCCAGTCCATCACAGCTGTACCATCATGCACCTCACCCATCTTGTACGTGACTCCCGTGTAATACAGGATGCGCTCCGTAGTTGTGGTCTTCCCTGCATCTATATGAGCCATGATGCCGATGTTCCTTGTTTTTTCCAGTGATGTACTTTCCGCCAATGTTTTCAACTTTCCTTACCACCTGTAATGAGCAAAAGCCTTGTTGGCCTCGGCCATTTTATGGGTATCTTCCCTCTTTTTAATAGAAGCACCTGTCTTATTGGATGCATCAAGTAACTCACCCGCCAGTCTTTCCCTCATCGTCCTTTCTCCTCTTTTTAGAGAAAAGCCGATGATCCAGCGAAATGCCAGGGCGACTCTTCGTTGGGGCCTGACGTCAATAGGAACCTGATAAGTAGCGCCGCCTACACGTCTTGATTTGACTTCTAAAAGCGGCTTTACATTTTCCAGTGCCTGTTGAAAAACTTTCAAAGGATCCTCTCCTGTTTTTTCCTTCATAATATCCAATGCTCCATAGCATATTTTTTCTGCTGCAGATTTTTTGCCATGCATCATAATCGCATTAACAAACTTGCTTAAAAGTTTGCTGCCATAGATAGGATCCGGCAATATTTCCCTTTTTGCTACTACTCTTCTTCTTGGCATAATCGCAATCCTTTTATTTTGGTTTCTTGGCGCCGTATTTTGACCGCGACTGTTTGCGATCAGCTACGCCGAGAGTATCGAGGACACCTCTGACAATGTGATATCTGACTCCAGGAAGGTCCTTAACCCTGCCGCCTCTGATAAGCACGATTGAGTGCTCCTGAAGATTGTGACCAACACCCGGGATGTAAGCAGTAACTTCCATCTTGTTTGTCAATCTTATTCTGGCCACTTTTCTTAGAGCAGAGTTAGGTTTTTTGGGAGTTGTAGTGTAGACCCTTGTACAGACTCCTCTACGCTGCGGACATTGCGAAAGCGCAGGACCCTTGGTCTTTTTAATCGCCTGCTTTCTTCCCTTTTTTACTAATTGCGCAACAGTTGGCACCTTTCCTCCTTTAATACCGCCATATGATGAATTTTTAACGATATTCCCCATTCAATGGGAAAACCTAAAGATTTTATCAGCGGGGTAAACTTTTGTCAACAGGCATATTATATGCAAAGAAAAATACCTGCTCCATACTTCTTAATTAAGGACAAAATCTAAAACTGAATTACACTAACCTATTGCCAGTTAAACGAAAGAAGAATGACAAAAATAACACTCTTAATCAATTCAATATAGCCGGTTGTCTTAAGTTTTTCTTCTCTCATAATCAGCACTGTCCAAATGTTCTCGATAAGGGGCAGGAGAACAATAACCGGTACATTAAGAAAATAATATATGGTAATTGCTGCAATACAGTAAATTGCCATGATACATCTGTAAAAAAGAGTCTTTCTGATCCTCACTCTCACTTTAAAAACACCGGCAGCAAAGTAGACGAAAATTACTGCATACAATTTCAGCGACACCTCACCCGTAATCGTAAAATATACAATGGGGGCAGAAAGTGTCAGAAGGGCAAAACCATTTAACTCCGAAAGGATGTGATGTTCCTTTCCGTTTACAAGCAAAATCAGATAGCTAAAAGCAAGAAGAGCAAAAACAGCAAACTTCCCTATACCGTCAATTAAAAATGGAGTCAAAAAAACCAGCCCGGTCATGCTGAATACTAAAAACCAGACAATATGTTCTTTCTTACTGTCTTTGGACCTCAATAAAGCGGCAAGAGGGTTTTTTGAGTTGATAAGCATAACCAGTCCGAGGATTGTCAACACAGTTGTAAATATAAACCCTTGTTCATTCTCCGTCGATCGTTTTAATGACCCTGTGATAACTGCAGCTAAACAGGATGCGCCGGACACTGCCCATGAACCCCACTCTTTAACAATTGGAATTTTCATCACTCATAAAATAACAGGTTATTATATTTTTGACATTTTATAATCACGAATCAGGATGATAGATTGTTTTGTGAATCTGAATCAGATTTGAAATTAGATTGCGGCTGGCGAACCGATAATTGTCAGTCCTTACTGTAGCGCTTCTTTAGAGATTCAGACCTGAAAACAAGTGAAGAACAAAAAGTAAGCAGGGCAACACTCCCCAAAATAATAGCCAGTAGAATCCAGGGCCTGTTAATTTCCTGCCTCATATCTACATATTCAAAGATGGACCTTACCCATTCAATTCCTCCAACAACAAGCTCAACCTGAATGACCCTGACGATCCATGGCTGACGAATAAGCAGGAGAAACAGACTTGCAAATACAATTACAACCAGCACAATAAAACCAGCCCGGTAATAATGTGCACCAAGCAGCAACATGCTAAGGATAACCGGTAAAAGTCGTAAAAAATTCATCGCTATTCCAATCAGACCTCGTTAAAAGACAAAAATACCTGTTTGCAAATATATAAATTAATATGCCATTTATTCAGCATGTTAGCAAAACCAGGTGTAAATTTAATTTATAGGTCATATAAGATTTATTAATGATTCTTGACACTTCATCAAACTTAGGCTACAGTAATAATGTTACCGTTCTCCAGATCGGGTCAAACCAAAGGATCAAGTTACTCATTTTGGAAGCGGGTGTTGGATGTGGTGAGCAAGCCTTCACAAATCAGAAGGAAGCCTAAAGCATCTGCCAAAGCAACCACCCTACTAAATGCTTATGGTTCCCCTGCTCTGGAGAACGTAACTTTTTTTCACTATAAACTCCCATCGCCTCGTTATTGATACCTGTCAATCCCGTCCTGGTGTTGTTTAGATGAACTACTTTTCTACGATCCGGACTTTCATCTCTATCCGTTCATTTGGATTATCACGACTGTCCCGTGGCTGACTGACTATTTTATCTACCACATCCATTCCTTCAGTCACTTCGCCAAATACCGTGTACTGCCTGTCAAGAAATGTAGCCTCCGCAACACAGATAAAAAACTGTGAACCCGCGCTGTCAGGATTACGTGATCTGGCCATCGACAGAATCCCTCTCTTATGAGACTTCTCATTGAATTCAGCTTTCAGCTTATATCCGGGGTCGCCCATTCCGTGTTTTGACTTGTCAGCATCTTTAGAGTTCGAGTCCCCGCCCTGAATCATAAAACCCGGAATAACACGGTGAAAAGTGGTGCTATCATAAAATCCTTTTTTAGCAAGATCGATAAAATTATTAACATGATTTGGAGCAACATCAGGGAAAAATTTCAGTCGTATATTCCCATGTTTCGTCTCAATAACCGCTGTCGTCTCCGCCATCTTCTTAATTTCCTCCTTAGTGAATTTATTGTGCCTTACCTCCGAACCCGCTGACACTATGAATATCTGCAATAACATTACTGTAAGAACAATCCGTAAATACTTCATACTTCCTCCTTAAAAACTGTTGTCTATTTACATCGATTTTGTTGCGATTATTCTAAAAAAAGCTGAACTTAAAATATCTCCTGGGGTTTTCCCTGACGTCCTTCATCAAAGCGCTCATCTCTTTCAGAGCAGACTTGAGTTCATCCGTAAGCTCATCATCTTTCAAAAGACTACCGGCGAATCCTTCGCCTCTTTCTATCTTTCCAAGTATTCCATTCAGTTTCCCTGAAACCTGATCAAAATTTTCATAAAGGCTCTTGTCTTCGATCAACTTGTTTAAGGTTCCATCGGAACTTTGAAGCCTCTCTGTGAATTTTTTCGTATTTTCAACAGAAGCCGCAATATCGGCGTACACAGTGTCTTCACTCAGCAGCTTGCTCACAGTACCCTTTCCTCCCTTTAATTTGACAACAAGATCTGTTAGTTCCCTGGTCACATTATCGAGATTATCGTAAAGAGAGGGATCCTTGATGAACTTGGAAATAGTTCCTTCACCCTGTTCTATATTGATTAGCACCCCCTCAAGTGTACTTATGAACTTAGACAGGTTTGCGATCGATTCCTGACCTGTTTCGACCATATCCTGAATTTCTATATGTGACATTCCTAAAATCGTATCTCCGGCTTCCAGGCCGGCTGAATCCCTTGATCCGGAATTTATTTCTATAAATTTATCACCAAGCAGGCCAAGGGTAAGGATATCAGCAAGAGAATCTTTCTTTAGATAATTAATGATATCTGAATTAATTAACATTTCCACTTTTATTTTTCGTTCCTCTGTAAATTTTATCCTTTTCACAGCACCTATCTCTACACCCGAAAACCATACAGGCGAACCTTCCCGTAACCCCTTAACATCACTAAAATCTGCATATACCTTCACCTTGGGAACAAAAAATTTCTCAATGTTTCCTGTAAACATTACAGCCAAAAATACAATAACCGCAGCGATAGTTATAACAACACCGACTTTCAGTTTCGCCCATCTTATATGTTTTATATAATCGTACATAATTCGGTTTTGGTTACCGACATTTTTCGGCTACAAAAAGCTCATTAATGAAGTTTCTGAGCTCAGGGTCCTCCGCACTATAAAGTGCAGCAATATCCCCATCAAACGCTATCTTACCATTTCTTAAATACAAAAACCGTTCAGCTATTTTTATGGCATCGGTTACTTTATGAGTAACAATAATGAACCCGACTCTCCCCGGAGGAACACCCTCCGAAAGATCCTTTATTAAGTTACATATATTATCTGCTGTCAGTGGATCAAGCCCGGTTGTCGCTTCATCGTACAGCATCATTCGCGACCTGCATTCAGCCATTGATCTTGCTATGGCAACTCTTCTTTGCATCCCGCCACTGAGTTCTTCCGGCATAAGATGAATAGCATGTTCGATTTTCAATTTTTTCAGGAGTTCCCGTACACGTTCATCAATCTCTTCTTCAGATGAATTTGTGTATTCTCTTAGACAAAATGCAACATTCTCCTTAACATTCATTGAATCAAAAAGTGCACCTTCCTGGAAAACGATACTGAATTTCATCCTGTACTCTCTTAATTGAGATTCTGAAAGTTCAGTAATGTCCTGACCGTCAATTAATATATTCCCCTCATCTGGCCTGATAAGACCAAGAATCAGCCTCAGGATGGTTGTCTTGCCCTCACCACTGCCTCCAAGTATAGCTATCCTTTCATGAAAATCGGCTTTAAAGGACACCCTGTTCAATACGGTATAACTATTGAAGGCAAGTGAAACGTTAACAAACTCGATCATACATTGGCTCCAAGGAAATAAAGTAAAATCCTTGTTAACAGAAAATCAAATACAATAATCATCGTCATCGAAATCACAACAGCGGTTGTCGTTGAGCTCCGTAATCCGCTGGCTCCTCCCTTTGTCGACAGTCCCATATAACAGCTGACACAGGCAATTATGTATCCAAACACAAAAGGTTTCGTCAAACCCGCAAAAATATTTTCAAAATCCATTATATCCTGTATTTGAGACCAATAGAACGAGCCGCTCTGGTGGCTGACAAAGGTTGAAATAAAGTAGCCACCAAACAGGGCTACCGCATCCCCTATCACAGTGAGGACAGGAAGCATTAATATTGAACTGATCACTCTGGGAGTTACCAGTTTTTTCAAAGGATTAACCCCATGAACTCTAAGGATATCCACCTGATGGCCAAGCATCATAGACCCGAGTTCAGAAGCCACGCCAGAGCCCACCCTGCCGGCAAAAATGAGGGCTATGGATACTGGCCCCAGTTCCCGGATTATCACCAGTCCAACTATCTTCCCGGTATACATTTTCATCCCCATCTCAGCCAGTTCCGCTGATATCTGCAACGACAGCGCCATTCCTATGAAAAGAGAAACAAGGACAACGATAAACAGGGAACCCGTTCCCATATAATCCATCTGCTCAATTATTTCACGAAAATAGAAAGGCCTGCGAAAGCTGCCGAAGGGGGATTTAATAGATAAGATATAAAAATCCTGTAACCTGAAAACAAGTTTTTTTATATCCATTAGTTCATACAGGTATTTAACAATTAAATATCTTACCAGCAATTATACTGAACTTTCACTTTTTTATTAATAAAATAAGATCTTAGATGCTATCAAGTTAGCAAAAAAATCCAAAGAAACGCTCTGAATACGCAGACAGTTCCTTTCCCTTTGATCCTGTCCCTTAACACAAGTTGACAACAATCTAATGAATATGTAATATTTTTATTGCAACCAGTTCTTTCTTTAAAAACCATAAAATTTATTTAACAGGGAGGATTTTAATATGCGATTACAGTCCGTAAAAGACATCTACAATCACAAAAAAATTCTGACAGTTCTGTTTGCCCTTGTCTTTCTGGTAAGCCTGGCTGTTGGACTTCAACCGGCTTACGCAAACGGCAATGTTCAACCTCTGGTTGATACACAATGGCTGGCAGACAATCTGAACAACGAAAACTTGAAGATTGTTCACGTTGCCAGCATGGGAGGAAAGAAAGAACATTTTGACATGAAGCATGTCCCTGGTTCAGTTTATCTGGGCATTGGCGAACTTATGGGTGGACTTGGAGGTAGCAGCACCCCACCTGACAAAGCAAAATTTGAGACCTTAATGGGTGCTCTTGGAATTAATAATGATTCACATGTAATCATTTTGGGTGGTAGCGGGGATAATGTTTTTATTTATGGTGCGTTCTGGCTTATGAAATACCATGGCCAAAAGAACGTTAGCATTCTTGACGGCGGTGTAAGGAAATGGATGAAAGAGGGACGCAAGACTTCGGGAAAACCAACACCCATAAAAAACACGAAATACAGTGCCAGTCCTGATAGTTCAATCTTTGCAACCGCTGATGACGTATTAAAAAGCATCAATAATTCAAAAGCCGCCTTAGTAGATGTTCGGGGTACTGATGAATATATCGGAACAAACGTTATGGGTAATAAAAGGACCGGGCATGTACCGGGGTCCATTCATATGGAATTTTATTCATCTAACATGACGCAGGACGGAACATTTAAATCATTAAAAGATTTACAGTCTACATATACGGCAAAAGGAGTAACAAAAGACAAGGAAGTAATAATTTATTGCCAGGCAGGGGTTCGTGCCGCTAATACACATTTTGTCCTCCAGTATCTCCTGGGTTATCCAAATGTAAAGAACTATGTCGGCTCATGGGGTGAATGGAGCAGCAGACTTGATCCCTCTAAATACCCTGTAGAGAAATAGATACTAATTAAATACTTTATTTAAGGAGGTAGGATCATGGTCAAAAAAATAGCTGTTCTCGTCAGAGACAGACAGGGGGAAGCCCTCAGGATGGGAGTGGGACTGATTCTCGCAGATGATGAAATTCATGCATTTGTTCTGGACAGAAAGGTCGAAGACACAGATGACAATAATTTAAATGTCGAAACAATGGGGGACATGGACGTTAAACTGTACACGAACTGCAAAGACAATGAAAATATGGAGTTCCTGTCAACCGAAGAGATAGCGCAGAAGCTACTCGAATATGACCATGTATTACCTTATTAATAAAGAACGCAAAAAACTGCAGTTCCAAATAAATGAGTTAAAGGAGGACAACGCATGAAGGTCCTATATCTTTTGAGAGACGAACCTGATGAAACAGGCAACAAGATTATTGAAGAACATAAAAAATCAAATGAAGTAACAATTATAAATATCAATGAAAATAAAAACTACGACGAAATAGTTGATGCGATTGCATCAAATGATAAAGTCATTTCTTTGTAAATTAACCGGCAATATTGCTGTGAAAAGCTTTTATATCGAAGGAGATTTATAAAATGAAACTAGGAATACTCGTTAACACAGATAAACACCTTGACGATATCATAGGGATCACAAAATCTGCCCTGACTAAGGGACATGAAGTAACGATCTTTAATATGGATGCGGGCACAAAACTGCTCGGCAACTCTTCTTTTCACGAATTATGTAAAACAGAAGGAGTTACAATGAGTTTTTGTGACCACAGCGCTAAAAGAGAGGAAATTTCGAGCGAAGGAATTCCGAGTGAAATAGTTTGTGGCAGTCAGTTTGACAATGCCAATATGAATCACGATTCTGATAAGATGATAGTTCTTTGAGTTATCGGGCCGTTTGAAAGGACCGAAATAATCTTATCTTAGACAAATCACACACCTTTAAGGGGACAATACTGCTTTTTTAGATCAGAGATAAAAAAAAGTAATCACTGGATTATTTTTTTTTATTGGACTATAGATGTCATGTATATTATGATGAATTTTCGTTCAAGCAGTAAAATGATTACTATCCATAAGTCTTGAAAGAAATCCTAAAAATTAAAATTGAAATAAGGAGGTTTATAAACTTGTGGAAAACATAGAAAAAAGGAATCAACTGTGGGCCTTTATAGTCACGGGCGCTCTTATCCTGATCAGTCTGATTTATTACAAGGCAAATGTTTACTATATTTACCTTGTTGTTTACATCTGGTTTGGCTTTGCTTACGGAATGATGCTTCAGTATGGCAGGTTTTGCATGGCCTCGGCCTCACGAGACCTTTTTGCTGCCGGTGTGCCGAGAATGGCAGTGGGCATAATGATAGGCCTTATCTTCTTTAGTCTCGTTGGCGTCATTTTATCTTCAACAGGCATGAGTACCTTCCATGCGGGCCCCATCGGATCTCATGAAGTCATAGGGGGTATTATTTTCGGTGTCGGAATGGTCCTTGCAGGAGGATGTGCATCCGGTTCTTTATATAAGATCGGTGAGGGTAACGGCACGTCTATTCTTGCGATTTTGGGTATCTCTTTTGGTCAGGCAATATTTGTTGATATCGGCGGAATATTCAATAAGCTATTACCTCAGTCATGGGTAGAAAGAGCTCAGGCAACCACCTGGATTCCCAAGGAGAATATGACATCATGGTTTGACCATTTCCTTGCAGGAAATGTATTCTTAAAACCCCAGATTATACTGTCAGAAACTGATGCCATATCATCAATGGCCAGCGGAAATATGAGATTTTTCCTGGGAAATTCGCTAATCAATACAATCATTCCTGCTGTTTTGGTGCTTATAATCATATATTATTTCTATTCCAGAAAAGGTTTTATGAAAAAGAGAAAGAAGAAAAACCTGAGCACCGGCTTTGGCGCTGATATTACCGGAGCCTGGACAATGATAACTGCATCCCAGAGGACTACAATGATGGCTATACTCATAGGAGTAACTGCCGGAGTACATATACTTGCAATGAAGGGAATGCAGATCAAATTTGGCATCAATAATTTTGGACAGCTTTTAACAAGAATGGGGCACACCGGTGATGTGTCCATAACGGGCAAAGTATTTGACCCGGGTTACTGGTATATAACAACACAGGAAGCGCAGATTGCCGGATGGCTAATGGAGAAGGTAGGCTGGAATGTCAGGGACAATGTATTCTTTGGTATCATGAACGGACTTCCTGAGCTGTGGCGTAACCCTGCCCTCTGGATGTCAATAGGCATTATCTTTGGAGCAATGGTAATGGCTCTTTTGAACAAGGAGTTTAAGTGGAAACTTCCCAAGGGCGAACTCATTGTATGGGGACTCGGAGGTGGCTTGCTTATGGGTGTAGGCGCACGAATTGCCCTCGGCTGTAATATAGGCGCATTTTTTATCAGAGTTGCCGGCGGCGATCCCGGTGGATGGTTATTCGGCATTGGCATGGTAGTTGGCGGTTATATTGGCGTTAGATTCTTTAACTGATAAACAGAAAAAAAGATAGAAAAAGAAATGGAGGCTTTTTAAAATAACAAAACGCCTTTAAGTAAAGGAGGAAGTTTATTATGACAATGAAATTTAAAAAAGTAAGTGATGGTAATTATATGTTAGATGTATGTGGTTATGTATGTCCAAACCCACAAATTTATTGTAAAAAGGCACTCGAAAAAATTGAAG
>PVMS01123413.1_pt1 | contig 12172 bp, 9 predicted proteins | sample 1853461 | NCBI WGS metagenome assembly PVMS01 (sample SAMN08582032, study PRJNA380276) | Marine sediment metagenome, whole genome shotgun sequencing project. | isolation source: ocean sediment barecode stripped | collected 2017
TCTCTATCACCGGACCTGATGTGCTTTTGATGTTAACACCCATTTCTGCAGCAATAATATACGCAAGGGTGGTCTTGCCAAGGCCTGGAGGACCGTAGAAGAGAACATGATCAAGTGATTCACCACGACCGCGAGCCGCCCTGATAAAGACCTTGAGATTCTCCTTTACCTTGTTTTGGCCGACGTATTCCGTAAGGATCTTCGGCCGCAGAGACAGGTCGAAGGAGCGGTCATGGTGAATCACTTGATCATGTTCTCTTCTACGGTCCTCCAGGCCTTGGCAAGACCACCCTTGCGTATATTATTGCTGCAGAAATGGGTGTTAACATCAGAAGCACATCAGGTCCGGTGATAGAGAAACCGGGGGATCTGGCCGCTGTTTTGACCAACCTGGAGCCGGGTGACGTCCTGTTTATTGACGAGATTCACCGTCTCTCCCCAGTGGTTGAGGAGATCCTCTACCCAGCGATGGAGGACTATCAACTTGATATTATGATCGGTCAGGGTCCGTCGGCGCGCACGATCAAACTCGACATCCCTCACTTCACTTTGGTCGGTGCAACGACGCGCGCCGGGCTGCTCTCATCACCGTTACGAGACCGTTTTGGCATTCTGAACCGGTTAGAATTCTATACCCAAGATGAGCTGGCAACGATCACCACACGGAGTGCAGGGATATTGGGAGTCGCCATAGAGGCCTCCGGCGCTGACGAAATCGCCCGTCGCAGCCGCGGTACGCCACGTATCGCCAACCGCCTGCTGCGCCGGGTCAGAGATTTCGCCGAGATCGATGGTGACGGTTCCATCTCTCAGGATATGGCGGATCAGGCTTTAATTCGCCTGGAAGTTGATCAACGTGGATTTGACCTGATGGACAGGCTATTATTGGAAACCATTATAGACAAATTCAGTGGAGGACCGGTTGGCCTCGACACCTTGGCGGCATCTATCGGCGAAGAGAAAGATACGATCGAGGATGTCATTGAGCCCTACCTGCTGCAACAGGGATTCATCAATCGAACTCCCCGTGGCCGGGTTGCAACTCATCAGGCTTACACACACCTGGGGCGTACGCCCGGGGCAGCGTCGCCATCGAAGACTCTTTTTACCTAATAAAAACTGATTACGTAAAAAGGCACGGTGGAAATTGAATTTTCTTTGTCACAAAGACAAATCTTGTGATAGCTTGATTTTGTGGGGGGTGATACATGCAACTTAGCCCTGCTAACACGCCCCGAGGGCCGTCATGGTGACGGCCCTTTCCTTTTTAATAACACCATAAAGCCATATCTACTCGCCACTTTCTGGTAAAGACGAAGTCGCAATAAAACTATGGATCCTTCACTGCTTCAACAGTTTCGCCTGCAATTAGCAGCTTGGATTGAAGCGCGGCTTAAGTTGCAGCGTCTGCCCTTTCAGCGTCTGGAGCTCTGTCCCGAGACTCTGACCGAGCTAGGCTGTCTCGCTCCAGACCTGGTGCTCTGGATAAACCGTGACAGTCAGTTAGCCGGAAGCATGATTCTGCTACCGGATGTTGTCGATGACTATGCTCTCGCCGAAGGGACTTCTCTCTGTAAAGCCTTGGGCCTTGGCCATTTTACGACCTGGGCAGCACGCGAAGTCTCGATCTGGGTTGTCGTGTCAGGAGAGTCGAGCCTGCTGCATTCCTTTCCCCTGCCACCGGCAAATCGGATTACCCCAGACGATTTTCAACGCACCCTTGATAACCTCCTCGAACGGCTTAAAGTCGTTACGGTAACTAGCGCTCCCCCTACGACAGAATATTCAGTCTATTATTTTGCAAATCTTTGTCTGCGCAACCTGCAGGAGCTTACGCCAGGCTTAACGATAAGCGCCCGTATGTCAGCTGGAGAAACGGCAGCAGACGCATGGGTTGAGCACGCCCCCATGGAAAAAGCCTGGATGAGTCTGTGGCGTATACTTTTCCTGCTCTGGCATGGGCGTTTACCACCTGGGCTACAGCCAGAGAGGCTTGAGCTTGCCTTTCGCTACGCCTTGTCTGAGCTGACGAGTGGCCAACTCTCGTGGCTTGAGATACTGGAGAACGAACCCCCTTTACCAGAGGAAGTTGCCGTTCGTTTGCATCATCTTGCCAGCAGGCTCAGACAACTCGGCTGGCCGCATAATAATGAACATTCACAAAAGCTGATCTGCCTTTTACTTGATGATGCCGCTCAGCGTTACGGGCTGGAGGCTCCTCTTCTCCCCTGGAACACAGATGAGATGCAGCTGTACGTTGCTTGTCAGCCGCCTCCGTCAGCAAGCTGTTTCTCTTTGATCGCCCCACGAGCGTACCTCGCCGGATGGACCGTTAAAAAGGCCCTGGGTGAAAAATCTGAAAACAGCGTCTACGCAGAGACTTTGCTGGCATTGAGCACTGTGCAACATCTCACCAGCGCCGTTGCTATGCTTCAGGGGACGCAACAATTGAGCCGTAAAGAACGCGACGACCGCTTGATTTTTTTGCGGCAGGTCTGGCCCAGCCGACGCTTCGATCTGCCCCGCAACGCTCCTGCCTGGCTATGGGATGCACTTTACCTCGCCGGCTTGATCTCTGAAGAACTATCTCTGGTCTTACCACATGGCTGGCACCGTGTTCCGGGTATCCTGAGCCTCTGGGAAACCCTTGTTGAACGCTATCAACTTACCAAGATCGCAGAGAGTGCATCAGGGATGCAATCACTGCATTTCCTTCAGGCGACAACAGATGCGACATCCGTTCGAGTCCATAGGGACGACCTGACCATCGAGATCCCGCCGGAGTTATTGACCAAACAAAAACCTGGAACGACGCAAGTCTGGCTGAAAGCGAATAAGCAAGTCGTGGAGCTACTCCGCAAACAAACAATGGCAGCGGCCGCGACTCATTGGTTGAATGAGCCAGAGGCTCTGACTTGGGGCCTCTTCCTTTTTCTACACACCCGTCTCGGTAGATACCTCTGGGGACTTTGCACTGACCAAGCCGCCTTACCTGAGTTCAATGCGACGGCAGCTGCCGTTCTAACTTTTGGCGTACCAATCCCAAACGAGAGCATACTGGCAGATCTGAGCATGATCGGCTTTTCTGACACACAGACGATCCCGGCCCCAGAGCTTCTGGAGCGTGAGTTCACCGACATCTTCGGGCCTACCCCCCCTTTGCCAGAGAGTTCAGTTCAGATCATCACTAAGCCCCCAAAGACTCGCCGCAGAAGCAAGACGTCCTCTGAACAGATTTCAGCCAAAGTCTTTCAGGACGGCATTCCACGTTTTCCTGAGCACTACATGATGCACATTTACCGACCAGAACTCAGTCATTACGAGCTCTGCGGTCCTCTTGAGATAGCCGAAGAATTTTTTGAACGGATATCGTTACGAACCATTGGTCAGGACCATGCCATCGAAGTCACGGGTAAAACTGTCGCCGAAGCACTTCTGCTTGCCTCCTATTCAGGAGAAGCCAAGGTTTCTCTGCCAGCAGATGAGGGCCTCCTTGAAGAACTGGTTCAGAGCTACAGATCCGACCTGGAACAACTCTGGGACAAGCTGGTCAGAGAATGTCGCCGTTTTGAACCGCACCGCCAGACGGCGATCAAACTAGCCAGGAAGATCTGGCAACTGCAAGGCCTGCCCCCAGAAGGTGCCCACTGAAGCAGAGAAACGCTCATAACCTGCATGGCACGTAAAGGCTTAGTTCTCTGGCCTTTTTACACAAACCATATTAGTATGTAACGATTACTGATTGAAAAAGGCTTATCTTATGAATGTTCTACTGCATATGTGTTGTGCTAACTGTGCCATCTACCCAATCCGGGTTTTGCGCGAATCAAATCATACAGTTGTTGGCTATTTCTTCAACCACAACATCCATCCTTACCAGGAATACCGTAAACGCCTGCAAGCTGTTGAAGAATACGCTGCGGCCAGTGAACTTGAGGTTATATACAAAGACGAGTACCTGCTTGAAGATTTTCTGGCACAAGTTGCATCAGAGCCAGCAAACCGCTGCACCTATTGTTATCAGTCGCGTCTCAAACAGGCGGCAGAATATGCAGCCGTTTCCGGATACGATGCCTTCAGCACAAGCCTGCTCTATTCTCGCTATCAGAACCATGAACTGATCCAGAAGATGGGTGAGGAACTGGGTCAGCATTACGGTATTGAATTTCTCTACGAAGACTATCGGACCGGATGGCAAGAAGGGATCAAAGCGTCCAAAGCCATGGGCCTCTACCGGCAGCAATATTGTGGATGTATTTATTCAGAAAAAGACAGGTACCACCCCAGCAATAACAACTGATTAATAATGGTCTGTTCCTTACCCTTGGCATCTTCAGCAGCCAGTTAATCGACAGCCAACAGGCTGTTAGGAGGCTGTCCTATGTATACCAAACCTAGACTGGGTCTTGCTCTTGGCAGTGGCGCCGCCAGAGGCCTTGCTCATATCGGTGTACTCAAAGTCCTCGAAGAAGCTAACATCCCGATTGACATCATCACAGGGACCTCAATGGGGGCCTTGATCGGTGCCATGTACGCAGCCGGAGTGCCGGTCGTGCAGATGGAACAGGTGGCGCTGGAAATCGATTGGCGCAGCATGGCCAAGCTGCTCAACCAAGTGATTCCGACATCGGGCCTGACTGACGGCAAAAAGCTTGTCGCATTCATTGCCGAATTACTACCAGCGAGAGAATTCAAGGATCTGCGCTACCCGCTGGCCGTTACAGCAACCGACATCAATACCGGCGAAGCCATAATTATCAAGAAAGGTGATCTTCTTGAAGCACTTCGTGCCAGCCTGGCCTTTCCCGGCATCTTCCCACCAGTTCGCTTTGGGAAACGCTTTTTGGTCGACGGAGGCCTTTGCAAACCGCTTCCAACCGATATTGCCCACCACTTGGGGGCAGAAAAAGTGATTGGAGTCTGCACCATCCCCCCTGTCGTGAAGAAAACCCCGGAGACTTTTTTGCCAAGCATTCATGGTCATTCCAAAACCATCAAGCGTTGGCGTGATTTTTTCAGCACCAATAGAATAGAACAGGCATTTCGATCCGTCCTTGGTCATGAGATGGAAGAAACAGATGATGTATCAGAGAATCTGAGGGCTCCAAACATCTTTCGTGTCTGCGCGCAGAGTGTTGCTATCATGGAAAACGTTATCAATGAGCTACACTTGAGCCAGAACCCGCACGATCTGGTTCTCAGACCATCACTCAATGAAATTACCCTGCTTGAATTTCATCGTGCAAAAGAAATCATCGCTGCAGGAGAAGCCTCAGCAAGAGCCGCATTACCTAAGATCAAATATCTTCTCAAAACAGCTTGAAAGGCCTCTTTGCTCTGCTAACATATTGATATAATTATTTCATTTCGGCCAATCAAACCTTAACAAGGAGGCAATCATGATTGAACTTCTGGAGAAAACTGTGCTGACCGCTGTTGGAGCGATGACCCTCACTCAGAAAAAAGCTGAGGAGTTGCTGCACGAATTACGCGAGAAGCTCAACATCAGCGAAGAGGAAGGTAAAGATTTTTTAAAGAAAATCCAGGAGGCAGCAGTCCAGAGTCAGGAGAAGTTGCAAGAGCAGGCTCAGGAAGAGGTCAAAAAAGCTTGTGAACGTATGGGAGTAGTCACTACCGATGAATTTGACAAGCTGAAGAAAAAAGTCGCCAAACTGGAAAAAAAGCTGAAATAGATAGCCCTTACTTAATCCGGACATCGACATGCTACCAATCCTCCGCATTAACCGAAACATTCGCACGATCCGCCGCTACAGGACCATTCTCGGGGTCCTGATCAAATATGGTTTCGGTCATTTTGTCGAACAACTCAACATCGACTATTATCTTGAGCTCGGCAAGCGGATCGTCACGTTCAACAAGATGCCCAAGGAGTTAGAACGACTTAGCCAGCCCCAACGACTGCGCCTGGCTATGGAAGAACTCGGGCCAACATTTATCAAGCTTGGCCAACTGCTCTCCACCCGTCCCGACGTTTTAGGCAAAGAATACATCCAGGAATTCAGCAAACTGCAAGACGAAGTCCCTGCTGTTTCTCTAGAAGAAGTCAATGCTCAGATCCAGCGTGAGCTAGGCTATCCTGCTGAAGAACTTTTTGCAGAATTCTCCAAACAACCTATTGCTGCAGCCAGCATTGCTCAGGTTCATCGTGGCAAGCTAAAAAGCGGAGAAGATGTTGTTTTCAAAGTCCGGCGGCCAGGTATTGTCAAAATAGTTGAAACCGACATCGATGTCCTGATGGGGCTGGCCTATCTGGTTGAACAGCATATACCGACCGTTGCTCTTTACAATCCGATCGGACTGGTCAAGGAATTCCGACGCAATATCATGCGGGAAATGAACTTTACCCGTGAGGGTCGCACTGTCGACCGATTTGCTGCTAATTTCGCCGACAGCTCAACTGTTTATATCCCAAAAATTTTCTGGGATTACACAGGTGACATTGTCCTGACTATGGAGTTTGTCCCGGGCATCAAGATCTCGGAACTGGACGCGCTCAAAGATCAAGGTTATGACCTCAAAGAGATTGCCCGTCGTGGCGCCGACTCCTTTCTCAAACAAGTTCTGGATTTCGGCCTTTTCCATGCGGACCCTCATCCTGGCAATGTTTTCATTCTCCCAGATCAAGTCATCTGCATGCTCGATTACGGCATGGTTGGTCACCTTGGTCAAGACCTTAAAGATCAGTTAGTTGATCTTTTGCAAGCCCTGCTTAGCAGAGATGTGGACAGCATCATTTCTCAGTTGCTTTACTCGGGAGAGTTGGCAGACAACTCTGACCTGAAGAACCTGAGGCGCGACCTGAACGATTTTATTGACGACTACTACGATATCGTCCTACAGGACATCAACGTCGGCAAACTCCTATCAGAATTCATTGAGATTCTGACACATTATCGTATCCACTTCCCTGCGGACTTCATGATGTTGGCGAAGGCCCTGATCATTATGGAGGGAGTCGGGCTTCAGTTAGACCCCAATTTCAATATGGTTTCGCACATGCGGCCGTATGTAAACAAATTGGTCCTTGAACGTTACAATCCGAAGAACTTGGCCGCACAAGCAGGTCGCATTGCTCAATCTTACTCATCACTGGCCAAGAGTCTGCCTCATGACATCAAGGAATTTCTCAACCGTATCAATCGCAACCAGTTCAAAATTGATCTTGAGCACCGTGGCCTGGACAAACTGGCAACCGATCTAGACCGCTCCAGTAACCGGGTATCTTTTGCTGTTATCATCGGTTCGCTGATTGTCGGTTCCTCTCTGGTCATGCAGATCAATAAAGGTCCCATGCTTTTTGATTTCCCCGTACTGGGGTTGCTGGGATATTCTATCGCAGGGTTACTTGGTCTGTGGCTGGCAATAGGAATCCTGCGATCAGGACGTTTGTAGAAAGTGTGTCTTTAATACCACGTTAGTTGCAACTATAGGACTACACATCTATCACCACATCATTACCACTTAGAATTCATCTGTGTTTTCCGTAGGTTACGCCACCCACATACTGGCAAGATAATTGCATTACTATCACAACCTAACCGAAACATATTTACATCTTTTAAGGATTAAGCGTAATGAGTATGATTTTTCAATCCACCATTGCCCGCCCAACAGCGATCTCCGGCATTGGTCTACATACCGGGCAACGTATCAACATGACACTCCGACCCGCAGAAGCTGGTGTTGGCATTGTCTTTCATCGTATATTGGAAAATCACACTGTCACAATAAAGGCCACTGCAGAGAACGTCGTTGACACCCGCATGGCAACGGTTCTTGGCAAGGGAGATGTTCGCATTTCTACGGTTGAGCACCTTCTGGCCGCTCTTTCTGCTTACGGCGTTGACAACTTGCACATCGATATCGATGGGCCGGAAGTTCCGATCATGGACGGCAGTGCAGCACCATTTGCTTCTATTATTGAAGAAGCAGGCCAGCATAGGCATCAGCAGAGCCGTAAATTCCTGGCTATTCGCAAACCGGTATCGGTCATTGATGGCGAAAAACGCGTCAGCATTATCCCGTCACGTTTTTTCCGCATCACCTTTGATATAGCTTTTCAACATCCATGCATCGCGTTACAACAGCGCTCAGTCAAAGTCACTCCAGCAGGATTCCGTCGCGATCTGGCACCAGCACGCACCTTTGGATTTCTACGCGATGTCGAGATGCTTAAAGCAGCAGGTCTCGCCCGCGGTGGCTCGCTGGAAAACGCCATTGTGGTTGATGATGAGCGTATTCTGAATCCAGAAGGGCTTCGTTTCCAGGACGAGTTCGTCCGTCACAAAATTCTGGATGCCATCGGTGATTTAAGCTTGATTGGCTACCCTATCCTCGGCCATGTTCGCGCATTTAAAGCAGGGCACGACATCAACCACCAGTTGGTTCAAAAAGTGCTCGAGAACCCTGAGAACTGGCAACTTCTTGAATTCAGTGAAGATGACCTCGAAAAGTCCCTGCAGGTGGCGCCACAAACGTTTGCAACAGATCTGGCTTTTTCAAAAGCGTAAGGTATTCTCAATGTAACCATACAAAGGCAGCCTCTTCGGCTGCCTTTTTTCATTTATCCTGATCAGTGATCACATTGTTAAACAGTTGATGCTTGCATAAGCAACGTTTTACGCCTAGAATTGCTCAACGATAGAACTCTCTCATGTCCAAACTAAATTCTTCCAATACATCAAACACTGAATCTCGCAAACGTCGCCGAGAATGGCTGCTCGTGGTGGTTATTACCGGGCTTGTCGCCCTGTCTCTACGCTACCAAGGGCAACTCTTTGACCTGACCTCTGAGATCCCCCTTTCAGGCAACATTCTCGTTCTTGCCCTGATCAACTTGAATATCCTGTTGATCATCTTCTGCCTCTTTCTTGTCATGCGCAACATTTTCAAGCTATTGCTTGAACGACGACGGGGTATCCCAGGTGCAAAGTTACGCAGCAAATTAGTACTTTCCTTTATCGCACTCTCTCTCATCCCGACGATGCTGCTTTTCTTTGTCTCTGCCGGTTTTATAACCAACTCCATTGAGAACTGGTTTAATAGTCAGATAGAAAATTCTCTCAAGGAGTCTCTCGAAGTTGCGCAGACCTACTACAAGAACTCCGCCAGCAATGCGCTCTACTACGCCGATCAGATTTCACAGGCAATTAAAGAACAGAAGCTACTCAACGAAGACAACCTACCTGTACTGGAAGAATTGATTCACAAAAAGCAGAAAGAATACAACCTCGGCATCGTTGAGGTGTTTTCCGCAACTCTTGAAGAACTCGTTCGCGCTGTAAATCCTCAGGTTCCCGCTGCGGACTTTACTGACCCTGGTTCCGACAGTATTCGTGAAGCCTTGCAGGGAAATCGATTTACCCGCATCAGTCCGATCGGGCGGGCTGATTTAATTCGCGGAATTGTCCCCGTCTACTCGAATTGGAATCAAAAGGATGTTGTCGGAGTCGTCGTCGTCAACTATTACGTCCCCTATTCGCTGGTCAACAAGATGAAAGAGATCAGAAGTTCGTTTGAACAATACAAATCGACCAAATTGCTCAAAGGAAAAATCCAAAAAGGTTATGTTCTTTTTCTTCTTCTGATAGCACTGGTGATAATTTTTCTTTCGACCTGGGCGGGCTTTCATCTTGCTCGTGGCATAACAGAACCTATTCATGATTTGGCTGTAGCAACAAATCGCGTTGCCTCTGGTGATCTGAATGTCACTCTTGAAAGTCACAGCGACGATGAAGTTGGCTCTCTGATGGAAGCGTTTAACACCATGACAGCTGATCTTCGCGCCGGCCAGAAGGCAATTCGTAGGGCCAATCGCGAACTACAGGCATCCAACCTTGAACTAGAGCAAAGACGGCGCTACATGGAAATCGTCTTAGCAAATGTTACTGCTGGGGTTATCTCCATCGACAGTCGTGGGCACATTACGACTATCAATAAATCAGCCGCAAGGTTACTCAGTCTCAACACGGTTAAGGTTATCGGTCGCAATTTTCGCGATATCGTCAGCACAGATTACCTGCCTATGATCAAAGGGATTCTAAAGGAACTGATTGGCTCGGGAAAAGACTCTATACGTAAACAAATAACCCTTCCTACAGGCGACACAAAAGTCATATTGCTGGTCAATGTTACAACCTTGAAAGATGAAAACGATGAATTTATGGGTACAGTTGTGGTCTTTGATGATTTGACCCAGTTGCTTAAGCACAGAGGATGGCAGCATGGCGTGAAGTGGCGCGGCGGATCGCCCATGAAATCAAAAACCCACTGACACCGATCCAACTATCAGCCCAACGTCTACGTCGCCGTTACCTTGCTCAGTTTGACGCAGATGACACAGTCTTTGATGAGTGTACGGCAATGATTATCAAGCAGGTTGATGACCTGAAAAACCTGGTTAACGAATTTTCAAGTTTTGCGCGTATGCCTGCAAGTAATCCAAGTTTAAACAACCTCAATGACGTCCTTAATGAAGCCTTGGTGCTTTACCAGGAAGGTCATAAGAAAATTGACTTCAAGCTACAGATAGACCCTTCTCTACCAGTTTTCAGCTTGGATAGAGAGCAAATCAAGCGTGTCATTATTAATCTGCTGGACAATGCTATAGCTGCAGTCAATGGTAATGGGCAGATAACCCTTGAGACATCATTCAATAAAGTTTTAAAAATCGCAACATTGAAGGTTAGTGACAATGGCTGTGGAATTCCGGCAGAAGACAAACCAAGGCTATTTGAACCTTATTTTTCTACCAAAAAGTCTGGAACAGGCTTAGGCCTTGCTATTGTTTCAACTATTATTTCTGATCACAATGGTTATATTCGGGTACGTGACAATGAGCCTCAAGGAACACATTTCATTGTAGAATTTCCAATTACTTCTGAAGTCGCTCAGGCATAACGTAATTACAGCCAGGAGGAAATATGAAATCGATTCTGATCATCGATGATGAACAAAGTATACGCGAAAGCCTGACGGGGATATTACAAGACGAAGGGTTTGCGCCTTTCTCAGTCGAAAGTGGTGAGGCTGCAATAGCAAAGGTCAGCGAAGACAAACCTGATCTTGTTCTGCTGGACATATGGATGCCTGGCATGGACGGAATGGAAACATTGACCAGGATTCGTGACATATATCCCGATCAACTGGTCGTCATGATGAGTGGACACGGCACAATAGAGACCGCTGTCAAGGCAACCAAGTTAGGCGCTTATGATTTTATTGAAAAACCTCTTTCTATCGAGAAGGTGTTACTCAGCATTCAGAATGCGATGAAAGTCGGTCAACTGGTCGAAGAGAACCGTGATCTTAAAGCTCGAATCGGTAAAGAATATGAGATGATTGGCAGCAGCAAACCGATCAATGATTTGAAAAAGCAGATCAAGATTGCTGCTCCAACGTCAGGCTGGGTTCTCATCTCAGGTGAAAATGGTACGGGCAAGGAATTGGTCGCCCGAGCGATTCACCACAACTCAAAAAGACATGAAAAACCATTTGTAGAAGTCAATTGCGCTGCTATCCCGGAAGAACTGATAGAATCAGAGCTCTTTGGCCACGAGAAAGGATCGTTCACCGGCGCGACCACGCAACGCCGAGGCAAGTTCGATCAAGCCCACCAAGGCACACTATTTTTGGACGAAATCGGAGATATGAGCCTAAAAACTCAGGCAAAGGTGCTACGCATCCTGCAAGAACACAAATTCGAAAGGGTGGGTGGCAATAAGACCATAGAGGTTAACGTACGTGTCATTGCAGCAACAAATAAGAACCTCGAAAAGGAAATCGCTGATGGAAACTTTCGCGAGGACCTCTACTATCGTCTAAATGTTATTCCTTTCCATGTCCCTTCTTTACGTGACCGTAAGGCGGATATTTCACGTCTTGCCGCTCATTTTCTGGAACACTTTTGCAGAAAAGAAAGTCGCGACACGAAGAGATTGGATGACGAATCGATGCAAATAATCACAAACTACTCATGGCCTGGGAATGTAAGAGAGTTAAAAAACCTGATTGAGAGATTAGTGATTATGTCTCCAGGCATTACGATTACCCGCAACCAACTCCCTCAGTCCATACATAACAATCGTCATGCTACTTTAAAAGGACAGAAGTCAATCAGCCTGACATCAAACAACTTCCGTTCTGCCAAAGA
>PVMS01068797.1_pt1 | contig 12168 bp, 11 predicted proteins | sample 1853461 | NCBI WGS metagenome assembly PVMS01 (sample SAMN08582032, study PRJNA380276) | Marine sediment metagenome, whole genome shotgun sequencing project. | isolation source: ocean sediment barecode stripped | collected 2017
GATCATAACCGCCCAAAACTTGAGCTGGTCAGAATAACTTTACCACGACGTGTATATACCCAATCGCACATTGATGTAACTGTGGAATCTATCGCGGAAGTTTACAAACGTAGACAATTCATAAAAGGATTAAAATTCACTTATGAGCCCGAGTATTTGCGTTTTTTCCAGGCAAGGTTTGAACCCATAAAATAAATTCCATCAAACAAAATCAAACTTCTAAGCTGGGTAATTTTATTATCCAGCTTTTTTGATACTTAACAATTGGATGACCTTCGCATTTCCCTTTATTCTTATATTTTAACTGTATTTGGAGGTTGATAATATGCCACTGGTCCCAGATTACATCCACGATATGATGAGTTACATTCCTGGCAAACCTATTGAAACAGCGCGCCAGGAATTGGGCTTAGAAAATATTATTAAATTAGCATCGAATGAAAATCCGTTAGGGCCTTCTCCGCGAGCCTTGGCAGCCATGCGCAAGGCCTTAATCCATGTACATCGCTTTCCTGATACGTATGGATTTATGCTCCGTAAAAAACTGGCCGAAAATTATAAAATAGATCTTGAAAACGTAATACTGGGGGCTGGATCAGAAGGTATCATAAATACAATTTTACGCACTTTTCTTTTGAAAAGTGATGAGATTATATCGGCTGCAAATTCATTCATGGGTTTTCGTGTACTCGCCAATTCAACCGGCCGAAAAATCCACTGGGTACCAATGAGAGATCATCATTATGATTTGAATGCAATTGGCGCTAGGGTAAATAATAACACAAAAATCATTTATATCGCCAATCCAGATAACCCGTTAGGTACTTTCATTCCTTCTTCATCTTTTATAGAATTTCATAAATCAATTCCTGAACGTGTTCTGATTATTTTGGATGAAGCATATTTTGAGATCGCCCGGCAAAATAAGGATTATCCTGATTCGCTGTCATTTCGATACGATAATGTTATCACTCTGCGTACCTTCTCAAAATTATATGGACTGGCAGGCATGCGGATCGGCTATGGATTTGCCCGTAAGGAGTTAATTAAAAACCTTATGAAAATTAAGGTTCCTTTTGAGCCTTCGTATTTAGCCCAAGTTGCTGGTTTTACTGTGTTGGATGATAATAATTATATCCACAAATCACTTAAATTAATCGAACTGGGTAAAGAATTTTATTATGCTGAATTTAAAGCGCTCGGAATAAAATATATTCCATCAGCAACAAATTTCATCACAACCATTTGGGATTCCGAAGAACAAGCTGAAACCGTGACGCAGAAAATGTTGAACAATGGAGTAATCATTCGCCATCTGGCTGCCTTTGGGTGGCCAAAATTTATCAGGATATCAATCGGGCAACCTGATGAAAATCAAAAATGTATCGATTCATTGAAAACCATCCTATCCTGATTCCAAGTGATATGTAAAAATGGTTATTCCTTCGTTAGCTAAGCGGATTTATCAAGCCCAATGCTTTGGCAATGTTGAACCAGTTGAATATATGGTGCCCTATCCCAATTTAGGATCCCTGCCTGAAGGGCAAACAATAAAACATGGTGACCATCTTCTCTACAAAGACATATCTGTAACCAATAAAGATTTTTTCAATAGAGTCAATAAGACTGCCAATTGGCTGTTAAAAAATGGGGTGCAACCAGATGACAGAATCCTGGTGAAAAATATGAAATTCCCATACGCAGAGATTCTGGCATTTGCTATTTGGACAATAGGAGCGTCAATTGTCATTACAAGTGGGAATGATTCAGACCAGGTGGAAAAGGTTGTTAAACCAAAGTTGATAATTGACAATTTTGATCAATCAGTAATTAATAGTCTCGAAAAAGAATCCATCGATTTCTACCCAAATAAAAAACCGCTGCTCAATTCCGAAGCTTTAGTATATCTAAATAATAATCGCGCTGTTCAATTGAGCCACTACAATTTGTTGGTAAACACTTACGGCGTTCAGCAACTGTTAAATGTAACATCGGATACATCGATCCAAATCGACTTACAATCCAATTCAACCACCTGGACAGTGCTTCAAGCAATTCTGCCTTTATACTCTGGTGCAACAATCACAACAGGCAATGCAGATATTCAGTTCTCAACCGATCATCATAATAAATCAGCAGATTATATCATTGAAAACGATTTGAGTAATATCAATAACCGCAGACCGAAAAAGATATATGTTATTCCTGAGGCCACCGCGGTGTTGGGTATTGGGAATGATCCAAATTTCCTCATATCCTACAATCTCAAAGACAATAGACTCACAATAAATGGCCCTTCCGTGATGATGGGTTACTTAGATAACGCGGAAAACAATAGAGTGTTTACAGAAAATTCATTAATATTAAAAATCTAAGCATTTCACCGCCAAATATATCAAAATGATATATCAATCACTACAATAGATATATTTTAGCTTAATATTTATATTATAATATTTCCTTATAACATTATTTATACAGTACTTACATACTACGAAAATAAAATTGGCATCAGAATTGCATGTTTGTTAACAATAATAATTAATTCAGACAGAGGTAGTTACATGAAAAACAATAAATTGAAAAATTCTTTAAACGCTATTACAGGTTTTATTGTACTAACTATTCTATTTTGTATAATGCCAGTAAGCGTTCTTGCTCAAAATGCTGTTAATGTTGAAAAAAACGAGCATGTCTTTGTTGATCGCATGGACAATTGGAGCAAGGAAATGGATAAGTGGGGTGAAGACTTTGGTGATGCAATAGAATATGGTTTGCCACTCCCGCAGCTTCCTGAGTTATTTTCTCCAAATGAAAATGATGGTGACGGTCCTGTGCGCTTAGGATTATATCTTGATAATATTGATTTTGAAACTGCATATAAAAATCATTACCCGCATAATTATGGCGTTTATGTATCAAGCGTCATCAAAAATGGCAGCGCCGATAAAGCCGGTATAATCAGCGGTGATATCATCATGACCTTTAATGGTGAAAAAGTTCGCTATGAAAAGCACCTCCTTCAATTGCGGGATAGCCAAAATATTGGCGATGTGGTTACAGTAACCATATTCCGCAGTGAGAAAGAAATGACGGTTAACCTAGAATTTCTTGAGCCAGAAATCCGCGTTTATTCCGATCGTTACAGATCTGACAGGGGTAAGCGGTTAACTCCGGGTTATGGTGGTGGTGGACCGGAATTATTCATAATGAATTTCAGTTTTGATGGTATAAATAAATTTCTAGAAATGAATGGATTTGATGGCATGTATACCAATGTTTGGGGTGGTTTTGGCATGGGAAACATTGGTGACGGATGGTTTATCGGAGGCATGGGTGCTGGTATGGAGAAAAGGGAGAAAATCAAGGTCGATAACGTCACCAGAAGATATAGATTCCAAACTGGATTTGGCGGCGTAACGGTCACAAAAAAATACCCATTCCGCACAAATAACATAGTCTTTGATTTTGAAATGTTGTTAGGTGGCGGTGAAACATCCATTGAAGTATATGAAATCGACGGTGATTTTTCATGGAATGAAGATATCCATGCATCCAACAGCTATTCATTAAGATATAAAAAAGGATACTTCTTATACCGGCCATCAGTTGGGCTATTGGTTCGGATTAAAAACTGGGTTGGAGTGCACGGTTCAGTTGGTTATTTAGGTACCTATTCTCCTAATGGTAAATGGGAGGATACAAATTTTAAATACACCGTTCAGGGAGATTCGCCGGACACGCCTTCAGGCCTTTCCTATACCCTTGGTATTTGGTTTGGATTCTAAATAAGTGTGTCCTGACTGGGCGAATTATATGTGGCCGGTTTAATGCATTTTCCGGCCACATTCTTTTTTTTAAATCAATTGGTTTAAAAATCCATAAATTCATTTTATTCCTTAATTTCGCACATGGAACAAAACTTTTTTGCAATTATTTCCAAAAAAGTCATAACGACTGTCATTGCCATCGGATCAATGTTTTATTCAACAATAGATGGTATCAATGCCTCTTTTTCAGATATCGATTATTATTCGAGAGGGGCGCAACTTTATATTAGTACGTCCTTGATAAACTGCTTTACCGAAGATTTAGATTTGATATTCGCTTCGGGTGAAGAAATTCAAATTTATTTTCTATATGAAATTGTTCAAAATGAAGATCAGGAAATTATTCGTGGTGATACTATATACCATTCAATCCGGTTTTCGCCTGTTGATCAACTTTACAGCATATTTCATTCAGAAAAGCAAGCCAGGTTCCTATTTGAGTCAATTGAAAAAGCAAAATCCAGTTTAGTAACTTTAAATGAAGTATCAATTGTTCCAATCGGTACGCTACAAAATGAAAATGCATATTATTTGAAATTATCGGCGTGGATGGGAACGGTAAAAATAGCTGGCATGAAGGAATCGTTGAATCTTATGTATTATTGGAATAGTATTAAACCGGAAAGGGCATCCACAATGTTTGTGAAAGCCGAGCTGCAGAAGTGAGAATTCCAATCCCATCTTTTCGTGTTCAGATTGTCATTCTGGTATTATTTCTAGTTATCAATTCCGCATTATTTTTCCGAAATTATTTCTTAGACAGCTTTCAAACGTATACTCAAAATGTCGAGTCACTACAAATTAACGAAAGGATTAATCAACTTTATCATAAATACCAATCAAAGCTTGATACTGTTGATCAAAAAGAATTCAAAAACGATATTGAATCAATTCTTGTCACGGAATCTCAAAAATCTATCGTTCAAAGAATTTTCCGTGATGAGATCAAACTATATTCATACTTCATATTTATATTCATAACATTAATCGCACTTTTGCTGTTCCTGATAAGTTTCTATTTAATCACAAAACCGCTTCAGCGCCTACAAACAGCTACGTTTGAGATTGCACAAGGAAACTGGTCCACTAAAGTCCGCGAAAGTCGATTTTCACCATTGAATGATTTGATATTATCGTTTAACTCAATGACTGGGGAATTATTTGAAAGTCGTAACAAGTTAATTCAAGCTGAGAAGGAATCCGCCTGGCGCGATATGGCTCGTGTATTAGCGCATGAAATAAAAAACCCATTGACGCCGATCAGGTTATCAATTGATCGCCTGGAAAATAAGTATCGTTTAAAATCAAATGATATAGAAGCAGTTTTTAAAAATGTTAAAAAAGTGATTCGTGAAGAAGTGGATAATCTCCAGAAACTGGCAACTGAATTTTCAATGTTCGCCCGGCTTCCAGAAACCAATCCAGCGTACTATGATATTAATATTCAATTAAAGGAAATATCTGAGCCTTATCTTAACAATGCAAAATTCAATTTTATTCTTAACAATGATATTCCTGAAATCTATGCTGATAAAAATCAATTAAAGCAAGTTTTTGCTAATTTGATTCAAAATGGTATTCAATCAATTAAAAATCATGGTAAAATTAATTTAATATCAATGGGAACTGAGGATTCTATTTTAATAAAAATTCAAGACAATGGAAGCGGGATAGAAGCTCAAGATTTACCGAAGATATTTGATCCATATTTTACAAAACGCGAAAAAGGTACTGGATTAGGCCTTGCAATTGTAAAGCGTATAATTGAACAACATGCAGGATCAATCAGCGTATCAAGCAGCGTTGGAGAGGGCACCATTTTTACATTATCGTTTCCAAAATATTCAAAAAAAATGAAGAATAAATCATGATAATTCTAATCGTCGATGACGAACAAAATATTCGAGCAACACTTAAAGACATTTTAGAGGATGAAGGTTTCGATACATTTACCGCTTCTAACGGAGATAAGGCATTAAAAACCTTGGCGAAGGAAGTGATTGATCTTGTTATTCTGGACGTCAAATTACCTGGTATGGATGGTATTGAAGTTTTTAAAAGGATTCGCCAATCATACCAGGATCTTGAAGTATTAATGATCTCAGGTCATAGCGGAATTGAAACTGCCGTGCAGGCAGTAAAACTCGGTGCATATGATTTTCTGGAAAAACCATTATCGATGTCCAAGATATTAACTGCTGCCAGGAATATTCAAGAAAAACGCAGTCTGCAGTCACAGGTGTTAAAAAATAAAACACCGCAAATTAATAAATATGAATTAATTGGTAAATCGCCGCAAATGGCTGAGCTTCTGAAAATAATTGATAAAGTAGCGCCCACTGAATCAAAAGTATTAATAAGGGGCGAGAGCGGGACAGGTAAGGAATTAGTCGCTTATGCGATCCACAAAAAAAGTAGGCGCAAACTCAAAGCGTTCATCAAGTTTAATTCTGCTGCGATTCCATCGGGCTTAGTAGAAAGCGAACTTTTCGGTCATGAAAAAGGCGCATTTACTGGCGCTGAAACACAGAAACTTGGAAAATTGGAACAAGCAAACGGCGGGACTCTTTTCCTGGATGAGATTGGCGATATGGATCTGATGGTACAGGCAAAAATATTGAGAGTAATTCAGGAGGGTACATTTGAGCGCGTAGGCGGCAATAATACTATTCATATTGATGTCCGATTATTAGCAGCCACTCATAAGAATCTGGAGGAAATGGTTCAAAATAAACTATTTCGAAACGATTTATTTTATCGACTAAATGTCATTCCTACTGAAGTGCCACCATTGCGCGAGCGTATCGGTGATATAAAAGTATTAGTTGAATACTATCTCGAAGTATATGCTCAAGAATTTAATGTATGGAAAAAATCAATTTTACCAACTGCTCTTGAAAAATTAGTCTATTATCCATTCCCTGGAAATGTCAGAGAATTAAAAAACCTGATCGAGCGGCTTTATATATTAGTGAATAATGATTTCATTACCGAAGAAGATATATTACCACACCTTAGAACTAACCTTGATGATGATACCAGTTCAACTATCGATATGGGTGGAAAAACATTAAGAGCTGCAAAAGGGATCTTTGAATATGAATATATTCGGTCTCAAATGGAAAAATCGAATTGGAATATTAGCCGAGCTGCTGAAAAATTAGGAATGCAACAGCCTAACCTCACACGAAAATTAAAAGAACTGGGAATCAAAAAGGGTTAATAAGATAACTATATATCTTCAAGCACATCAAGCGCGTGCGTTTTAGTCTTTACTTTTGGATAGCCTTTAATGATTACTCCGTTTTCATCAATCAAATAGCTGATTCTATGTATGCCATCGTATTCGCGGCCATACAGTTTTTTCTTTCCCCAGGCATGGTAAGCTTTAAGTACTTCTTTTGATTCGTCACTAAGCAGCGGAAACTGAAAAGTGTGTTTTGTGATAAATTTATTCTGCTTTTCAGGTGGGTCAGCACTCATGCCAATAATTTTAACGTTTTTATTTTCGAACTTTTGGAATTCATCCCGGAATCCCTGTCCTTCCGCAATTCATCCCGGTGTTCCAGCTTTTGGGAAAAACCATAATATAATTTTATGATTTCTAAATTGATCTAAAGTAACTGGGTCGCCATTGGCATCTGGCAATGTGAAATTGGGTGCTTTTTTACCACTATCTAACATGTGTATTCCTTTCTCAAATTTTGATTGTCGACCATTTCAAGCGCTCATCATTATTTATCAGCATCGCATGCACAGATTTTAACCCTTCTTTATGGCCTTTCCAAATCAGCTTATCGCAGGCATCATCAAAAGCAAGCCAGGCATAATCAGTATGTTCCGCAGATAATTGAATAACAGCACTTTTAACTTCGGCACCAAAAACAGGTACGAGATTCAGATGATCTCCATAAGCCTCATAAAATTGGCTGACATGCTCAGCAATAAACAATCGAATAGGGACCATACTTATTTCTTCTTGTATTTCGCGTAAAGCCGACTGCCGGGCCATTTCATCAGCTTTAATTTTTCCTGCAACACCCTGCCACAGTCCTCCATAGTTGCTTTTTAATGAACGTTTTAATAATAAATATTTCAAGGAGTTCTCCGTATATCTATAAATATATGTTTCAACAATTCGTACACTTAATTCAGTCAACTTCTTCTCCTTCCATATCTGAAATAATCGATTTTGTCCATTGCGAGTAATCACCAATTTTAATATGCTTTCGAATTGAGCTCATTAATTCTGCGAAATACTTCAGATTATGAATAGTGGCTAATCGGTGACCTAATATTTCGTTGATATTGAATAAATGCCTGAGATAAGAGCGCGAATAATTGCGGCATAAAGTGCAGGTACAATCAATATCTACCGGATTAAAATCATGTGAAAACTTTTTATTCCTGATATTGATTTTACCTTTCCATGTGAATAATTGTCCATTCCGAGCATTGCGGGTGGGAATTACACAATCAAACATGTCCATTCCCGACGCGACACTCCTGATAATGTCGGTTGGCTGCCCAACTCCCATTAAATAGCGTGGTTGATCAACTGGTAATATTTCATCCATCAAGGTGACCATCTCGATCATATTTTGCTTTTCTTCTCCAACCGCTAACCCGCCAACAGCCACTCCGCACATGGCAAATTTGACGACCTGATCAGCGCTTAAGCGCCGCAAATCTTCAAAGATACCGCCCTGCACTATTGGGAATAAATTTTGTTGGTAATTATACAAAGTATCATGCTTTTTTAAATATTTTATGCACCGCTCAGTCCAATTACTCGTTCTTTCTACTGCTTTGCGTACAGTATTCCTATCTGCGTCGCCAGGAGGACATTCGTCAAAAGCCATGATTACATCAGAACCTAATTTGCGCTGAATATCCATTGATAATTCTGGTGTCAAATGGTGTTGGCTCCCATCAAGATGCGATTGAAAAGTCACGCCATCTTCAGTAATTGAATTCATTTTTGCCAGGCTAAATACCTGAAATCCGCCACTGTCAGTCAGGACTGGTTTACTCCAATTAATAAATTTATGGAGACCGCCGGCCGCATTGATTATTTCAGCTCCCGGTCGAAGGTATAAATGGTAGGTGTTTCCCAAGATTATTTGGATCGATACCTGATTAAGTTCATCTGGTGAAACGGATTTCACCGCTCCGTGCGTACCCACTGGCATAAATACCGGAGTCTTAATTTCCCCGTGATCGGTTGTTATTATCCCGCTGCGGGCAGAAGAATTGGAATCTGAATGCTGGATAGAAAATTGCACTATTTTAACTAAAATAACTGATTAAAGACATCGCGGACGGTGTTAATTCTTTCGACTTTTATCTTTTTAGGATCATGTCTCGTATTTGTGCTTTTAAATTTTGGAATAAATGCTTTTTTAAATCCCAGCAACTCAGCCTCATTGAGTCGTTTACTTAATTGCGACACTGAACGAACTTCGCCTGCCAATCCCACTTCACCAATTATTACAGTATCTGACATGATTGATTTATTCAATGCACTCGAAGCGATGGCACAAATAATAGCTAAATCTGCAGCTGGATCATCAATCCTCATCCCCCCCACTATATTCACAAAAGTATCATTCATTCCCATGGATATCTTTAAACGTTTTTCTAAAACTGCCAGTAACATAGCGAGTCGACGCAGGTCAATTCCATTGACGTTTCGCTGTGGATTACCAAAATTAGCTTTTGACACCAGAGCTTGTACTTCAATTAGAATCGGTCGTGTACCTTCCAGTGAAGGAAAAACTGCTGATCCAGCAACATTGTCAATTTTTTCCGCAAGAAATAATTCTGATGGATTTGAAACTTCTACCATTCCACCTTCTCCCATCTGGAATATTCCCACTTCATTTGTTGCACCAAATCGATTTTTTACTGACCTCAATATTCGATGGTCATAACGTTCATCACCTTCTAGATATAATACTGTATCTACCATATGCTCAAGCATTTTGGGTCCTGCTATTGTTCCATCTTTTGTCACGTGCCCAATTATCATAATCGATATTTTCTTTTGCTTGCAGGTCTGTAGAAATCGTTGTCCTGATTCGCGAACCTGGCTTATTGAACCGGGCATTGAGTCTAGAGCATCAACGTAGATAGTTTGGATTGAATCAATAATTACCAGTTCAGGTTTATCAATTTCTATCTGTTCAATAATATTTTCTACGTTATTTTCACTGGATAAACTCAGTTTCTTTGTATTTATATTTAGCCGCTTGGCACGCAGAGCAATCTGCTCCTGGCTTTCCTCAGCCGACACATAAAGTGCGGCATGCTCCACTCCTCCAACTATCTGCAGGGCCAGCGTTGATTTACCAATCCCGGGCTGCCCGCTCAAGAGGAGCAATGTACCCTTTAAAAGTCCTCTACCTAAAACTCGATCAACTTCAGCTATTCTTGTGGATATCCTTGCGCTAGATTCATCGATTATTACATCATTCAAAGGCGTTACAGCACTTCGCGGAGTCTGACCTCTACTTTTTTTCTTTTTTGATAATTTAAATTCTTTGAGTGTTCCCCATTCATGGCAGGCTGGGCACTGACCAAACCATTTAGGAAAATCATTACCGCAGGATGAACATAAATAAGCTGTTTTGGATGTAGAACTATTCATAGATCTTTAAATTTTACCGGATTAGTTATAAAAGAAATTACAAGCTAACGATTGGTTCACCAATTACCAATCATAACCCAAGGAGAAATAGTATTGGGGCCGCGAGTATTCATACCCCGGGTCTACATCCCAGGCCGTATCAATACGAAGTAATGCAAATCCCAAATTGATTTTTACTCCGATGCCAGTTCCAACAACCCAGGGACTAAAATCTTGAGGAATACTAGATCCGTACTTGTCTTCCAGTTCAGAATGATTATCGAATTCCTCGGTATCATCCCAGGCGGTGCCAATATCTAAGAATGCATGTCCGCGGATGTTGCCAAAGATCATCCTCAGCGGAAAACCGACCGACAGATAATCTATAAATGGAAATCTAAACTCGAAATTTGAAAGAAATACATTTGTACCATAGCGCTCAGCATATCTGGCACCACGAACAGGAATAACATACTCAGTAAAGTACACATCTTCTAATAATGATTCATTATCGGACTCTAATATCACATCACGATACTGATTTGTATCTTTCCTCCCATTGGTTTCTCCACGACCAAATAGCCAGGCATATACACCGCCTAAAAAGAATTTTTGTGCATTCGGCCCAATACTCTTGCCGAACATTGCCCGTGCTGCAAAAGAATAATTACGGTTCAATCTAATATATTTTCTATAATCAAGTTTAATCGTTTGAAATTGAATGCCTTTTTTACCAACTTTTGGGCTCATTGTCAAAGAAGCATTATACCTAAACCCATCCACTGGGCCGGTCATACCCCAAGTTGAATTATCAAAGACCCAGCTAACCATCGGTAATATCGCAGATAGCTCATCGGAATTGACTAATTCAGGATTTCGGGCAAATGGATTATCAAACCAAACTTTATACTCGATTCTATGGAATGATATTCCAAAATCTACACGCTGGAAACGACTGAACGGTCTTGATACATACCCGGACAGGCCATAGTGCCTCAGCCTGCCTATAAAAAAGGATCCGTAGCCAAAAAAAGTCTGCCGTCTGGAAAAGATTAAGGTAATAATCGGTTTTCTTTTTTAGGTAACCGTATGATAATATATAATCACTATTTTGTAAAGATAAGACCATCTCTGTTCCAAAATATATCTGATGATCGCCCAATATATCGCTCCAGAGAAAATATGTCATTCCCTGCGTTCCAAATACATTACTGATTGCCAGATTTCCGCTTACCAGATCAAGGGTAAATCGGGTCTTGTAGGGTTCTGGGATATAACCATCGCTTACCCGCGAACTGTCTGAATCAAATTCGTAACCAGCGCCATCCTTTTTATCTTTTAAAATATTATTAAATCGATCATATTGCGGTAAAAATATTACATGTGAATAATCCCCCACCGACTTTGAATCTTCAATTTTAGTACGATCTTTATCAAATCTTAAATCAGTAAATGATTGATCTTCGGTGAAGCGCTTGGATGCAAAATTTGTTGGTTCGATGGTTTTACTATCTAATTCAAATGGATTCGATATACTGTAGATATCCCAACCACGTTTGCTGTAACCACTAAAAATGAGAAAATCATCAGTTTTTGACAAGCTAAGTTGCTGTATTCCGGTTTGTATGTTAGTAATAGCATTAACTTCAGCGCTACCAAGTTCGTGGATGTAAATATTCCACACGCCTTGATCATCGGCGGTATACAATA
>PVMS01055447.1_pt1 | contig 12167 bp, 8 predicted proteins | sample 1853461 | NCBI WGS metagenome assembly PVMS01 (sample SAMN08582032, study PRJNA380276) | Marine sediment metagenome, whole genome shotgun sequencing project. | isolation source: ocean sediment barecode stripped | collected 2017
CAATTATCCTGCAGTTGGGGGTTCATGGTCACGATGATATCGTTGAATTATCCACAAGCAACTTTCTATTATAGAGATTTCACCAAGCCGGGCAATGGTATTTCTTTTGAATTCGACCTGGTGGGATTGTTTAAGCAGTTCGTCGAAATGAATGAATCTAGTGCTGTATTTTAAGCATATTGAGACTGGCGCTGTGTCTTCGGCGATTGCCCGGTCCATTGCTTAAAGGCGCGTGAGAACGCACTCATTTCAGAAAAACCCAACATAAAGGAGATTTCTGTCAGTGTGAGCTGCGGATCCTGAATGTATTTTGATGCCAGTTCTTTTCGGAGCTCAGTTAAGATGGTTTTAAAGGTAGTGTCCTGGGCTTCAAGTTTGCGCTGTAAATTTCGATTGCTCATAAACAGATCTTCGGCGACTTTTGCGTCGGACATTCGCCCATCCGGCAACAGTTCAAGTATGGAATTTTTAACTTTGTGAATAATATCTCCGCCGTCCAGCCCGGCCAGGTATCGAACCATTTCCTGGTCATGGACTTGCGACATCAGCGCGTTCGAGCCGGGCAGCTGTTTATCGACATCTTTACGTGAAAAAGTCATGCGGTTATGTTGTGCGCCAAAGGTTACCGGGCAACGAAACAAGGCAAAAAAATCGCCCGCGCAATCGGGTTCAGCATGCCTGAAATCCACTGAAATCGGGTTCAGTGATTTACCGTAGTTGGCGCGACACATTGCTATGAGTATGGACATGTCCGCATCGGCATACCAGTAGGCATCTCTCGGAACTGAATCAGAAGCGTTGCTTACTTCGACCATAATATTGGTGTCGTCATCGGATATTTCGACCGAAATATTCGGATTCACGATATTAATAAATCGACTCAGCCGCCCAAGAGCAGCATACAAGGTAGTACTTGATAGCCATGCGTACCCTAGCGCATGCATATACGAAGGATGCCACAAATCACCCAGTTTTAAGCCAAAGCAGGGGTCATCTACGCGATCAGCCACGCTGATCCACAACGAGTTTTGCGTGGACCAGGTGGTGCGTGAAGACATGTCATTCATGAGTTCAGGGTCGATGTGCGCTTTGCGGAATAATGGCAAGGGATCAATATCGTAGGATTCAAGCAATGACCAGGCAAGGCCGGCCGTTTTAGTGAGTACTGACTGTGTCATCGCGGTTTAGTGGTTTAGTATTTTCGGCAGGTATGGTCAAATAATTGGCGCTAAATGTCAAGACATATTGTTACATATGGGTATTATTCGCCGCAGAAGATTTAATATTATGCGGTGGACAAATTGTACGAAGATTTGAAAGTTGAAATAGAATTGTGGCGTGAATTGATTGACCAGTCTGATCTTAGCCTGTCATCGCCAGAATATGAGCGAATGCAGAGGGCGCTGCAACTGGCCAGGCGAAAATTGTCAGATTGCGAACAAATTATTGTACAAGCAATGGCTAATTCGCATACGCATTAAACATCGGCAACCTCACACTATAGTGCAAAAATATCGCTAAGAAATGGATCCCAGCAATGAATCGGCCTCTCCCAAAATGCACGATAATCCCCAAATGGTTGATAGAGCACGTTGCCGACCTTAAAGCGCCCGGCGATAAGAAATAATTTGTGTATATTCATTTGCTCGATACGAGTAGAATGTGTTTTACTATTCTCGGTTTCGCATTCATCAGGGAGACGTATTATGACGAGGTCAGTATGAAATATTCAGTATTGTTCAGTTTGTTGCTTATGAGCAATATTAGCAACGCGCAAACGCCCACGAGCATCGGTGGCTTTGTGCTGAATACCGATGTAAAACAATACAAATCGTTCCTGAAAGATGAGACTACCTTGCCTATTCGCTTCATGGAAGGCATCAGTGAAGTTGAAATCAGGCGACGTCCCGGTTTTAAATCGGGGTATATTGCTTACGGCAACTGTGCCGAACCGGGAAAGATCGTACGCATCAAGTTAAAATATAAAGAGTCCAGTAAAAGTTTTTTTGAAGAGCTACTGGAAGCCTACGAGGACAAGTTTGGTAAGCCAAAATGGCTGGGCGATCCTTTCCATGTCATTTCAACCTGGAAATGGTCGTTTGAGGACGGCGATAGCCGGGTTAGTATTTACCTGCAGCACAACCTTAGTGACAAGGAAGAGAAGTTGGGTAATTCTGTGAAAATGACCATGCTCAATCTGCTTCAAGACGAGAATGATTGTTTTGCAGCTCAAAACCCTGATTTCAGAAAAGCCAAGCCTCAGAATGGACAATCCGGGTCAGTTAGTTTCGCAGACCTGGTGCCGGATTAGCCGGATATTTCACAAATACCCAGCTTAGTTTTGTCGCTGGGGATAGATTCGATTAGTCACTTCCAGCGCCTGAACGTACTTAATATAACGACCTGACGAAGACGGCTGTCTGAATTATGCAAAGGCCTCCATAAAAATAAAAAAATCACTATTGGTGCGATGGAAGAAGCAAAAACAAAGAGCCAACATTCAGAATAGTTATTGTAATTTGATCGGTCCTTAATTGTTAAACGTAAAATACAGATTCTGCTGAATACGCCTCGGGCTTGGCATCGGCCGTACCCCTAACCTGAGAGCAATCATCAGCGATAGTGCCCGTAATGAGGACAGGCATCCAGGCTTAAATCTAAGCCTCTCGGCTTAAGCAGCAATATGTTTATGATCTGGTCATTTATTCGGGAAGTCCCGCTTTTCTCAGGCCGTTTATGTATAAGTCAAGATCTTCTCGTTTCCGATATGGGGTGTTCTCAGCTTCTTTGCGCAATGAAAAATCGGGCCGTAGGCTGAGAACTTCAGCAGCCTCCCACTGTGCATCTTCTATTCTGCCCTGGTTAGCATAGAGTGCCGCCAGTGTCAGGTGTGCGCCGGGAAAGTGGGCATTGCGTTCGATGACATCCAGGAACAGTCTTTCGGCCTGTTCTAAATTTCCAAGCAACTGGTGTGCCCGCCCTTCAATCCATGTATAGAAGAAGGAATGTCGGGGATTGATTTCCATGGCTTTGTGCAGTTTTTCTAACGCCTCCTCTGGCTTTCCATCATAACTCAGCGCCTGGGCATACTGGGCGTAACAATCCGCATAATTTGGATTCAGAGTTAACGAGCGTTTGCACGATTCAATGGCCTTGTCACGTTCCTTGTTCAGTAGATATAGCATACCGTAAGCAAAATACACTTGTCCCAAAGTGTCATCAAGCGCCAGTGCTTTATCCGCATATTCAAAGGCTACAGCGAACTTTTCTGCAGTAGTTTCGCCCCAGCCAAACTGGATATCCAAGCCATGGGAAAGCGCTACGTCTGCATAGGCGCGAGCGAATCCGGGATCAAACTCAATCGCCTGTAGAAAATAATCCCGGGCTTCAATATTAGTATCGCGAGTAAAGCGACGAAGTTGCTCTAATCCCCTTAGCAGCATGTCATAGGCCCTGGGATCGGTCTGCCGACTGTGTTCAAGCCGTTGTTGTTCCTCGTGGGTCAGCTCAATAGCCAGAGCCTCAACGATTTTTTTACTAACTTCATCTTGCAGGGCAAAGATGTCGATCAGGTCTCGGTCAAAACGTTCTGCCCACAGGTGATGGCCGCTGGCGGCGTCAATGAGCTGTGCATTGATTCGGATACGTTGCCCCGATTTTTGCACACTGCCTTCCAACACATGGGTAACGCCCAGTTCTGCAGCTACCTGCTGCACATTTACCGGCGTGTTTTTGTAGACAAAAACCGAATTACTGGCGATGACCAGTAGATTCGATAGTTGCGACAGATCGGTGATGATATCGTTGGTGATGCCATCGCTAAAATATTCCTGTTCTACATCCCCGCTTAGATTATCAAACGGCAGCACAGCTACAGAGGGTTTTTCTTCAGATACGGCTGCGATGGATTGGGTATCTGATACCGTGATGTTATCTGCTTCGATATTATCGTCGGGCGGGTTCCATTCTCGGGACAATAATACCGCCGCGATTAAAACTGCTGTTGTAACACCGATAACAAGTGCCCACCGTAGAAACCATGAAGGCTTAGTTTCATCATGTAATGCTATGCTCTCTGCCTTCTTAGAGTCTAGTAATACCCTATACACCGTAATGGGCCTTGGAATGTTCTTTAAATCCTTTTTACCAAGAGCCTCAAACGTTACATCGACTTTATTCTCGGCCTGATGAAATACATCTCCTGTAAGATAAATGCCATCAGTATCGCAAATCGACTCCAGTCGAGCAGCGATGTTTACCCCATCTCCGTATACATCCTCCCCATCCACGATAACATCGCCGATATTAATGCCAATTCTGTGGCGTATCTGCTGAGCTGGTGGAATATCTTGATTGCGTCTTTTAATGGCTCGTTGGATGTCAATAGCAAAATTAACGGCATCCACAACGCTGCCAAATTCCATCAACGCCCCATCGCCCATCAATTTAACGGTACGCCCGTAATACTCTTCCTGTTTTGGAATGATCAGATCTTTGCGAATTGCCTGAAGTCGCGCGACCGTACCATCCTCGTCAGCTGCCATGAGACGACTATAGCCAACCACATCGAGCATGAGTATAGTGGTAAGACGTCTATGTGCTTGCTTTGACATCAAATGTTTCTCCTAAATTCAGTTTGAAAGCCAAAAGCACAGGCAGCCATAATACTCTTGGATCGAATAAAAAAATAGCGACATGAGTGTAATTGCAGTTTACAAGAATAACCCAAAGCCTGAAAAGTGCCGAAGGCGGGCCGGATTGGGTACAAATGCCTACGCCGACATATCATCAGAAAAATATAACGAACGTAATCAGAAATAAAGCCGTCGAGAGCACTGGCCAATACAGGAATTTCTCCATGAAATTTTCATCCGCACCTTCCACTGCCTCATTTTTTGCGATATAAACCGAGCTTACAGCCACGTATAGCAGCATGACATAAAGCACAAGATAGAAGTACTCAAAGTACATAATATCGGATGATTGCAGTGATTTTCGCAGCTCGGAATGATTAATCGCAGCGACAAAAAACAGGGCTGATAGCCCGAGTACAACATCATTCGCTGTAAAACCCAACCACTCTGAGGCCTTGCTAGACTTGGTGCTGATCAATACCAAAAGATACATCAGCATAGCAATCACGACTACTGGAATTAACGTAGAAACAAACGGGCCCAGAAACTGGCGTCGAATGTTTACATTGTAGTAAAGCTCAGATTTATGCTGTAGCCCCTGGACACTCCTGTCACCAAAGTTAGTATCAAAAATCAGATTGTTGAGGCTAAACCAGCTTTCTTCGATACTCCATCCCGGTAGCACAAAATCATGCTGAATCCCGGGTAATAATTTTGGATTCAGATAGGCATAAGACTCGAAGTCCGGTGTCAGTATGACGTTATCACGGAAAGATTTATGCCACATTCGCAGCCACACCTGCTGGGAATCCAGCGGGAACAATGAATAATCAAACTCCTGGCGCAATGTGGCAGAGGTGTACCAGCCAACCACTTCGTCACAATCCCTCAGACTCACTTCCTCAACCGCGCATCCTGGATCGGAAGGTTCAATCAGATCCCGATAAACCTCTTCAATATGCGGCGAATCTGCCTCGGGTAGAACAAACCCCCTGCTAATACCCTTATGCGAACCCTTAAGGTAGTGTTGCCAGACATAAGCCGATATTTGCACATTATTTGCACCATCGAATTCGATTGATTGCAGGTACACACCCGTTTCGACATATTTTGGTATCGGCTGGTGACCGCTAGTAGCTGCATCATTTTTTTGGCGCTTGAAATCGTTCAACAGGTCAGAACTCATCATCCGGAGCTCAGCATTGTTATCCGTTTGTTTGGGGTGGTTGGCCTCAACTATCCAGAACAAAATCACCGCTACAAATACGCTAAGCGATGCGGCCATTGAAGCTGTCAGCAATTTCTTAGAGGTAGGCGGCTTACGTAAACACAGGGCCACCACCAATAGAATAATGCTCAGGGTCGCCAGCGCGATAGCCAGGAACCATTGTTTACGCGAATGATCCTGATCGATCAATCGCGCGTTATCTATTGCTACAATCAACGACCAGTTCGGTGCTTTTAACGGTTCGTAGATCAACCAGGATTGCGTGCCGATTACAGGTTCTACATGAGCGATATACCCACTACCCCCACCTACGGCATCAATCGCCATTGAATTTAAAGGTTCGTCTTCTATCTCTCCGGCATGCTCAAATATGGTCTGAGACAGTACACGGCTTTGATCCGGATGTGCGATGTATCGCCCTTGCTTCGAGATCATGAAATAGTAGACTATGTCATCATTATTAAAGTCGATGAGCCTTTTAATTTTTATAATCGACAGGTTGCCAAAAACCACACCACTCGCTGCATCGACACCCTTTACCTTCCCAGGCAGCCAGAAAGGGACGCCAAACTCGGCCAACAACGTTTTGTCTGCCCGGCTAAAGTAGGGTTCATTCCAGTATTCTCCTTCCAATAGTGGCTTTCGATACCACTCATATTCAGAATTAGTGTAGTCATAGTCAAGGTTGATTTTTCGTATCAGGTTGTCCGCGCCGGCTGCGTAGTTGCGCGACCACAATTTAACCCCGCTAGATGCCTCGTAAGGTTCGAATGCGATACCCAGGCCGTACATCCAGGTATTCTCTCCCAGGTCGCGTTCCAGGCGCCGCTCGATATCAGAAACGGTTAACTTACCTTCAGCAAGGTCCGCGGCAATTTGCGCAACAATCGGTTCAACCGCTTGCAATGAATCAGATAGCTCGGTCGCTTCTTCTGCAACCTGCTCTTTCATTCTGTCCAGGGTGGTCTTGGATTCCTGATTCTGAGTATTGACTACGTTTAAAATGAACGCTGCGGTTGAAAGCAGGGAAAGCAGAAATAAAATGAGGAAAACTCGGTATAAAAACCGGCTATTTATAGATTTAACCACGCCCATATTTAAGACCCTCCATAAAATGCAAACGCTTCCGATGCGGTTGCCTGTTCATTTGCGGCTTTTAAGAAATGTGTGCTTTAGTAAGATTTTTCCTTATCTGAAGGTAAATAAATCGCAACCATCTATTTCCAGTTTATGTCCGTCCGAACCGGTCGCGACAAATGTCCATTCTGAACAACCTCTGTCGCCCTCAATAAAATGCGTGAGGTTCATAAAACGAACATCCGGGAATTCTTTCCAGACACTTTCAAACCGCTCTCTTACTTCAGCCTGTCCCTGATATTGGGCCCCGTAGCGTTCCGCCCCGCCACCGGTTTGGAAAATACAATCTTCCGACATGTGCAGCATAATCTTTTCAATGTTGTGTCTATTCCATGCGTCGGAATATCGTTCCAGTATTTCAATATTCATGGCTTCACCTGAAGATTCATCTCGAATTATGCTTGCTCCAGTGCAGATGACACCCGTTTCAAACCAGCCTGCACTTTTTTTAACCACTCTAGTATCTCTGACATGCACAAGTGCCTAGGAGGGTTTAAAGCCGGGCTTCCGTTCACCTTGCGCCATATCCAGGGTGTATTCAGAAATCATTTCAGCTTGCCCGTCCTGTAATTCCTGTAAATGAGGCCTGGAATCAGCCACAAAATAAACAAAAGCCGTGATAGTTTTGCCCTCGAGCTGTACGGCGATTGTTTTCCGCTCGTAGACATTTTCAGGGTTTCCGGGGCCAACGTATCCCTCAAGATCATCCAGCGCCTTCAGACCGGCCTTGTCGACCCGAAAAACCTCGCCCTGTATTTGCTGACCTTTTCCCCTTACGTCAACCAGTGCGGCCATACGATGCAAATAGGGGCAATTCGGATTAATGCAATTTGGCTCTAGTTGTACCACCAGCGGCAATCGTTGGCGTGTCGAACCGACGCCCACGAAATCACCAAGAATATTGGCTTGCGCTTCATAATTAGGGAACCCGCGCTTCAGACTTCCATAGGTAAAGTAAAGATAGCTGCTATCTATTTGTTGGGCTGGTTCACCTTTAGCCATTGATTGAACGTTTTTGTAATCAATATTATGGGTATCAGCCCAGGCATACAACGCCTCGCTTATCTCTTTAGAGGTGGCGGGCCGCTCCGCTAAAGCAAGGCACCCGGCTGCATCGGCTCCTGCATCCAGTAATATTTGCACCGTTTCCAACGAATTATTCATTATCGCAACATGCAGGCTGGTAAAGTTATGGTCATTTTGCATGTCTACGTCGATACCACGAGAGATCAGCTCGTTTATGGCTTCGATATCCGGCACACCCTTTTCAATACCATCTGCGCGCATTCTCCCTTCGCCACCCGCCGCATAATGGAGCAGTGAATCGGCGGAGGTATTGTCAACTATATTAACGCCGACCACCCCTTCATCTATCGCCCGGTATATACGGCCCCATTCACGATAATCATCTGCGGCCGCGGCTTCTTTCCCCCACTTCATGATTCGTTGGGCCTGGTTATCCAGGTCACCAAACGCGACATCAAGCGCGGCCATGATTTCATCCGGTGTCGCCATCATGCCTGTGCCCATGCTGCCGTTTGACAACATTCCGGAACGCGGCCCTTCAAAATGCGCACCGAGTCTTTTCAGCGAATGCACATTGTCCTGGGTTGTGAGATTGTTCCACATATTTGTATTGCACGCAGGACAAAGAATCACCGGTTTCTTCTGATACTGCCAGGCGACAAACACTGAGCTGAGAATATTATCCGCAATACCGTTCGCCACTTTTCCCATTGTGTTACAGGTGATCGGTGAAACGATGACGCAATCGGCCCAGTCGCACAAGGCCAAATGAGCTGCGCGCAGGGGCATCCCGTATTCGGTATATCGAAAATTCCACTCGTCATCATCCCGATAAATATCACTGGGTTTAATTTTTTCAAGAATCTTCTCCATGCCAACGTCCTTGAAAAAATGTTCGGCTGATACGGTAGGCAACAATTTTACATTGTGCCCCGCATCTACAAGCAAACCGACAAGTTCTGGAATTTTATCCGCAGCCGACGAACCACAGGCACATAAAAGAACATTTCGCTTTCCATCGGGCGCATCTGTCAGGCCTCCTTTTGGATAGCTGAATACATTTTCATCCAGGCTGGGGGTTTCACTTCGTAGTAAAACGGGTATGCCCTCATCGTGTAGCATTTTTTGCAGCACGCCGTCCTTGACCATGGTAGCTATGTCGTCTGTCTCACCCAGGCAGGAACCTTTGAAATACAGATAAGGAACCTTATCCTTTCCGCTATGCGCAACCAGCTGCTGCCGGAGATTCATCCTGTCGGATCCATATCCCGATACGTCGACTGCATGTAGGTCCGTTACCCCGATGTTAGCCAGCATACTCTTAACCATATGCGACCAGGGGTCCTCATCGCTATAAAATAACACCACCGGTTTCGATTGCACCACCTGGCCGACGTCAATCGCGTCCTCCAGCGCCTGGCTTCGACCCAGGCTCAAAACAGCAGGGCGATCGTTTTCCCGCAGGCCCCGAAACAGGTTATTCAACGGTGCCTGCCAAACCTGCGAAGTGGCGGCGCTCATGTCGGCCATAGTGACGATATCCGTCATAGAGTCGTAATCAAGGCAGATACACCAGAACTCTTTGAGCAATGGTGTTTCCCGCAGCTCATTTTCCGGAGCACGAATAGCGGTATACCCCAGCACCTTGTTAAAATCGATATTGACCAGTAAATGGGAAACTTCCTGATTTCCCAACTTTAGAAGCTGGTTCTTGAACCATTGTTTTTTTGATCCTGACTGGCCTGCATCCAACCGGTCAAGCTGATGGTGCTGGCATCGAATTCCATGGTCGCCCGCCTGTGCCAGGTATTTATTTGCAACCCGGGATAGCTCTTCAGCTGTGGTTTCATAAGTCAGCGCAGCGGTATATGAAATATTTGCGGCGCTCAAAATAACATCCTCATCCACCTCCTTGCTTCCGAGAATGCCCATGCTAAGCGCAAGCACACAAAGACTATTTAGATTAGTGCTGGACCGATTGAAAATTTTCTTTCGTTTTTCCGGTGACAACTCCAGGTAGCGGGTGCTATCCACAACAATGCATTCACGCACCAGTGTTTCAAGGCGGGTATTCACGGCATTGCGTGCAACAAATCGCATCAAACCACGAGACCGCATTGAGCTGCCATCGTGCTCGGCCATGGAATCAAACAAACGTCTGGTTGTGGTTACCCACAACTTCCCGTATTTTTCCGGGTGGACATCCATCATGTGCACCAGGCCAGTACTCGGATTACATTTTGCTATGAGTGCAAAATGACCGCCGCCAAGCGCAGTTTTACCGTGCGCTATATTCACCCCGAAGTTAGCGACCAGTATATCGTTATCTCCACCCACACGATCGGATTCTGCGATGGAATCGATCAAGTGTTGCTCAGTAGTAATTTCCTCGTCAAAAAAATAGGCCTGAACACCTACTTCCTCTCGAAGTCCCTGTGAATATATATACGTACAGGCCACATCATAAAGCTCTCCCAGCGTCATGCCTTCGTTTACAACATAAGAAACCGGTAAGCCGCAGTTTTTAAAAATATCATTTACTTCGCATGAAAAACCAAGCGCTGTCAGGCTAAGCGCGGCTGCGGTTATATTGCAACAATTGATCGGCTGCTGGAAGTCATGCATGTACACGTTTACCAGGTCACCAAACAACGAAGCCAGGCAACTACTTTTTACTTCTTGCGGTAGAGAATGCCATTGGCTACGATCCAGAAACGCCAATCTGGAACCAGCGGTTGCTTTGGCTTCCATGGACAGGGGAATGCTCTTGATCACGAGGTATTCTTCGTAAAAATAGTCTCCCTTATCGGCCGTTGCTACTTCTTCCTCCTTAAATAACAAAGCCACCGAACCTTCAAGCACGATATACATTCCTTCCCGGGGTAGTACAGTCACCTCATCGACCTGCAACAGCTGAATATTTGAACGGATAATTTCCGGATCTGCCAAGTTCCTGACGCCCGGTATGGCATCTAGAATCATTGACCATTCTCCCGAGCTAATTTTTATAGCGGTGTCTTTTTCCTGCATTAATTGGCCTCCTCGGCTCTTCTTTGTCAAATTCTGCTATGCGAAAAGCCGCGTTATTTAGGCGACTAATTTTCCTGTCAGGCTCATTTATTTATTAGCTAATCGTAATGCATTTTCCGGCGCATCACCAAACTTTATACCAGCCTACGTTCTTCAATAAAAATCAGGCGCGAATTTAGTGTAGAAATCACTCTTTACACCAAACCTTATTAAGCCAGGCTTTTGACAGTAAACTATTATTGTACCGTTATTTATTCTAAACCCTGTCCCCTGTTCTCAACGCTTACTGCATTGATCCCGAAATTATTCTTGAAAGCACGCCTTTGTCTGCCTCTTACAGCGGTATGGGAGGTCTAAAGTCAAACGGCTGCCAATAGGCTGCTACCAACTCAAATCTGCCCTCCACACTAGCGACTAACCCGGTTTATAAATTTCATAAATATCCAACGAGGGTGGAGCGGTGGCTATTTCCTGTATTGTCGCGCTTACTTGTGCACTAATTGCAGCTCCCCCTGTTTCAGCGTCGTCTTTTGATTCCCATAAACTGAACGAACCATACGTGCTCTCATCTGAAGAAATAACAAAATGGATGCTAATAAAGCCTTGCTGCTGCTTGGCGATTGCGAAAGCTTTATCCGCGATTGCCTCTACTTCAGAGCGCTTGCCTGGATCAGTGCTAAATTTCAGAAAACGTGCATACATAATAATTCCTCCTCATTATCGATGTGATTGTTCGTGGTTTCGGCTAATCAGCAGTTCATTCTACCTTTAATCACATGATAATACTAAGGAATTTCCCTGTATGATCGTGGTGGTGAGTCGCTTCTTTGTGCCGTTATCGAGTAGGATCCAATCTATTGACACACATTAAAGCATCTATCCTTAGTTGATTCGATAATGTTAGATATACTCATATTCAATTTAGATGGAGCTGGAGAAACGGTTTATGAGAGTATGACTGAGAAGTTTGCACAACCATGAGATCAATTAAGGAGATTGGCCAACGCCTGGGTGGCACGCTCGTGTATAAATATGCGATCGATGTTTTTTCATCGACACTGATCAACGGCTGGTGTGTGCACCGTTTTGATCAAGGTCGGCCACTGATACTG
>PVMS01094105.1_pt1 | contig 12167 bp, 9 predicted proteins | sample 1853461 | NCBI WGS metagenome assembly PVMS01 (sample SAMN08582032, study PRJNA380276) | Marine sediment metagenome, whole genome shotgun sequencing project. | isolation source: ocean sediment barecode stripped | collected 2017
AAACTGAAAACGCGTGAATAAATCGGTCGCTGTGTCGAGCCGGCTTATGCCACCGCCAAACGTGCCCAACCCAGAAACCGGCGAGAACCAGGTATTCAAAAACGATCCGGCAGATCCGCACAGCCTGAGTGCTGATGGCATCATGGCTTTGTTCCAGGATAGTCAGGGCCTTGTCTGGGTGGGCACGTTTGGCGGTGGCATAAGCCGGCTCGACACGGCGACCGAATTATTCACGCGTTTTCAGTTTGACCCGGCAGATCCGACATCTCTTAGCAGCAACCGCGTTACCAGTTTTGCGGAAGACCCAAGCGGCAAAATTTGGGTTGGCACGGACGCGGGCGGACTGAACCTGTTCGACCCGAAAACTGAGAGCTTTTACCATTTCCGTCACGATGCCGACGACCCGCATGCTTTGGCAGACGATACGGTTTACTCAATAAACGTCGCAGCAGATGGAACGGTGTGGATTGGTACGAGCGGTGGCGGCCTCGACAAAGTCGTTGGTGACACCCGCGATCCGGCGAATATTGTTTTCGTCAACACATCACAGAAAGACGGTCTTACGAATGACGTAATCTACGGTATCCAGTTCGATGACGCCGGCCAGTTGTGGCTTAGTACCAATTACGGCATCAGCCGACTGGATCCGAAGACTCGCGATTTCAAGAATATGCATCGCAAAGATGGCCTGCAGTCAGAAGAATTCAATTTCGGCGCACACTACCGGAGCGACAGTGGCGAATTGTTCTTCGGTGGCCATAATGGATTTAACGCATTCCAGCCGGAAAACGTGCAGGCGAATTCCAGCATTCCGTTGATCATGCTGACGGGTTTCTTCAGTTCGAACGACCCGATCAAATCAGACCTGCCAATTGACGACAACGAAGGTATTGAAATCAGCTACAACGAAGACACGGTGAGCTTCGAATTCGCGGCACTGGATTTCACGTCGCCTGCCGATAACCAGTATATGTACAAGCTCGAAGGCTTTGACAAAGAGTGGATCGAACTGGGTAATCGCCGTCGCATCACTTACACCGACCTCGCTGATGGGCAGTTCCTGCTGCGAGTCCGGGCCGCGAACAGTGACGGTGTATGGAATAATACAGGCATCTCATTGCCCGTACGCGTTACACCGGCACCCTGGGATACTTGGTGGGCGTACATGGGTTATGTGGCGATGATCGCACAGCTGATTGCGCTGTTCTGGCTGGGTCACAAACGCAAGATCCGACGCGAGGAAGAGTACAGCACTCGGCTTGAGTCGGAAGTGCAACAGCGCACTGTGGAACTGGCTGACCGCAACAATGAACTCAAGCTGCTGAACGTAACACTGCAGGAAAGCAGTCTCAGCGACCCGCTGACAGGTCTCAGGAACCGCCGCTTCGTCTTCGAGGAGGTGTCGCGTGATCTTGATGTTATTCGACGCAAATACGACGACGAGCAATCGGGTCTCGACCCCAGGGACGCTGCTGACCTTGTGTTCATGATGATTGATCTCGATAACTTCAAGCCGATTAATGACACCTACGGACACGCCGCCGGTGACCAGATGTTGCTGGATGTGCGTGATGTACTCCTCGCTACGTGCCGCAAATCCGACCATGTGATTCGCTGGGGCGGCGATGAGTTTGTCGTCATTGCCAAGCAGGCACATCCGGGCGAAACAGAAGCACTTGCAGAGAGAATTCGTACCCAAATAGCCGAGCACAACTTCACGCTCGGTGACGGCCAGATGGTTCGCATCACTTGCTCCATTGGCTTCGCCGCATTCCCGATTTTCCGTGCCCATGCGGATCGGACCACGTTGGAGCAGGTCATCAATATGGCAGACAACCTGATGTATGAAGCGAAACGCGAACGCGACTCGTGGGCTGGCATGCTCGGATTTTCTGAGGCTGTAACGAGTGAGAACTTTGATCGCGATTCGATAGAGCCTACGTCATTGTTGTTTCGCGCGATGCGCGAGGGGAACCTGGCCGAGTACCGATCAGGCGGTGATGACAGGGAGCAGCCGCGCCGCTTAAGCGCTGTTATCTAGGCCTGCAATAACTCGGCTCATTTCCGAAGGCTGGGAATCGCGACCCGCAACACGTCGGGCAATGGGGAAAGGAGTATTCGATTCTTGCGTCCGCGGCCTCATCTGGCTTGATTAGGTGAAATAACCGGCCCTTCCCGGGACGCCAGGATGACATAATATCGGGCGGATCGCCCGCAAAAATACCGCCTGTCGCCACGGACAGACCGTTCATCGTAAATGCAAACCCGCGTAAAACGAACTGTGATCAATAGCACAGCGAAGCAATTTTGACGCCTGCATAATTCATTTACATTCTCAATACTTACACGATTCGCAAGGGTACATTGGATGTATTTAAATCAAAAAACCTCAGGATTTACGCTACTCGAATTAGTTGTGACTCTGGCAATCGGAGCAGTCATTCTTGTCGTGGGCGTCCCCAGTTTTAAGGGCACGCTGGACAACCAGCGTATGACGAGTGCAACCAACGAACTGGTCATGAGCCTGAATCTGGCCAAAAGCGAGGCCATCAAACGCGTCGTTTACGTATCCGTTTGCAAAAGCAGTAATGGGGCGAGCTGCAGCGCCGCTGACACGAGTTGGGACGACGGCTGGATCGTTTTTGCCAACGCCACGGTGGCGAATTTGGGCAGCGTCGATGTGGGTGACGAAATTATCCGTATCAGTCCGGCCCTGCGCGACAGCCTCGCGATAAATCCACTCGGCACGATCGACGGTTTCGTAAGCTTTCGACCCAGTGGCACGCTCGGCACCGCCGCGGCCAACATGGCGGGCACACTGACGATGTGCGATGAACGTGGTGACGCTCATGCCCGAGGCATCGTTCTCGAACCATCCGGCCACTGGCAGGTGTCAAGAGATCTGGCTCACGACGGATCCGCGCTGGCGTGTCCATGAACTTGGCGGCAGAGTTTCAAAATATGGTCATCAAAAGCTCAAGAGGATTCACGATCATCGAGGTGCTGATATCGATGGTGATCCTGTCGATCGGCATATTGAGTCTCGGCGTGCTGCAAATGACGGCGATGCAAAACACGCAAGGCGGCTATCAGCGATCACAGGCGACGATTCTGGCATACGACATAATCGACTCGATGCGCGCCAATATTCTCGCAGTGACAAGCGGCGATTACAACATCACAATTGCCGCAGCAACACCGACGGCAGTCGACTGTTATGGCCTGGCCGCGAACTGTACGACCGCTCAGATGGCGACCTCCGACATCAATCGCTGGCGCACCGTGCTTGGCAATTATCTGCCCGCCGGCAACGGTCAGGTCGGAACCGTCGACATCGGCACGACGACACAGGTGACTGTTACGGTCACCTGGCTCGACCCTTACTCCGCGGAAAGCGGTAACGAGCAGTTGGTCCTGGTTTCGGAGCTTCCACAATGACGTCCGGCAATCGAATTATGCGTAATCGCGGCTTCACGATCGTTGAGCTGATGGTCACGCTCGCCATCACAAGTGTTTTGGTCCTCGGCGCGATTACTTTCCTGGCTTCGGCCGACAAATCCAATCGGGTGCAGTCGGCGCTTTCCGGCCTAAGTGTCAGCGGTCGTTTCGGCCTGGACCGGCTATCGCGTGATATTCGCATGAGCGGCTATCGAAACATTGACTGGACGCTCGGTGCATTGAGCGACGTGATCAGTGCAATTGATGGTGCGGCTGCTGACGGCGGAGACAGAATAGCGTTGTCTTATGAAGGCACGAGAGATTGTAATTATGCGCTGGCGCCTGCCGGCATCGTGTCAAACACTTATCGGGTTGTGAACGGCAATCTCGAGTGCAACGGCCAGACGGTCACCAGTGGCGTCCAGGAAATGCAGATTTATCTCGGCGAAGACATCAACAACAACGGCATTGCAAACCGCTGGATGTCGCCAGGTGCGGCGGGCCTGGACTTGACTCGCGTCGTTTCCGTGCGTGTCCATCTGCTGGTGCGCACCAACGGTAACGCCATCAGCTCCGGGCCCCAAGCCTATTATTTTGACAGCGCACAGCAGGCGGCCGTCGACGACGGCCAGATACGCCGCGAATACGCGGTGACGGTTGCTTTGCGCAATCCGACTTAGCATCAGGAGCAGGACCGATATGTCAAACATACGCAGCCCGTCAAAGCAAAAAGGCATGGCCCTGTTTATCAGTCTCATCATGCTGTTATTGATGAGCGTGATCATTCTGCAGGGTTCCCGTTCTTCAACGCTCGAGCTCATGCTGGGCAACAACGCACAGCATACCGCGCAAGCGCTGATGAGAGCGGAAGACTCGGTCGTAGCAGGGGAGAACATTATCGAAGTCAATTATCCCGGTGCCCCGACCGTCAATTTCAGCGACAACCAGAGCGACGGAATTTACATCGTTGGCGACATCGACGTTAAGAAGGTCGACTGGACCGGATATACGGCCGAGCGTATCGGCGCCGGCGACAATTACCGAGAATTCATCATCGAATACCTGGGGCCCGCTACGGCAATCGGCGGTTCCCTTTCAGTCGGCGCCGGCGTGGCGTCCGACAGACGATTTTTATACCGCGTAAGTGGGCGCGGTGCATCGAGCCGCGGCGGCGCTCGCGTGGTTCAGACAGTTTATGCAACGGCAGAGTAGATGATCATGGATAGGACGAAAGGCACGTTAAGATACTCAGGCAAAAGGAATTTGGCCAAAGCAACATTTGTCTCGCTGGCAGGTGGCGCAGTACTGGCGGCTGCACTGTTTACTGCTAACAATCAGCCATGGGGCTATGTGGCGCCGCCGGCATTGAGCGGCGTGAACTTCAAACTTGATAATGTCATCGTTTATACGCCGTGGTTCGAGACCGGCTCTTTTCGCGGAGACCTGCTGGCATTGCCGGTTAGTCCCTCGGGTGTCGTGACTTTGCTCGGGCCAACCTGGCGTGCCGCAGAGGTGCTGGACGGACAGGATTACGATACAGGCCGGCATATCGTTACTACCGACGGCCTCGGTGGCGGCATACCGTTTCGGTTCGATAACCTGACTGACGCGCAGAAGCTTCAGGTTGGTACTGACACCATTGTCAATTATGTGCGCGGCGACCGAAGCAACGAAAGCACGGCCGGTATGCGCATACGCTCTAGCGCGCTGGGCGATATCATCCACTCTGGTCCCGTTTATGTCGGCAGACCGGCGGCGGGATACAACTTCGGCGACTATCTGACGTTCGCGAGTGCCAACGCCGGCCGCCCGGGGCGCGTGTACGTTGGCGCCAACGACGGCATGCTGCATGCGTTCAATGCGGCCACCGGCGGCGAGGTGTACGCTTATGTGCCGTCGATGGTCATGGGCAATCTGAGCAAACTGGCGGTGCAGCCCTATCAACACCAGTATTTTGTCGATGGCTTCCTCACCGTTGAGGATGCGCAGATCGGCGGTAGCTGGCGCAGTGTTCTGGTCGGCGGACTCGGTGCCGGCGGCAAAGGCTTTTACGGCCTGGATGTGACGAATTCCGGAGCGGCCACGGAGGCCGCAGCAGCCGGCAAGATCTTGTGGGAATTTCACAGCGGTAGTGCGGGTGCTGCCAACCTCGGTTACAGCTACAGCCGTCCCTCTATTGTCCGGCTCAATAATGGTCAATGGGGCGCGGTTGTCGCCAATGGTTACCTGAGTACTACCGGCGTAGCGTCACTGTACATCCTGAATATCCAGACTGGCGCCGTGATTCGGGAGATCCCCGTATGGGACATGGACGCCAATGGCTTGAGCAGCCCGACCTTGATCGACACCAACGAAGATGGCAAGGTCGATGCGGCTTATGCCGGAGATCTCAACGGCAATCTGTGGAAATTCGACCTGGGGTCCACGAGCCCGGGCGGGTGGGGCGTCGCCTATGGCGGCCAGCCGCTGTTTGAGACCGCCCTTAGCGGCGGCGTGCGCCAACCGATCACGACAGCACCCGAGGTCGGACGCCATCCGGAGGGTGGCGTCATGGTTTATGTCGGTACCGGCCGGTTGCTGGGCGCGGCTGACGGCATCGACAAGACGACCCAGGCTGTATACGGTATCTGGGATAACAACTGGCCTGCCGACGTACCGATCAGTTCTGCCCTTCTGCTTCAACAGCAGCTCAAAAGCAAGGCTCATGTTTCTTCGGGTCAAGCCACGCGCGTCGCAACGGACAACACGCCCGACTGGTCGACGAACCGCGGCTGGATGACGCCGACTGAAATTATCGGGGCCACGTCGCTGGATAAGGGCGAGCGGGTTATTCAGGACTTGCTGTTGCACGACGGTCGTGTCTCATTCATGTCGGTCAATCCAACGCTTCCCTCGGGCGACAACTGGTTCATCCAGCTCGATGCGATAAACGGCGGAGCGCCGAAAAAGACCATTATCGATGTCAATACGGATTTGGTGCTCGACGTCTTAGACAACGTCGACGGCAACGCTGACGGAGCGATCACGGACGTGCCCGAAGACCGGGTCGTTGGCCAGTATCAGAACTTCGGGCTGGCGTCGCGGCCGGTGGTCGGTATCCTGAACATCGGCAGTGATGTGGCGTTGATCAACCACCTCGTGGCAATCTCGCCGAACACGGTTCCCAATCCGGACGATCCGGGATTGCTGGGCGGTCACTTCGACCTCGATACCTCCAGTCAGATCTATCCGTTCGATGGCGGCGTAACGAATGGCCACGTCCACCAATGGGACGACAAACACGATCTCACGACCATCGACTACTTCGACCTGCCGGACGGAAACGGACAACCGCTGCACGAAATCAATTCTAACAGCGTGAATGGGGTCAATCCACTCAAGGTGTTCATGCTGACCGTGGCCAACACCGACCTATCGCCGGGCGGCGTCCTCGAGATCAACGGCGCCAGCATCGACGTCACCGACTATCACGGCCTGCTGAATCGCTATCTGGCCGGCACGCTGCTGCCGGGCGAAATCTTTCCGCTGTACAAAAGGCAAGTGCCGACGGCAACGGAGGCGGCCAACGGTGTGGTGCAATTGTTGAGCCTGAAGCTTAGCTTTGACGCTTTCGCGATCATCAGCGGCGACCTTGTACCAACAGTGACCGGCTGTGTAAAAGACAATAATCCGGGCGCGCTGGGCGAATACCGCAACGGTGCACTTATGCTACAGGCGCTCGATGCGAGTGCCGTCAGCGGCGGTTTCGTATTCGACGCCCCGACGGACCGATACGTGGCAGGCAGCACGGCGATACATTCGCCGCTCGGCTACGCCACCGACGGGCTGTTGTGGGAATCTACCGTATTCTGGCACTGGGACGGGGCTTGTTATGGTGAAACGGCCTGGGCACCGCTATATGACAGTTGCGTCGTTCAGGGTCTGGGTGGCTGCACCAAGGCCTCTAAAGAGCAGGAGGCAAAAGGCAAGAAAAAAAAGAAGAAGAAAAAGAAGAAGAAGGACGATGACGTAGAGATAGAGCCGCTACCAGAACCCGGTGATCCGCCCATTCCGCCAGACGAGGAGACGAACCCGGGTCACTCCGTGACCAATACGACCATAGGCGGCAACAACGACACCGGCCGCCTGTTCTGGAGGGAACTCCTTCCGGAAGAGTAAAGGGGCTGCTGAGAAGTTGCGCTGGCCGGGCAAAATGCCCGGCCAGCCTTCGAAGCCTGAGCTTTATTCGAGACTGGAGATAAACTGATTATGATGATTAGGTCGAAAGAACGTACTTCCCGTGTGCTCCGCAATTCAGGTTTCACGCTTATAGAATTAATGGTTGCCGTTACGATCGTTGCGATGCTAAGTATGATCGCCTATCCGTCGTTTATGCAAAGCGTGCGGAAAAGCAAACGGACCGACGCACATACAGCACTGACAAGGGCAAGCAATAATCTCGAGCGGTTTTTCGGCACCAACGGCACCTACACGACGGACACGTCGCAGTTAGGGCTGACTATCGATGCGGGCACTGCCTACTCAGGCAGCGGCCATTACATCATTACCGTTGCGGCGGGAGGAACCGGTATTGGCAGCAGCTATGTTGTCAATGCAAACGCGAAACCCGGCGATATGCAGACTGATGATACAGGTTGCACGGCGCTGTCCCTTGATTCACTTGGGCGCCGAATCCCTGATCCGACGACATCGCGCTGCTGGTAATGAAATTCCCACAGTTTTGATGACACACCGGACCCTCAAGCCGCATTTCATTCAATTAGTCGCCTGCTACAGTCGTGTAGTCTTCGCGCATCAGGTAGCCGAATCCATCGAACTCGAACATGACCAGCCCGTGCCGGTCCGGAATTGCCTCGGCTTTTCCTTCAAGTATCAGCTGCAGTGCATTTTGGGTTTCCAGAAGCTTCGCCGGGTCGATCATCGGTGTGTTATGCGCCGGCAATAAAGCTTTCAGGCCTGGCACTAACACAAGCAATCGATCGATCGACTGTTCATACGCGGCAAGATCGGTTTCCGGGAAGAACAACCAAATTGGCCCTGCGTAGAAACTATCGCCCGTCCACAATAAGCCTGCTTTTTTATCAAGCAAGGCGACCGAATCATCGGTATGGCCCGGGATTAGAATGACTTCGAGCTCCCTGCCCCCCAAGTCGATCATGTCACCGTCGCGAACCTTGGACGTGATCGAGTAAGGCTCTATGTGATGACTCGACGGTGTTACGCCAGCCGGCAAGTCAACGCATAAGGCGTCTGCTGAGGCTTCCATCTTTACCGAGTCGCTGTCATCGCCCAGCGCTTTCTCAATCGAGAACGCAGTGGACGGAGACAGTATATTTTCGAACTGGTAGTTGCCTCCGATATGGTCGAAATGACTGTGGGAATTCAGTACGCGGACGGGCTTGTCAGTAAGTTGATCGACAATTGCCCTGATATCACCGATGCCGTTACCCGTATCGAATAACAAGGCAGACTCCTCTCCAATGATTAGATAGGAGATAACTTCCTGCCATTGGAAGGGCTCGTAGATCGCCCAAACACCGTCGTCTAGTTCATATACTGCGAACCATTCGTTACTAAAGTCGCTCTTATCGAGATCCTTGTAGCCCGCTCGTGGCAGGCGACTGCAAAAACTTGCCAGCTCCAGATTCGCGACCAACTCCGCCCCGCTCTTTGCGGCAGCCTGCGCATCACCCTTTAGAAATTCAACAATTGCCGGATTGACGATTGCGGCCTGTTCGATATGCGGCAGGTGGCCGGCATTGTCGACGGCCAGGAAGTCGACATCCAACACGCTCTGCACGGTTTTGGCGCCGTCAATCGACAGCGTCTGATCCTGCACTCCCCAGATCAGTTTCACCGGCAATCCCGATTCCTGGACCTGCCTGTAATTGGAGAGGTGGTCCTCCGGAGCAAATGCATAGATCGTGGACGTGATCGCACGACGAAAACCCTCATACTGCATCTGCACCCGGTATTGCTCTACCCATGTCGGATATTTTTCAGGTTGCAGAAAATCCGTGAGCTGCCCTTCGGCCATGACGGGAATGAGTGTCAACGCGATTAGAGGCGATCCGATCCACTGCGGATACTGTGGTGGCGACGAGGCTTCAGTCATGGGATCCACGAGTACGATCTTTCGCACCAACTCCGACTGATTGGCCGCAAACCGCATGACCACGGCACCACCCATGGACAGGCCGATCAGGTCAACAGGGCGTTCCAGTTCAAGCGCGTCAATCAAATCGCCGACCTGACGTTCGTATAACGCGCCGTCATAGTCCGTCGCGGGGCGATCCGAGTAGCCGCGACCAAAAAGATCAAAACGAATGACACGAAAACCGGCGGCTGCTAGCGCCTCGAACGTGGAGTCCCAGATGTAATACGGCACACTGAATCCGTGCACCAATATTACGACTTGCCCCGACTCAGGACCTGCGACATCGTAATGCGTCCACCCGTCCGACAACTCCACGAACAGTCCGGGAGCGAGCTCCCGCGCCTCCTCATCCAGTACTAAAAACTCCGTATCGGCGCGTTGCAACAATACGAACAACACGACACCGGCTAGCGCGACCAGCACTACCAAAGCCCAGATAGTTTTTTTCAACACGGTGAGACCCTATACAATGCAGCGCTTGAGTATATGAAGAACGAAAAGGCTTTTCCATGGCGTCTGATGACGGGCTGAGCAAGAAAGACATTCTGGCGGTATTGGCGATAACTGCCGCAGCAAGACTTGCCTACTACGTGTCGGGTGTTCATTTCGACGCGAGCACGCTCGGTGGCTACATGCAGTTCATTGACACCGAATTGCTTGTTACTCGATTGCTGGAAAGCCTCTGGTACTACCACGGGAACCCACCCATTCTTAATCTGTTCACGGGAACCGTACTCAAGCTGTTTGGTGACAGTTCAACAATCGTTTTTTCAATGACATTTCACATTCTCGGATTTCTTGCAGCAGTGGCGCTTTTCGGCCTGACGCTAAGGCTAGGCCGTTCAAGGCGCATGGCCTTCATACTCACTTCTCTGTTCGTCGTCAGTCCCTCGTTTGTGTTGTACGAGAACTGGCTGATGTACACGTTTCCAACCGCGGTGTTGTTGTTGCTGTCTGCTTTCGCCCTGCTTCGCTTTGCCGAAACAGAATCAACGCGATGGGGTATCGCATTTTTTGCCAGCCTGGCCGTAATCGCCCTGACGCGCAGCATGTTTCACCTCGCGTGGGTTGTCGTTATAACGGCTGGCGTATTTCTTGTAATGCGAGGCCAAACAAAGCGCGTCGCGATCTTTGCTGTCGTTCCTCTGCTACTGGTCACGGGGTGGTATGGCAAAAACTACTTCTTATTCGGAAGTTTCTCGGCATCCACATGGATGGGCATCGGGCTCAGTAATATTTCGACGCTTGTCGTACCGAAAGAAGACCTGGCACCACTCGTGGAAGACGGAACGTTGTCGAAATACGCACTCATTTCGCGTTACGAGGACCGCGATCAATTATTCTTCGATGTGGACGTACCGGCGAAACGAATTCCTGTGTTGCACAACAAACTGAAGTCATCGGGCGCGCATAATTTCAATTACGCCAGCCTGATTGAGATCAACAAATTCTATACACGAGACGCATTTCAGGTCGCTCGGCACTTTCCATCGAGCTATGCCACGGGTCTGCTGATATCGAACCGCTTGTTTTTTTCGCCGGGCAGTATGAATCTCTATTTTACCGTGGACAACAGAGTCGCCGCTTCGCCGATGGAGCGTTATTACAATCCGCTGATCTATGGCGCCAACTTCTTACCGCAACACCTCGAGCAGCCGCATTTCGGTTTCTCCGGTAAATATCGCATTGAAGTGAATACGGGCCTGATCCTGGTGATCACGTTTCCGCTCGTGATCCTTTTTGGCCTGATCCGGCTGTTCATGATGTACCGAGATGCAGCGCCCGATCGTCGGGCCAGCGCCATTGTCCTCGCCTACTTGCTGTTCAATATTCTCTATATCTACGGTCTCGCGACCTTCCTCGAGCTTGCTGAGAATTACCGCTACCGCTTTATTCAGGAACCACTGATGCTTGTGGTCATCAGCCTGCTGCTAGGCGATTTGATCTTGACCATGCGCAAGAATCGCGTCGAAAAAACAACAAAACCGCTGGAAACAGGCTAAATCGCGGAGCAGACGCGAATATCGGCCGAACTTGCAGGGACAATTGGCGTCATAAGCTAGATGCCAAAAAATGCGGTCTTGCCAGACCGCGTAGAAACAGTACCATTGGCGCCCTCGCGTTTCGCCCTGGGGAATCCGGGCACGCACTCAACACAGGAAAGCACAAATGAAGATCAGAAATCTGTTCGCTGTCGGCGTTGCCACAGCTTCACTGGCCGCTTGTGGCGGCGGTGAATCCGAGCCAAAAGGCACTGCTGACGCGACGGGAGACGTCGCCGAGAGCACCGAATTTGTGGTGTCCGACGCCGAACTGGCCGCTAACCCGTTCTTCGAAGAAAGCGCGCTACTGTATGGCATGCCCGCCTTCGATCAGATCAAGGACGAACACTATCTGCCGGCCTTTGAGCGCGGTATGGCGGAGGAATTAAGTGAATACGAAGCGATCGCCAGCAATCCAGAGGCCGCGACCTTCGGAAATACCATTGTTGCGATGGAACGCGCGGGGCAACTGCTTGACCGGACCGGCCGGGTGTTCGGCGCCATGGGAAGTGCACATACCAACGACAACA
>PVMS01028085.1_pt1 | contig 12163 bp, 12 predicted proteins | sample 1853461 | NCBI WGS metagenome assembly PVMS01 (sample SAMN08582032, study PRJNA380276) | Marine sediment metagenome, whole genome shotgun sequencing project. | isolation source: ocean sediment barecode stripped | collected 2017
ATAGATATGAAGCAGTTCATAAGCTCTCTGGAGGGGCAGCTACCGATATATACGGTCCCCAAAGGAGAGATACTACCAGGTCAGGCAATCAGTGCTGAAGGAAAACAGGCAGGTGGTGAGCCTAAGAAAGTGGTAATAACCGACCTGGAAGGCACTCTGTTTCATCCCCTTACCAATTCATATACACAGGCCCTGGGTGCTATAAGACTATTGCAGGAAAAGGGAGTACCGATCGTATTCTGTTCTGCAAAAACGAGAAGTGAACAGCAGATATACAGAGACGAACTGGATATTAAAGACCCCTTTATAGTGGAAAGTGGAGGGGCAATATTCATCCCCAAAGATTATTTCAGGCTTCCTTTCACCTATGACAAGGTAATTCAGGATTATTTCGTAATAGAACTGGGTCTTCCATATCAGGGGATAAGGCAGAAACTAAAGAGATTGCAAAGGGAAACCGATATTAAAATCACAGGATTCGGTGATATGAGCGTAGAAGAGATTGCCCATGAAACTGATCTTAATTTAAGACTTGCAGAATCTATTAAGCAAAGAGAATATAGTGAGATAATAAAGGTTAAAGGCGAGAAGAAAGAGATAGAGTTCGTATTAAATATGATAAAAGAATCGGGGCTTAGCTATAACCAAAGACATAAGCTATACGAGATAAAGTATGGAAGTGAAGAGAGTAAAGCAGTCCAGGTTATAATCGCGCTATACAAACTGAACTTCGGAGATGTATTCACCCTGGGCATAGGCGATGATGAGTCTAATATAGCGATGCTGTCTTCTGTTAACCTGCCGATGCTGGTTCAGGGGCAGGGTAACAGGTGGAGTAAAGTAAAGGTTAAGAATATGAAGAAGGTTAAAGGAATAGGGCCGGAGGGTTGGAGCAGGGCAATAAAAGAACTGGGACCGGGTGAATGAACTCATCCACCCCTTTATAATACATAAGGCGATAGTGTTTTTGACTTAGTATGCTATAGATTCAGGAATAAATTTCAATCTGTGATTATAGGCGAATTCTCTTCAAATTACCTATGCGCTTAAATTTTATGGCTTCCTTAAAGATGGTTAGCGATACCTGTTCCGCCATCTTGCTCAGCCTTATCACATCGACAATGTATTCCTGTCTTGAAGTATGCACTTTTGTTCCCAGGTATACTTCAATGATCTTATAGTCTTTCATGTTGGACTCTATTAATATCCAGATATCGACGCCCCAGCCAACAGGCCAGTCCCTGCTCTTGACCAGGTTTCCGAAGAGTTCGGGGGTGGCGCATATTTCACCGCTTAGAGGCTGGTTAAAATAGGCAATCTCGGGGAAGAAAACACCAGCAAGAGGCTTGGCTACAAGTTTGGTAACGGCACCGTCATATTCAGCCCTCCTGTAGTAACCCCGGGACATATCACACGCCTTTTCGATAACAGGCTCGGCAAGAAGGTCTATCCACTCCGGGGTCAGATTTATAATATCGGCATCCAGAAATAAAATACAATCAGCCCCTCTTTTAAGGGCTTCCCTGGCGCCATCTTTCATAGCTATGCCTTTAGCCGGATAAACGCCTTTACTCTGTGATATGACTATGGCACCGGCTTCCCTGGCTTCTGCTTTGGTATTATCCCCGGAATGCCCGTCTACGACGAGTATTTCCGGTTTGTATTTACTATTACGCGCTATTTCAATGCACTGGCCTATAGTTTTGCCCTCGTTTCTGGCCGGGAAGATGACAAATACCTTCATTTTACTACCTTTCATATAATATATATCTTTTTATTACAGGTTTATTCCGATTTGAGCCAACGAACCATCTACACACAGCAGGATAGATCTGGCGAGAACAACAGCTACATTGGTTGGAACTGTCATTTCTCCTCTCTTTCCTTCATAATCCCAGAACTCGAAGGCTAACCTGTCATTGTTCTCATGCCGTACAACAAGCTTCTCGGCGTCGGTGATATCGTCATACTCCATTCCGGAAACATATTTAACCCATGTTTTAACCTGCTGTGACATTTTATTCCTCCTAAAGTGCAATACCGCGAGAGTATTTTACAATGTTGCCGATATTACAGCTACATATAGAACCATATTATATATTACCAGTCAACCCTATAATGCAATAAATAAAACCCCTTCAGTCATAGTAAGTGTTCTTTCTTTCCAATTTGACGGCTTGAAACAGATTATATCCGACAAAAGATGGCAGGGCAATGCTTTTTACTTCAATATTAGTTGCAATACTTGCAAACATAGTTTTATTAGTGTATATTGGTTGTAGTGGTGTTCAGTACAAGGTTACACATAGTGAGATTACACGGTATTTATCTTGGTTCAATCAAACAATGGATGACCTTAGTTCTAACCAACTAATATAAAGAGAGGAGGTCATTCATTGAGCTTCGAAGACAAGACTATCCAATGTTCCGATTGCGGGGTAAACTTTACCTTTAGCGCACAGGAACAGGAGTTCTTTCAGACCAAGGGCTATACCAACGAACCCAAGCGATGCCCATCATGTCGTCAGGCCAGGAAATCATCTCGCTATCAAGACGGTGGCGGCTATGGTTACAAATCACAGCGACAGATGTTCCCGGCAGTATGCGCTGAATGTTCAAAGGAAACAGAAGTACCGTTTGAGCCACGCGAAGGCAGACCGGTATATTGCAGCGAATGCTACAGTAAAGTTAAACTGAACCAATAGTAGATCTGAAGAACAGAGAAACAGACACAGGTCGGTTAATCCCGGCCTGTGTTTTATATTGTGGCTTTAATAAAACACACCAGAGAGACAAGGCAGTATAATTATGATAATATAAAAATTATTGATAAAGCATTGTATGGACAAACGGCGGCGGAACCTGATATGGAGGTAGCTAAAATTTATGGCTGAACAACTTGGTAAAGTAAAGAAGCCTTCGGTAAAAAAATTCAAGAAAGGGAGAAAAATATTTTTCGTGCCTCTTGTTATCGCACCCTTTGAGCCGCAGAAAGAATTCACAGAATTATTTAATAAATACTGGGAACAAGCCCAAGCGCAGGTTAAAAACCTTGAAGAAAAGCTAACCAAAGCAAAAAAGGTATATCATGAACTGGTGACAGCCATCGGTGAAAAAGGGATTGAAGCTATAAAGAAAATGAATATGGGCAGCTATGATATCGTTAAAAGCAGTCTGGATAGGGGAGCCAGTATTCAGCCGATGGAAGATGGAGATATGTTGCTTGAGTTTATGGACTGGAGCCGCTGCCTGTCGGTTGGCCTGCAGAACCAGAAGGTTTTCTCGCAGGTATATCAGTCCTTCCTGGAGGCCCAAAAAAGAAGAAACGAGAACATTGCTAAAAAAATAGATGAAACGCTCAAGAGCAACGAAGTTGGAATACTGCTGATGAGGGAGGGGCATCAGGTACAGTTTGCATCGGATATCCAGGTGTTTTATGTTGCTCCGCCCGGACTAGATGAAATAAGGCGCTGGTTCCAGAAAACTGAAGATATTGCTCGGGAAAAACAACAGAAAAAAGAAAAAGAAAACGCCTGAAACCAGTAAAGTTTAAGAAATAACTGGCAGCCATAACCTGGCTGCCTTTTTTTAAAGGATTAACGCTGATAGGTGCCGGTAAGCTGGCAGTGAGACAGAATATGCCTCTTGGTAGCATTCAGAACCTGATTTTTGGATGAGCCGGCAGCTAGGTCAAGTTTTTCATCAAGGGCATAAAGAATGAAGCGATACCTGTGCGTTTTGCCGGGTGGCGGGCAGGGGCCACCGTATCCGGTTTTGCCGAAATCGTTTTCGCCCTGCAAAGTACCATTGGGAAATTCGGGTATTGAGGGGATAGCTTTCGATAAACCGCTATTGTCTGGCGGGATGTTAAAGATAACCCAGTGGGTGAAGACGCCGCCGGGGGCATCAGGGTCATCAACTATAAGGGCTAGCGCTTTAGCTTCTTTTGGAATACCAACCCAATCAAGCTGTGGCGAGATATCATCGCCTTCGCAGGTGTATTCAGGCGGTATTTTACCCCCTTCGCTAAAGGCAGGGCTGGATACTGATAATGCCATTATTTACCCCTTCTCGTTTGAAAGGTAATCCACGAGCTGGTAGAGGTCTTTTATTATGAGCTCCTTGATGTCCTTGTTGAAATAACCGTTTCTGTCAAGGAGTACACCCTGCATACCGCCTTCTTCGGCGCCGCGAACATCAATCTGGTACTGGTCACCTATGAACATTGCTTCATCGGCTTTTACTCCGGCACGTTTGGCGGCTTCTTTAAATATCTCGGGCTGGGGTTTATGGTAACCGGTATCCCGGGATGTTACTACCACCTGGAGCAGCGGCGTAAGTTTCAGCTTATCAAAGAGAGGGGTTATTTCGCTATCTATATTAGATATCAACCCAAGTAGAATCCCCTTTTGTTTGAGTTGCTCAAGGGCAGGCAAGACATCATCGAAAAGAACGCGATCAAACTTGATTTGCTGCATTTTAACTACGTTATTGCGTATAAGCTCCGGTGCAGGATTTATACCAGCCTCTTTCAATAGTATTGTCTGGTACTTGGCAAAGAGTGTTTTTTGTTCTTCTTCACTGCGTTTACTTATGGGCAAGCGTGAATGCTCTTCGTAGATAAATTCATCGGCTATAACCATAGGCCGGCGTATCGTATCAGCCGTTACAGTAATGCCGTAATCACTGATTATCCGTGCCAGTTGTTCTTCACGGGGTGGATGGTAGTCAATCAGGGTTTGATACAGGTCAAAAAACACCGCTTTAATCATGATAATAGCCACTCCGAATATCTGATTTTGTTTCCTTGCAAAACAACGAGGATACCAGTATTTTAACCAAATGAAGTCTTGCTGTAAAGGGAAGAGACTAATCCTGATTGACTTGGGTTACGGTGTATTGTTATCATTGAAAGTGATGATGCAAAGACAGCCAACCCTTCCATTATCTGCCGGCGTGAACAAAAAAGGCCATCTTATTATCGGTGGTTGTGACACCGTAGATCTGGCTAACGAATACGGTACGCCCCTGTATCTCTTTGACGAGTTTACCCTACGCAGTAAATGCCGGGAGTTTAAAGCGGAATTCAGCCAGCGCTATGCCGATACCACCGTTATCTATGCCAGTAAGGCTTTCCTGAACGGTGCGATGGCGGTTATTCTTAGAGAGGAAGGGTTAGGGTTGGATGTAGTCTCCGCCGGGGAACTTGAAATAGCAAAAACGGCTGATTTCCCAATGGATATGGTCTATTTTCATGGCAACAATAAATCAGCCGAAGAGCTAAATATGGCAATAAAGTATCATATAGGCCGCATAGTAGTTGATAGCCAGGATGAACTGGAGATGCTGGCGGCAATGGCTGAGGAGACGGGTCATATCCCCGATATTATGCTGCGCCTGACTCCGGGGGTGGATGCTCATACGCATGAACATATCACCACCGGTATTATCGGCAGTAAATTCGGTATTCCGCTCTTTGCCGCCGACGAACTGGTAAAAAAGGCAATGTCGGCTCCCAGCCTGAATCTGGTTGGATTGCATTTTCATATAGGTTCGTTAATCGCCGAGGCGCAACCATACCAGGAGGCGATCGAAATTGTGCTGGAATTTGCGGCTGATATGAAGCAAAAGCATGGTTTTGTACTTGAGGAATTGAATATAGGCGGTGGTTTCGGTGTGCAATATATAACGGGAGAAACGGTACCTCCAGTTTCGTTTTTTGCCGAGACTATTATTTCAAGATTAATCAGCAGATGCCGCCGATTGGAACTGTCACTGCCAATGCTGACTATAGAGCCGGGTAGAGCGATAGTTGCCCAGTCTGGCATTGCACTGTATAAGGTGGGGGTGATAAAAGATATACCGGGTATAAAGCGTTATGTATCGGTTGATGGCGGTATGGCTGACAATATACGTCCGGCACTTTATGGTTCACCCTACGAGGCATTTGTGGCTAATAAAATGCTGGAGGAGGAAGCAGAGCAGGTCACCATTGCCGGCAGATTCTGCGAGTCCGGCGACATATTAGTTAAAGATATCAATCTACCGCCGATTACAAGAGGCGATATTATAGCCATACCTGTTTGTGGAGCCTATAACCTGCCCCTCCAGAGCAACTACAATGCCTCTCTCAAGCCGGCCGTTCTTCTGGTTAAAGAAGGGAAGGAACGCCTTATCCGCCGACGCCAGACATATGATGACCTTATCGGCTGCGACCTGTTATAGATGCTAAAAAAGGATTGATATATGTGGCAGGTAATCGGGCAACCCAGGGTGATATCTTTGCTCCAGCGAAGCCTGGAGAAGGGTTCACTTGCTCATGCCTATCTGTTTGTTGGACCTTCTCATGTGGGCAAAATGACACTGGCTGTAAATCTGGCTCAGGCATTGAATTGCCAGGCAAATGAGCCACCTTGTATGGAATGCGACTCTTGCCAGAAGATAGCCCGGAAAAAGCATGCCGATGTACAGATTATAGGCTTATCGGATACTGCCGAAAAAAATGAAACCAAAAACAAAGCCGAAATCAGTATAGAGCAAATCAGACGGTTACAGCATTCAGCCAGCCTGCCTCCCTTTGAGGGTAGATATAAGGTATTCATTATTGATGGAGCAGAATATTTATCTATAGAAGCGGCTAACTGCTTGCTTAAGACGCTGGAAGAGCCGTTTGAAAAAGTGCTTTTTATATTATCGGCAAAGAATATCGGGTCAATCCCGGATACGGTTATTTCTCGATGTCAGAAGCTGGAACTGATGCCGGTATCGGCAAGTGAAATAGAAAAAGAACTGATAAATAACCGGGGTATTGGAGAGCAAAAGGCAAAGATATTCTCAAAACTTTGCCGGGGATGTATAGGCTGGGCAATATCGGCTTCCGTGGATGACGAATTGTTGGAGCATTACTGCAAAGACAGGGATGAAATGCTTGACATAATAAGTTATAACTACGAGGAACGTTTCGAATATGCCGCCCGGTTAGCCAGGCAATTCAGTCAGAAAAGGGAAATTACCCTGGAAGTGCTTAATTTGTGGATTGATTTATGGCGTGACCTGTTGCTTATAAAAACCGGACTTACCGGGATTATCATAAATGTTGATATAGCAGAAAAACTGAACCAGATAGCCGGAGGAATCAGCCTTCTGGATATAAGGTGTTTTATAAGGAAAACTCAGGTGGCCATGCAAAACCTGAGAAGGAATGCCAACCCGCGACTGGTGCTGGAGGTTCTGATGCTGGATATGCCTGAAAGAAGAAAAGAAAGGATAAGAAGTTAGATATAAAATGGACGAAAATACGGAAAAAAATACGGACGGAAGCAATAAAAAAGAAGCTGTCGGTGTACGTTTTAAGAAAAACGGTAAGATATATTACTTTGACCCGTCTGGCATAGAGCTTGAAACGGATGACAAAATCATTGTTGAGACCACCCGTGGATTGGAAATGGGAGAAGTAGCGATAGCCAACCCCGAAAAAATGAACGATAAGGTAAATAAGCCGTTAAAACCGGTAATACGCAAGGCGAATGCCGAAGACCTGCAATGCGCTGATGAATTCAAGCAAAGAGAAGGCGAAGCAATGGTTGAATGTGCCAGGCTTATTGAAAAACTAAAGATACCGATGAAACTTATATCGACAGAATACAATATCGACGGCAGTCGTCTTACCGTGTATTTTAGTGCCGAAAGCAGGGTTGATTTCAGAGAACTGGTTCGGGATCTGAGCCGAAGCCTTAAGGTTCGCGTCGAAATGCGACAGATTGGACCAAGGGATGAGGCAAAGTTATTGGGTGGATTCGGAAGGTGTGGCCGCCCTTTATGTTGCGCCAGTTTTTTGGGTGAATTCAATCCCGTTTCAATAAAGATGGCTAAGGAACAGAATCTGCCTCTCAGCCCGATGAAGATTTCCGGCCTTTGTGGCCGCCTGTTGTGTTGCCTGGGTTATGAGTTTGCACAGTATCGCAAAATGAGAGAGAAGATGCCCAGGGGAGGGAAAAGGATTATGACGCTTAAAGGAGAGGGTATTGTAGTTGGCAGTAAGCCAATTGAAGAAAAAGTATTGATTGAGATTGAAGGCGGCGCTAGGGTAGAGATATCGCTTGACGAGATTGTGGATGAAAATAAAGACAAGAGCGGGCGAAAAGAGATAGATAAAAAAGTGGAAAAGGATAATTAAAGTAATTTAACCAAGGAAAAGGTATTTCTGCCAACCACCCAGATTTTCAAGATAATTAAGTGGGATATAGAAGGGGAGGTTGTTGCGCGGCTGGCGGGGTTGGCGAATAAGCTTCATATTGGCCTGTTTTGGCGTTCTACCTGCCTTACGACGATTACATGATGCACAGGCGCTGACTACATTCTCCCAACAGTGTTCACCGCCCTGATTTCTTGGAGAAACATGATCTATGGTAAGCTGGTGGCTTACTTTTGAGCAATACTGGCAGGTGTAATGGTCGCGCTGGAAAACACCGTAACGGGTCATTTTTTTTTCATAACGGGGGCGTTTAACCATATGGGCAAGCTTTATTACAGAGGGTATTGGGAAAAAATCGTTGGCTGAGTGGATATAACCCATCCCATTCTCAAGCATCTCCGCCTTGCCGTAAAGCAATAAGACTATAGCCCGCCGCACGTGGCATATATTTATTGCTTCGTAGCTCTGGCTTAATACTAGAACCGGATTGTGTAACATTTTAAATCTCTAAGTATAAACCTGGATATTCCAGTAAAAATAAAACGGCACAAGACCGTGATTGCTGTGTATTATCTCTAACGGCGCTGTTTCTTAAAACGTATTGAAGTCCTACTGCCTTTATTTGTATTCAAATCACCGCGATAATCGGGCACGTCGATGTTAAAGGGCATACTTAACTTACGGTCGACGAAACGGGAGCTTATTCTGCTATCAATATCATCCAGCGCACAACGGGTGGTAATCACCGTCGGCAGTTGAGCATTATAGCGGTAATTGATGACCTGGTAAAGCTTCTCCTGTGCCCAGGGAGTGGTTTCCTGCTCGCCAAAATCATCGAGGACAAGAAGTGGCGTCTTCTTTACGCTTTCAAAGAGTTCATCATAGGAAACCTTGCTATCGGGACTGAAAGTGGAGCGCAGGTGATCCAGAAATTCGGGTACAACGATAAACAGGGCTGGTTTGCCAGCCTGGTAACGATAGTTAACGATAGCCGCCGCCAGGTGCGTTTTACCGCAGCCGGTAACGCCTTGAAAAACAATCCAGCTTTCGGGTGATTTGGAATATTCAAGAGCTTGCCTGTAAACAAATTCCAGGCTTTCGCGTTGTTTTAACGGCAGGTTAACCCGATTCCAGTCAAAGTTCTTGAAGGTCATTTGCTTCTGTAATTCAAGACCAGACGCCCAGGTATTATCGGGGCTATAGGCCTGTTTTTCTTCAAGTACAAAAACCTGGCACAGGCTGTTATCGGATAAACGGCTGCGAATCCTTTCGTCCAGTTGTTCAACGGGAGTGCTGGCGGTAATTATGGTGGGCAGCTGCTGGCTGTAGCGATGATTTAATAACTGGTCGAGCTTTTCCTTTGCCCAGGGGGTGCTGCTCTGGATTCCCAGATCATCAATGATAAGCAACGGAGTATTGCGCAGCATATCAAAAGACTGGTCATAGGGGATTTCACGGTCCGGGTTAAAGGTGGAGCGCAGGTCATCGAGGAGGTCGGGTGCGGTTTTATACAATGCCGGTTGCTCATGTTTAATACGCTCATTGGCAATAGCCGCCGCCAGGTGCGTTTTACCGCAACCGCTGGGGCCGAGGAGGACAAGCCAGCCCCTTGGCTCTTTGGCGAATGCCCTGGCGGTATCATAAGCCATATGGAATTGTTGCTGGTTTAATTGATAGCCACTTCTGCCTTGTGGCATCAGGTTATCAAATGTAAGCCGTTTGAGGGCGCCAAGATTGCTGTATTGTTTGAGTTTAGCCTGGCGGTCTTCATCCTTATCGTTAAGAATACAGCTACAGGCGATTACATGGCTGAAATCAGGCTTGCCTGAGGGGAGGGGTGGGTGGACAAACCTGACGCCATGGCATACAGGGCAGGTGGATTCAACGCTGGCGTCTTTAGCGCCGCCGGACCATGTGCCCGTATTTGCCCTTGATATACTTGTCCGGGTCTTCTTTTTCAGAGTCTCTCCTATATGCTCCATCACTTCTGCCTTCTGCGGACCAGCGCTCCAGTATGGCCGAAATATAGCTCCATTTGCGTATGTTCTGTTCTACCGCTTTTTTAATGGCATCATTTATCCATTCATAGGGGTAAAGCTTTTCCGCTTCCTTTAATTCATCGGCAATAATCGGTGTAAGCATGCCGATGTTATCCTCATAAAGGGTAAAGATATCCGGTAATTCTTCGGTTTGTGCAACAGGTATGGCTTTTGTTTCAAAGCCGGGGAGATTGAGTTCTCCGCTTTTTATCCTCTCAATTGCCTGCCTGTCGGACTGGGTATTAAGGAAGTAAATGTCTTCCGGCTTGCCATTGCAGTCTGCTTCCAGGTGCAGTATAACCCCTCTTTTAACAGCCGATTCTAAAGAATGGGCAAGCGTATCTTCAGCCTGTTTGTCTGCCTGTTTGAGGTTTTGCATCAGGCTGGCTTTGTTTAATAATTCACTTGAGCTAACGAAGCGGGGGTATCCCTTCTTGCTATAAATAGACATAAAAATATGCAGGATGGTCTTTAATTCGGCTATATCGGTAATATGCGGCATCAGCCGGCTGAGAAAGAGATTGGGGACCGGTGTGAAGTCCATCCTGGTAGGGAAACCCTGAAACGGCTTCATAGCAATGTAGGCTCCGCCCTGGCAATGTTTTCAAACTTGGTCAGGCTGTGCTTGAAGCGCAGCTTTATCTGGCCGGTTGGCCCGTTACGATGCTTGGCGATAATAATATCGGCGATTTCTCTGGGGTATTCTATGTCCGGGTGCTGATTCTGCCATTCCTCTTCACTTGTATAAGCCTCTTCGCGATAGATAAATATGACGAGGTCGGCATCCTGTTCTATACTACCGCTTTCACGCAGGTCGGAGAGCTGGGGGATATGTGATGCGCGCCATTCTACGGCACGGCTAAGCTGAGAGAGAGCTATGATAGGCACTTTTAGTTCGCGCGCAAGCGCTTTAAGGGAACGGGAGATATAGCTGATTTCCTGAACCCTGTTTTCGTTCCTGCCATCACCCTGCAGCAGTTGCATATAGTCAACAATGATGAGATCTATGCCGCGTTCGTAATACAGGCGGCGGGCTTTGCTTCTCATCTCCACTATCCTGAGCTGTGGCGAATCATCTATGTAGATGGGTGCCTCCGATAGCTTGCCGGTAGCCTCCATTATCAACCCCTCTTCAACTTCTGTGTTGAGCCCAAGGCGGATTCGCCTTGAGTTCACCCCGGATTCGCTGGAAAGAAGGCGTTGAACAAGCGATTCGCGAAACATCTCCAGGCTGAATAAAGCCACACAGGCTCCCTGGTCTACGGCGGCATTCCTGGCTATATTAAGCGCCAGGCTTGTTTTACCCATACTGGGCCTGCCGGCGACGATAATCAGGTCAGAGCGCTGGAAACCGCCGAGGAAGTCGTCGAGGCCTATAAAACCGGATAGTATATGTGGGATTGGCTGATAACCTTCCGTTTCCGGCGAGGGCGGGGGTTCAAAATACCTGTCAAGAACCTGTTTTATGTGAATGAAATCAAGCGTTCCACGCTCATGCCGAAGTTTGAAAAGTATATCCTCGGCCTTGTTGAGGGAATCACTTACATCCGGGTCGGCTGAGTAACCGATTTGAGAAATCTTATCGGCGGCTGTAACAAGCTGGCGCATTATGGACAGACGATAAACAATATTGGCATAGTGTTCGATATCAAGCGAAGTGGGTACTGCTGATATAAGGTGGCTGAGGTAGGCGGCGCCGCCGCATTTTACAAGTATAGCCTGACGGTCGAGTTCCTGAGCCACTGTTATCTGGTTTATTGCCTCATCGCGCTGGTAAAGCGACAGGCAAGCCTGATATATCCACCTGTTTTGCTCGCTATAGAAATCTTCTGCCTTCAGGATAATAGCAACGTCATAAATTGCCTTGCCGTCTATAAGAAGCGAGCCGTTTACAGATTCCTCGGCGTTAATATCATATGGTGGCAGGTTA
>PVMS01067832.1_pt1 | contig 12163 bp, 12 predicted proteins | sample 1853461 | NCBI WGS metagenome assembly PVMS01 (sample SAMN08582032, study PRJNA380276) | Marine sediment metagenome, whole genome shotgun sequencing project. | isolation source: ocean sediment barecode stripped | collected 2017
GGCCTTCGTCGATTGGCGCGACTGGGATAAGTACCTGTCAGATTTTGTGACGGATGGTCTCCCTAAGGAATGGTGGATTGAGTGTAGATCACGATATAAGCCTGAGCTTGCGGATCACGTAGATAGTAAATACGCCGAAAATTAGCCTCGCATATCAATTGGTTTCTATGTCCGCTTTGGGTCAAAAGCGGACCTTTTTACCAATTCTAGCTCAATGTCCGCTTTGGAGCGGAAACCGGCCGTTCAGGTCGGCGATTTTAGGTGAAAATTAAGGTCCGCTAACGGCCAAAAGCAGCCGCTTATAGGGCGATCCACGCCATCACAGTTGAGCAGCTTATCCTCGGCCTGAGCAACCCCGGTCGCAAAGGAAGGGGTGGATCAATAGTCGTTTCATGATCGTCACCTTTGCGTCAGTCCACCCAGACCGCCACACCTTGGATAATCTCCGTCTCAGAAGAACTGACAACCGTACCGCCGCCATACACTGGGACGCCTACGACTTGACTCGATGTGTCTCGGCCAGTCAAGACTACAGCGTTGGCGCCGACCTGGGCAGCTTGTTTTTTGAGTTCCTCAACCGCGTAGTCAAGTTTCTGCTGTTGATTCCATCCGTTATTGGAAGATGCCTTGACCATAGCTATCTGCTCGGCTCCTTCCGGCATCTCGGTCAGAATCTTCACGGTGGTGTGATCTTCAATTTCTGGACGGATGTCGCCAATAACTAGAGCAGAACCTTTCGCACAGCCAGCCAATATGGCGAGCGCGAACAGTAGCAACAGCAATTTCTTCATGTTCACCCCAATCGGCCCAATTTGATCGTTGCTGACAATAACGAATGGCCGTTTTGGGTCATTAGCGGACCCTTTGACCAATATTAGCTGAATGTCCGCTTCCTGGTGTAAAGCGGACATCGAAATGTCAGTCAATCGACAATCCTCATTGACAGCTGTGGGGCAGTTGGCTAGTCGCCAAACTGAATGCATGATCGCAGGAATCAGAGTCGTATCGCGACGATAGTTACCGATACCGAAATACCGTCAACCACTCCGGTTGCGGCGACTTTACGGGTATCCTGGCCAGAAGCATCGCCCAGGCTGGCCATTCCCAAAAAACTTGCACCATTAAGATTGGCAAGTTACTCCGTGCAATTGCTGATATCGAATGGATAGTCATGCGCGTTGAAGTCGCTGTCGATGATGCTGACCAGGCCGTTGGTAACGCAGCCGAAATTCGGGTCTTGCTCAAATATCGAGCCATCAGACACAATGCTGGTCACCGCACCAGAGCCGTCGTCATATGTGCCGGCGAAAATCTGTCTGTTACCAGTGGCCGGTATTTCCCATTGAGGTCCAGGGTTCTGCGGGATCCAGCGCCCTACCTTTCTGCAGCAGTTCGATGGAGATGTTGTCAGGGGATCGAACAAAGGCCATGTGGCCGTCGTGTGGCGGGCGGTTGATCGTGACGCCGTTATCCATGAGCCGCTGGCAGACCTCATAAATGTCGTCGACGGCGTAGGCGAGATGGCCAAAGTTTCTGCCTTCATCGTATTCCTCGGGATCCCAGTTATGGGTGAGTTCCACCTGCGCCTCGTCGTCGCCGGGCGCCGCAAGAAAAACCAGTGTGAAACGGCCCTGTTCGCTGTCGTAACGATTCAGTTCCTGCAGGCCGAGCTTGTTGCAATAAAAATCCAGTGATTGATCGAGATCGCTTACCCTTACCATGGTGTGTAGATATTTCACGCTGATTAACCCGATTGGTTGAAGTCCGGCATATTATAAGACCACAATAGTTTTTAAATCATTTACCGGAAGCATTCCTTGCACCGTATTCGCGCCATTACGCTTGATCTTGATGACACACTCTGGGCTATCGGACCCGTTATTGTGCGCGCTGAAGGAAAGTTGTGGTCGTGGCTCGGCGAACATTTTCCGAAGATCACTGAGACTTTCACGCCGGACGAGGCCTACGCGCTTCGTGAGCAAGTCATGCAAAAGCACCAGGACCAGTTGCATGACTTTCGTTTCTTGAGAAAAATGGTTCTCGAGCACATGGCGGAGAGGGTAGGGTATTCCAGCGAACTCGTGGACGATGCCTTTGACGTGTTTGATCGGGCGCGAAACGATGTCGAGTTGTTCTCGGACGTCTTGCCAACGCTGGAGGCACTGGGCGAGCACTTCGCTCTGGTTGCAGTGACCAACGGCAATGCGAATCTCGAGCGCATCGGCATCCGGCATTTATTTCACGATGTTGTAACTGCGGTCGATGTTGGCTCCGCGAAGCCGGCGCGGCCGATATTCGTTGAGGCGGTTAACAGGGCAGGTGTGAATGCAGAAGAAGTGCTGCATGTCGGCGACCATCCGGATATCGATATCGACGGCGCACGTAAAGCAGGCATGCGGACCGCATGGATGAATCGACACGGCGATGGATGGCCTCTGCGCATCGCTCCGCCGGATGTGACTGTGTCGAGGCTTGGAGAATTGATATCGGTGCTCGAACCGGCCATTGCTAAGCGGGGGGCCAGCGCTGCCAATGAGTGAATTCTTCGGCCAACCGCTGATCATTTATGTGCCAGGCTTGAAGCCGAAGCCCGAGGCTGCGGCCCACAGGCGTGAGCTTTTTCGGTGTCTTGTCGAGGGTGTTCGCCGCATCGATCCCGAGTCTGCTGCGCAAATGCAGGATCGCGATCATTGCTTCGACATTATTAGCTGGACATATGATTTTTATGGCGAGCGTCGGGATATCAACCTCGATCTCGCGGCTATTGATGCACTGATTGAGCAAGAGACGGCGAGTGAACAAGACATCGCCGAGGCGGTGTCTTGGAAACGCAGGTTTCTGCGCTGGATGTACTCTGTTGCCGATCAGTTTCCGTTCCTGATGCACCCATTGGCCGATGAGAACCTCGAAATTCATCTTCGCGATCTGCGTCGCTATGTAAGAAACAAGAATGACATCGCCGATCTCATTCGCAGGTTGTTGAAAATGCCTTTGCGTGCTGCCTGCAAATCGGAGAGACCGGTATTGCTGATCGGCCACAGCATGGGTTCGATTGTCTCTTATGATTCGCTGTGGCAGTTGAGTCAAAAGCCCGGAGTTGAATGCAAGGTCGATCTCTTTATTACCATGGGCAGCCCGTTGGCCCAGAAGTTCATCCAGCGAAGAATCAAGGGTTCAACTGAGGCCCGGGACAATCGTTACCCGCGCAATATCAGGCGCTGGGTCAACATCGCGGCAGTGGGCGACCTGACCTCAATCGACATGAGGCTGGAGAACGACTACGGGGATATGGTGGAGCTCGGGCTCATCGAGAGCATCGACGACAGGGAAGTTTTCAATTACTTTCGCTTGGACGGAGAGCTAAACGTGCATGCCGAATACGGTTACCTCATCAATGAGGTAACCGCAGGTTTTGTATCCGAATGGTGGCGTGGCGTTATACGGGATCGAGGTTCGGCTTGATGACGATGTCGATTCGGCGATTCTTCGCGCGACCGGCGGCAGTCTCGTTGTTTGCGACCGGGTTGGTTTCGCCGAATCCGGTAGCGATAACACGGTAGCTCGGTATGCGCATCGCGTTGATCATGTACTGCTGTAACGACTCCGCTCTGTCTTGCGACAGCTTCTGATTTAGCTCATCGCCGCCGTAAGAATCGGTGTGACCTTCGATCAGTAATTCGCTTCGCGGGAAAATGTCGATCGCTTTCTCGACTTTCGCTAACAGGTCGAAACTACCCTGCTTGATCGCCGAATCGCCGCTATCGAAGGTCAGACCCACCAGCCGCAATATGACGTTGTCGCCCTCGCGAAATACGCGCGCTTCGCTCCTTCCGAACATCTTTTCGACTCGCTCGAACTGCTCTTTGACGCGAGCCTGTGCTTCCAGCCTCTGTACGAGGGCAGCCCGCTCGGCTGTTGCGCCGCCGAGCCGCTCGTCCAGCGCCCGAATCTCATCTTCCATGTCGGCCAGCCGCAGATTGCTGGCATCGACATCCTGTTCCAGACTTTGCATTTCATTCCGTGCGTTTTCGACATAGGTTACGAGCTCGGCCTCAAGTGCGTCATGACCGTCTGACATCGCTGGCAGAACGTCAGCCGCTCCGGCTATCTGTCGCAGTGGGTCTTCCCATTGCAGGATTAGCATTTCGACACTCAGATCTTTGTTGCGGACCGCAAGAACCACGTTCGCCAGGTAGATAGCGTGCTTGGCCTCGTAATTCGCCTGCTGGGCAAGGCTTCGCGGGTAGTCCGTGTCGTAACGGTTTTCCTCGAGCTCGCGTTCCGCATCTGAGAGTAGCTGTTTGGCTTTGTTCAAGGTAAAGGGTGCGTGGCGGCCGACTCTGCTCTTGTCGGCCTGTGCGAGCAGTTGGCGTGTTTGAGTCAGATACTCTGCCTTGATCGCAATCAGCTCGGCGTCACGGTACAGGCTGGTCGCCAAAATGTCCTTCTTCTTGGCGAGCTTCAAATTTCCGCTTTCGAGATAGCGGATCGCCGAGCCGAATTCGCGTTGGGCTTTTTGCCAGACCTCTGGTGAGAGCTTGGGCGCTTTCGCGTTGGCGGCATCCTGGCGGCTTTTCAAAACCTGCGACAGTACCGTCTTCGCCAAATCCGATGCCCGCTTTGCCGCGCCGAACTGGCTGGCGGCCTGCGCGGTCTTGTCGCGGAGATATTGGACGCTGCGGCCGCGGGCGAGGCCGGCTTCAGCCAACTGGTAGGCCTTGGCCCCTCTCTCGTAGCTCTTCGGCGCGAGGAGCTTGGCGTTGACCGCGTCAGCTTCGGCCAAAGCGGCATCGGCGTTCTTGAAAAAGGTGCTTCGTAGCTCATCCTGCGACAGGGAACTGCCGGTCGTGAGCAGAAATGCTGCGACCACGAGCAATCTGACAAAACTGGAATTGGCGGCCATTCTGTAGTTCCAAATTGAGTTTAAGAAAAGTTGCAAACACAATCAGTGCAACGTGTAACTAGCCCAATGTTACATATCCTGCAACCCCGATTCTGTGGAGTGCATCTCTTTATATACATAACACGCGGAGCCTCGATCGCGGATTTTACGCTAGCGCCGGGATCTCTGCGAGCCCCCGCAGAGAGCCATTCCTGAGTCCCCTGGGGCAAATCCGCGAAATTGCCCGCCAGCCGGCCGATCCGGGACCCGATCTACCCAAAAACAGTGACTTAAGACGACACCCCGCGATGCCGAAAAATGCCCGATGACGAGACCGTGTGACCTTCATCACAGCTCTGGCGATTGCATCGGCAAACGATACATTTGGCCTGGAATTTGTGCTTTGGCTCACAGATCAAAACGGAACCGATGCGTAGTCTGAGCCAATGTCTGCAAAGTACTACACACAGTTTCGATTGACAGACGCGTACTACCGCGGTGGTAACGAGTTCAGTGGTGTAGTCGAGTTGAGCCGACCGATGGACAAGGATTCCGACGTCTCAGACATAGAGGCCGTACTGGCCAAGAATTTCGACCTGCAACAGAGCGCGGTAAAGCTCGTTAGCTGGTCAAGGCTACATTAGATCTTCTGGCGTCAACATTTTCCCCCTGATTTGCCCGGTCAATGACCGGGCTTTTTTTTGGTAAAAAAAGGGGACGTACCCAGGGTACGTCCCGGGATCACGCGTGCTTTTCCGTCCCCAAATTAAGCTCATCACTACTTTAAACAGGCTTGCTGCTCGTGAGATAATGATCGTCTTTCGCTTCGCAAACGCCAGGGCAGGATGAAAGACGACAGTCAACAATTTCGCGGTATCCCCATCGTCAAAAGTGGCAGCAAGTACCGGACTGAAGCCGGCTTTTCCGCAGTGAAAGACGGCATTAAATCGCGTCGGGATGCGCCGGAATTTACGGTAGGCGGCAAGCCGAAATGGCTGCGGGCTCAGTTGCCGGCCGGCGCAAAGTTCTCGGCCGTGCGTCAGACAGTCCGCGATCACCGTCTGAGTACGGTGTGTGAAGAGTCGATGTGTCCGAACATCGGTGAATGCTGGAATCACGGTACGGCGACCATCATGGTCATGGGTTCAGTCTGCACCCGGGCCTGTCGCTTTTGTGCCGTCGACACCGGAAACCCGAAAGGATGGCTGGACGAGGAGGAGCCCGAGAATACGGCTCGCGCCGTCAAACTCATGAACCTCGGATACATCGTTCTGACGTCCGTGGACCGCGACGATCTGGCCGATGGTGGAGCTAGCCATTACGCGGCCTGTGTCAAAGCGGTCAAAAAATTGAATCCAAATACGGCGGTAGAGGCGCTGACGCCGGACTTCCAGGGCGTGCTCGCGGATGTTGAGCTTGTCGTGGATTCCGGGCTGGAGGTTTTTGCCCAGAATGTCGAGACCGTTAAGCGCCTGACGCACCCGGTACGGGACCCACGGGCAGGTTACGAACAAACACTGAGCGTGCTGGCCCACGCCAAGAAATATCGCCCCGACATCCTGACGAAAACCAGCCTGATGCTGGGTCTCGGGGAACGCGACCACGAAATCATGGAAACCATGGATGACCTGCGCGAAATCGGCGTCGATATCCTGACGCTCGGGCAGTATCTGCGGCCGACGCCCAATCACCTCGCCGTAGAACGTTATGTGACGCCGGACGAGTTTGATGCATATCGCCATGAAGGGCTCGAGAAAGGATTCGTGGAAGTCGTTGCCGGGCCATTGGTACGATCGAGTTATCGTGCCGAGCGTGTACTCCAAAAGAACAACGTCGGTATCGCAATCTGACCACTAAGCTCCGGGCTCTGCCCTAAACATCAAGTGAAATCATGATCGAATTTTTTTGCTGAATACGGCCTTTTCCTACTCAAGGCGATAACCATCGTCGGCGCGATAATCATCGTCGTCGGCACCGTCGCGGCAGCCAGTCGCAAAGCGGCCCTGCATGAAGGCCTGGAAATCGAACACCTGAACAAGAAGTACCAGACGCTGGCGGGCGCCTTGCAACAGGCGGTGTCGAAGAAGGCCGACTGGAAGGCGTATGCCAAGAAGGAAAAGGAAAAAGCGAAGGCGGAGGCCAAGTCTGATGAAAAAAGGCCTCGCAGCTTTGTCATCGATTTCAAAGGCGATCTCAAAGCGACGGCAGTCGCATCGCTGCGCGAAGAAGTAAGCGCCATACTCGAAGTAGCCGGACCGGATGATCAGGTGATCGTGCGCCTGGAGAATCACGGTGGCACAGTTCACGAGCATGGACTCGCCGCGTCGCAGCTCGCGCGCGTTCGTGATCAGGACATTCCACTGCTGGTTGCGGTCGACAAGGTCGCCGCGAGCGGCGGTTACCTGATGGCATGCGTGGCAAGCAGGATCTATGCGGCGCCGTTCGCGATTCTGGGTTCGATCGGTGTGATCGCGCAGTTACCGAACTTCAATCGAATGCTTGACGAGCACGGTATCGACTTTGAAATGATTACAGCCGGCAAGCACAAACGAAACGTAACCATATTCGGCAAGAACACGGACGAGGACCGGGCCAAGCTCAAAGAGGAGTTGGAGGAAGTCCACGGACTGTTCAAGGACGCCGTCAGCAAATATCGTCAGGAGCTTGACCTCGAAAAAGTAGCGACCGGCGAGCACTGGTATGGCACCCGGGCGCTGCAGCTCGGGCTGGCGGACGAGCTCAAGACCAGCGATGAATTACTCGCTGAGCTTGCGAAGGACAGGGAGCTCTATCGCGTGACCTACAAGATCAAGCAGCCACTGCAGAAAAGACTGTTGGCGAATGTCGACGGACTCCTCGAGAAAGCCGATGCGGCACGCTGGCGCCGCCGCTTCGAATCGCGCCTGCCTCGCTCGTAAACCTCGAGCTGCCTGCGGCGTTACTGATGTTCGATGACCACGTGCGCCGAACATGGTTGTAGTGGGAACCCCGCCGCGGAGATACGGTCTTAGTTATATCGCGTTGTGCGACCACCATGCGGCACGAGTGCCTGGGGAGTCGGCTATAATCCGACAAAGCCGAAGAGGATTCGAAATGTTGAGCCCACGATACAAAAGCCTGTTTCTTATAGCGTTTCTGGGATTTATGTTGTCCGGATGCGCGTCCACGATGGGGTCTTCCGACCAGGAGTTGGAGGCAGAGGCAATACGCCAGTTCGCCAAGATGAGGGCTGAAATACCCCTGGTGCGGGATCCGGCAACGATCGAATTTGTCCACTGCGTTACCGTTGCAGTCGTCGAATCTCTGGCACAGCCGCACAGGGATATGAACTGGGAGCTCGCAATCTTCGACACCGGCATGGCGAACGCTTTTGTCATGCCCGGCGGCAAGATCGGCGTATTTGCCGGCCTTCTTGACGTTACGACGAACCAGGATCAGCTGGCGGCCGTTTTGGGGCATGAGGCTGCGCACATAATTGCCAAGCATCCGAACAAGCGCACCTCTCGAGGTGAACTGACTCAGGCCGGTGTCTATATCGCCGCAGTCGTTCTTGGACAGGGGCATAGCGGTTTGACAAATACTGCATACCAGGGCCTCCAGTACGGCACGCAAGTCGGGCTCTTGCTGCCGCATACACGCTCGCAGGAATCCGAAGCTGACATATTGGGCCTGGAGTACATGGCCAATGCCGGTTTCGATCCGAGAGAAAGCGTCGAGCTGTGGAAGAAAATGCAGGAAGAAAATGAAGATAAGGCGCCGCCGGAATACTTATCCACTCACCCATCCAGCGAAACACGAATCGAGTCGCTGATTTCGGAATATCCGAAGGCGCTGAAGTTAATGAACGAAGCAAGAGCGCAGGGCAAAAGCCCGAACTGCACGAGGTAACGACGGGAGCCGATATCTCCTCGTCCACGCTATCGTTCAAGGATCATTTTTCGGGCCATTCCGGCTCGTACGCAACGCATCGCCCCACCTATCCGGATGCATTGTTCAGTTTTCTGGCTGATTGTTGCGAGCAACACAATCTTGCATGGGATTGCGCGACCGGTAACGGGCAGGCGGCACGGGCGCTGACACCATTCTTCGACAAAGTCATCGCGACCGACGCCAGCGATGCACAGATTGAAGCCGCTGCAGGCGATCCCAAAGTGGAGTACCGCATCGCCGCGGCAGAATCGTCCAGCCTGGATGATGCCACGGTCGATCTGATCACGGTGGCGCAGGCGCTGCACTGGTTCGATATTCCCGCCTTTCTCAATGAGGCTCATCGGGTGCTGAAACCGGGCGGCGTACTGGCAGTCTGGTCGTATGATCGCTGCACAGTCAATGCCGATTGCGACCAGGTGATCAATAAACTTTACGCAGACATCGTCGGGCCTTACTGGCCACCTGAGCGCGAGCTGGTCGAAGAAGGCTACCGAAGTATCGAGCTGCCAATGCCCTCGATTAGCGCACCCGACTTCGCAATGAAAGCGCACTGGGGCGTTGAGGAAATGCGCGGCTACTTGCTGACCTGGTCAGCGTCCCAGCGCTACATCAAGGATCGCGGTTCTGATCCCCTGGCCCTCATCGACAGAAGCTTGCGGATAATCTGGGGCAAAGAAAGGCGCGACGTCGTATGGCCGCTCAATATCAAGATCGGACGGGTCTGAATAGTGTCTAGCGGGGTTTTCTGAGAAAATCAGCCCATCCTCCGTTTTCCGGACAACGTCTTGCGAAGTAAGTCCCCCCTGTTGGTGAGATTCCTGACACCCTTGCTGGCGCTTCAGATCAGCGCCTGCTCAATCGTTCAGGACTTCCTTGATACCGGCAGCCAGGGAAGATCCGGGCGTTCGGCCGAAGTACCGTTTGATCAACGTCCGCTGCAGGAACCGATCAGCAGAAACTATTTCGTGCTCGAGTCGACCGATCAAAGTGTTGTCGGTGAGCCGCAGATCGTGTTCACACAGAGCACAGACACGTTTTCAGATCTGGCGCGCGAGTACGGACTCGGCTATGACGAGCTCGTTGCGGCAAACCCGGGCATCGACCCATGGCTGCCCGGTAGCAATACACCGATATTATTGCCGACCCAATATGTCTTACCGGACACACCCCGAAACGGTGTTGTACTGAACATCGCCTCAAAACGCCTCTTTTACTACCCGGCTGTGGCGGATGGCGACCCTGTGCAGGTCATGACTTATCCGATCGGTATCGGCCGGGTCGGCTGGGAAACGCCGCTTGGTGACACCAAAGTCGTTGCGAAAGCACGAGACCCACACTGGTACGTTCCCTGGTCGGTGCAGAAGGAGCACCGGGAGATGGGCGACCCGCTGCCATCGATCGTTCCGCCCGGCCCCGACAATCCACTCGGCTCACACGTGTTGAAACTCGAGATGCCCGGATACCTTATTCATGGCACCAACCAGCCATACGGCGTCGGCATGCGAGTCAGCCACGGTTGCGTGCGCCTCTATCCCGAGAACATTGAATTGCTTTACTCGATGGTCGAAATTGGCGAGCCGGTAAGTATCATCAACGAGCCGTTTCTCCTTGGACGGCTGAATGGCGAGTTGTACCTGGAGAGCCACTCTCCGCTGGAGGACGACACGACTACGCCGGAAGAGCGCTTGCAAAAGGTTCTCGATAAAGCAAGAAACGCATCGGGCGCGTTTATCGCGCCTTCGGAACAGGGCTACGCAAGGGCGGTCGCCGGCGACGCGCGCGGTGTACCGGTGCGAGTCTTGCTCGGTGATGCCGACGAAGTTTATGGACGGGCCAGGGCCGTTAGAAATACTGTTGAGGTCGATCCCGATGCGCCGACGCTTGCCGAAATAAGAGAAATCCTGGACGCGCCATTGGAACCCGAGGATTCAGACGAGCCCACTCAGCGGTTCGAGTGACGGGACCGAAAACCTACTCGAAATAACGGATGAACTCCGCCGGCAGCGCGGCTCTGTCGAGCGGCTTGTCATGCGGTACCGGCATCTCGGCAGAGCTATAGGTGTTCCAGTACATAAACTTCTGATCCGCATATCTTGCATCGTGCAGATCACTTAGCAATGCCGCCATCGCCTTGCCGCTGTAAGTCGTTTCGAGTTTGATATCGAGCTGATCTTTGCCGAATGCGATGGCGGCATCGGTCTCGTCATTGGTCATGGCGTAGCCGCCCGCGAAGAAGTCATGGCGCACGACAACGTGTACGCGACTCGCAAGATCGGCAGGGATATCCGGGTCCGCGCGGCGCATCATGAGCGCGGTCTTGTTTATGAGTCTGCCCAAGGCCGGCTCATTCATGATCAATGGGTCTGAGACTCGCACCGCCTGCACCTCGGTCGGCAAGTCCGCCAACGCCAGGCCAATGGCTAGGCCGGCAGCAGTACCCATCGTGCCAGTCGCGACATATATCCTGTCCGGTACCGATACGATGCCCGACGCGACCTGGTCCGCCAGTTCCAGCCCGGCATTAACAAAGCCGATTGCGCCGAGCCATGATGATCCGCCCATCGGCACGACCCATGCGTCCTTGTTCCAGAGGTGTTCGCGAAGTGTCGCAATACGCTTCGCGTAGGATCCACCGTATCTCACCAGGTCTGTACCGTTCTTGATGTGCATGTTCAAGGTCACGGGCGCCATCGGTGTTTTCGCCTGGTGCGACAGGAAACAGATGCAGTCGAGACCCAGCTCGCGAGAGTAGAGTGCGGTTGCGAGCGCATGATTAGAACCGGCGGAACCAAAAGTAGCGATGCACTTGCAATGTTTCTCTTCGGCATACTTTAGAAGATATTCGAGCTTGCGAACTTTATTTCCGCCGTAAAGATCGCCGGTCAGGTTGTCATGCTTCACCGAAATCGATCGTTGGCCCGATGCATGATCAACAAGGACATCGACAACAGGTGTCGGCAGGTTCGCGAATATCTCTCTTTTCAGAGATTTCCCAGCTGTTGGGAATCGCGCGGAGAGGTAATCAGTATCGGTCATAAGAAGGTAGCGATAGTCTATCGTAATGTCCGGATTGATTGGCATATGCGCCCGGCACCATTACACTACGCGCACCGATATCTGACTAATAATCGCGGAGATAGGTTTTGTCAGATTCAGACAGCCGTGGCATCACGGTGACCACAATCGCGGCGATGGGCGATCCCATCGACGTGTCTTCCGAAACCACCGCTGCATTCATCGGCCGCGCTCTCCGCGGCCCCCTAAATACACCGATACTCGTTCACAACTTTGCCGGTTTCCGACGACGTTTCGGAAGTCATTGGCATCGCAGCAGCCTCGGTCCTGCCGTCA
>PVMS01087955.1_pt1 | contig 12163 bp, 12 predicted proteins | sample 1853461 | NCBI WGS metagenome assembly PVMS01 (sample SAMN08582032, study PRJNA380276) | Marine sediment metagenome, whole genome shotgun sequencing project. | isolation source: ocean sediment barecode stripped | collected 2017
ATATGGTCATAAGGCTTGGGGATTTAATTCTGCGGGCAACCCTATTGCCGCACCTCTTAAAATAACTACAGTAGATGGAAAAGTAAAACATATATTGGTGACTATTAATGATAAACTCCCACCGATAGTTAATAGAAAAAATCTACAAAATAGTGATGGTTGGGGTACCTTGGTAAGTAGATATGGTAATCTTCCCCAATATAAGGGAAAGAAATTTTGGGGTCCTGATGGTCCGGTTTATGATGGAGAAATGGATTTCTTAGTAAAGCCCCATATGGAGTATCATACTCTCAGCAATTATCATGGTAAAAGGGTAGGGGGTTTACACTTTACCGATGAGTTTAGTGGAAAAGAGTATGCCTATATTGAGCCGGGAGAGGTAGAAGGAAATATTGATGAAATTATGGATGATATATTAAGTATAATGGATCATGAAGTAGCCCATGGGGCCCAAGTAGATAAATGGAGAAGTACTTATAAAGCTACATATCCACCCACTATGGATGATGCGATAGACAGATTAAATCAAAAAAGATCCAAAGAAGTAGTAAAGAAAGTAAAAGGAAAGATGGAAAAAGTTATAGTAGAGTTACCCATGTTTCCCAACCACCAAAAAGTAGGGGCCTATAAAGCTGCCTTTAAAAACCTATATGGGATAGATGAATATAATAAAAATATAAAAAACTTAAATGATGACGAGGTTTTAGGGTTCATTAATTCTCTTACTTCTGAGTCTGGTGATGAATGGGTGGAGAGTCCTGGTGAGTATGATGAAGTACTTCGAGAAATGGCTTATTTATTAAATTATAAAGCACATAGAATAGAAATGGAGGTAGAATTTACTGCCCTAATTGATGAGATGGTAAGAAAGGGGCAAATAAAAAATAATAAAGGATTTGTGACTTGGATGGAAGATTATTTAAGAAGTGCAGAAAAAAATATTCTTACTTACAAATACCATGGAGATACAGGGATACTCCATAATCCATATGCGGATAAATTAAGTAAAAGATTTTGGAATCAACTTAGAACTTTTGAACTATATGCTGATATATATCCTCAAGCCGCACGAAAATTTTATGGTGATATGTGGAAACAATTAAGTAAACTTAAAAAAGTCGGATATAGTGAATCTTTTAAAAGAAATAGAAAAATTACATTAACAGAGTCACAATATAAAAAGGTATTACTAAGAGAATTTGGGGAAGTAGTTAGAGACCCTAAAGAATGGTATCTGAGGGTATTAGAATGGGTAGATTCACCAAAAGAGTTAGATTTTCAAACTGATGAAATTGAGGTGGTTGTTTATGATAAGAATGGATCTTATTTGGGGTATTATGATAAAGATCAAGACTTAGGTTTTGTAGTAACAGAATATGGTATAGGTTTAGAAGATGAGGAAGAATATATTGATGAACAAGAAGAAGGTGGAGAAAGCTCTGGTGGTGGCTCAATGAGTAAATGGGATGATTTAGTATCTCCTGTGAGAGGTCCCGACAATACATTAGATAATAGTCCTTGGTCAGTAAGTCCTCAACGGGGTCCAGACAATACATTAGATAATAGTCCTTGGTCAGTAAGTCCGGTTAGAGGCCCGGCTAATACATTAACTTAATTATTTAGAAGGTTTAGGTTTAGGAGGAGGAGGTGCGGGTCTAGTTCTTGGTTTTGGCTTAGGTGCCGGTTTTTTCTTTTTACATCCACATCCCATAATATTTAACTTTAATTTTGTTTTATTTATTAATAAATAGTATATTTAAGGGATTTTGTAAAGAATTAGTATCAAAAAAATGTCTAATTTATTTTGTTTTTAGAATAAATTGTCGTATATTTGTATTAAATCTATATATTATGATGGATAAAAAATTTTTAAAAGAAGTGCTCTCTATTCCTACTATATCTAAGGAAGAAGAATTAATGAGGGAATATATAATTGAGTTTGCAATCACCAATGGTATTGAATATAAGGTAGACCATAAAGGAAATGTTTACTTAACTAAAGGAAGTGAAAAAATGACAGAAGGAGAATATTATCCTTGTGTCGTCTCCCATATTGATACCGTCCACTTCAACCAAAAAGAATTAGTTGAGAAGAATGAAAGATTAGTTATTTTTGAGAAAGAGGATAGATTAACTGCATATCATCCCACTACTGGAGAAGAAACAGGAATTGGGGGAGATGATAAGTGTGGAGTATTTGTATGTCTTTCCCTATTAGATGATCTCCCTGTTTTAAAGGCAGCCTTTTTTGTTGAAGAAGAAATAGGGATGTTAGGGTCGAAAGAAGCTATACCGGAGTTTTTTGAAGATGTAGGATATGCAATTCAATTCGATGCTCCAAGTGCCAATTGGATTACTGAGATATGTAGTGGGGTTAAAATCTTAGATGAAGAATTTAAGAAAAAGGTTGCCCCCGTATTAAAGGAGGGGGGATATACTAATTTTAGTACGGATCCCTTTACTGATGTTAACCAACTCGCACAAAAATTTGATTTTAATTGTTTAAATTTGGGATGTGGTTACTACCAACAACATTCTGTTAAGGAATATGTGGTAATAGAAGAAGTTAAAAAATCTTTAGAAATGGGGAAATTACTTATTGACTATTTGGGAAATGAACAGTATATACATATAAAAGAATCTCAAAAAGATTTATTGTTAGAAATGAATTATAATGATATTCCCTACGGTAGTTATAGTGATCATTATGACGAATACGCTGATGAGATAGTAGAAGAGGTTTTAAAAATGGATGAAAAAGGTTATCACCCCAATGAAATTAAATTAGAAATTGCTGAATTATTATATAATAAGGATGTTTTAAAATACGATTAGAATGAGACAAGATGAAATAACAAAAATAATATTATGGGTAGTGTTGGGATTTTGTATATTCATAGCATTGATGACTATAGCCCCTTATTTATCCTATGTTTTAATTGTATTGGGTATTGTGATACCAGCTTATTTACTTTATAAAAGAAAAAAAGAAGAAGATGACTAAATTATTAAAAGAAGAAGAAGTGACTCCAGAAGTTGCACAAAAAGTAACCGACTATGTTTACAAGAATTACAAAAGTTTTGTGGATAAACCTTTAACTATTAAAGATAAAGGAACCCATTTTCAAATTTTAAAACATAAAGACGAGGGACCACTTTTTTTAGGAAAAACCATTATTTAACAGTAAAAAATGTATTAATGAACGACACTACATTACAACCAACAGACGTGGAAGAAAAATTTTGTAAACTATTAGATGAGATGGGTGCTAATTTACCCTTATCTCCTGATCAATTTACGGTTTTTTTGACTCTTTTAAGTATAGAGGATAAGGAAGTAGAAGAGCTTTATGAAAAAACAGGTGATATTAGAATGATTATTGAGGGAAGATTAGGGACACTTAATTATACTTTAGATAAAAAAACACAAATAATGTTATCATTTATAGCTCAGACACCAGGAGATGCGGTTATGTATGTTTATTATCTCGCTTATAAAGCTAAACAAAGAAATAAAGATATCATTACCTTTGATGATTTTGTAGATATTTTTCCTATGGGTTATTTCAGTAAAAGTCAACTGGATAAGGCGTGGGACGCACAAAAAAGAAAGGGGCAGAATTTATTAGATTACCCTGAAGCAAGTATTAGTTTAAACACATAAAATTAACTTATATGACCAATCTATTAGAACAACCTAATATTGTAAAAGAAATATTACAACAATTAAGTGAAGTGGATTCTATCCCTAACGAGGGATTTTTAGCTGGTGGGGCAGTTGCCAATACTCTCTTAAAGATGAAATATAATAATCATAAGTATCCTATAAACGATCTTGATATCTTTATTGAATCAAAGGAAGATGGTCCCGAACGTTTGGTAAGTACTCCTCTTCGCACTAATAATTTAGTAATTGAAAATGGATATTATGAAGGGAATATTGCTTATGATCATGGGAGTAATTATAGAATATTAGAAGTAAGTAGGGAAGGGTTATTAAATTGGATTACTATCAGTAGAGTTAATGATAGAGAAAATGTTAAAGATTATAAATATATTTTAAACGGGTTTGATTTCAATTGTTGTCAAGTAGGAATTGATTTAAATAATAATAAATTATATTATACCGATGAATTTGTAGAATTTTTAAATACCAAACAATTAGAAGTTACTGCCATTTATACACCCGCACATACTGCAATACGATTATTTAAAAAAATGAAAGAACTCCAATGTTATTGTAATGTAGAAAAATGTATGGAACTCTTATCTACTCCTTTAATACCCCAAATTCAATGTCGTTTAAGAAGAACACATTTTGGTTTATATTTTGGGGAGAAGTATAAAGAAATGTTTATTAGGTATTATGGGGAATTAAAACCTTATTTCAGAATGGTTAAGTTTTTTGATCATAAAAAGTTAATGTGGAAAGAAAGATATGAACAAAATCATATATTTGAATCTATAGAGGATCCCCATCACCCCACCAATTGGTTGGATCCTAATCGTAGTATTCCTCAAGAGGTATTAGATAAATGGGCAGAATATAATGATATAATGTGGACATTAACACCTCAAAAATATGTTTACCCCCATAAAGAAATTGAAGAAATATTAGACGGAGTAGGATATAATCCCCTTACTTTTATGAGTAGTTATAAATTGATTAGTGGTAAAATGAAAAAAACTTTAACTACTAAAGCTAAATTAATCATTGAAAATGGAAGATATACTAAAATTATTGCTTTAATCAATTCCGATTTTTATGATTGTGATTTTACTCTGTCACATATTAAAGAAGTAGATAAAAATATTGATCAGGCCAAACATCTCACTCGATATATATTGAAGTATAATTTAAATTTACAAGAATCAGTTTCCTTTTGTAAGGATATTGTTAGAATCATTAAAAAAGAAGGGGAATGGATATTACCCATTCTTACTACTACTTTAGAAGAAGGAAATACTACTATTAAGCCTACTTTTGAAAATATGTGTAAGTGGATAGAAAATAAGAGAAAGGAAATGGATAAACCTTTAATTTCTCCTATATCTCTTACACACCTTAACTTTCCTGACCACATTACAGTAAAAGAATTGGTTAGTGAATGTGATTTAAGTTGGGCTGGTATGAAACTTAAAAATTGTTTAAATAACCCTGGACAAGGATATGCAAATAAAATTAGTGGTGGTGATATAAAAGTATTTGTTATAATGAGTACTTATAGTACTTCTGCTTTAGAATTACATAAAATGGAAGAAGGGCTCGTATTTAAAGAACAACAATTATTATCTAGTTGTAATAAAAAACCTAGTCTACATCATAGAATTGTAGCTGATATATTAAAAAATGAATTAAATATCCACATTCTCAAAAATAGTTATGAAGAAAGAATCAAAAGATACCAAGATATAATTTTTCTAAATAAAGGATTATTGGCAACCACTCCTGATAAATCTACTAAACTTAATGAAGTTATGTATAATTTCGGTGAGCCGGAGGAGATGATATTTGATGCTGATATAGAAGAAGAGGGTATTGGGTTACGACCCATTAGAGGTCGAAGAGGAAGAATTATTGGTGAAGAAGTACGCGCCCCAGAGCCTCAAACATTAGGAGATTTAGACGCATTAAGAGAGTTAAGGGAACAATTAGATGAAACTAGAAATAGAAATCCTTTAGTTGAAGAGGATCAAACTATAGAGGTAGAGGATGAAGATCTAGATATATTAGACTAAATCATGTGAGATAATAGTGGATCCGGATATTTATTTATAAATATTTTATGCCAATTTTTGAGGATAATAAAGAAGAAAGAGATAGTAGTTTACTTTTTCTGGGAAAACACGCAGTAAGTGATTTTGAAAATAAATTTGACTTTTATTATGATAGATATAGAGATTTATCTCATAAAAGAGGATTCTTTGGCGACATTAAATTTGTAATTTCTTATGGTGTAGTATGGATATATGTTATAATTGATTGATTTCTTCTCCATCACTATTACCTAGTTCTTTATTTATCTCATACAGACCACTACCATCGTTACCAATTATTTTAAGATTATCGATTATCTCTTTAAATTTATTTTCTTCTTCTCTTTGTTCTGTTACAAACCATTGTATGAAATTTTCTGTGGTATAATCTCCCACTTCTTTACATTTAGATACTATTTTATTTATTGCATTAGTTACTTTTCTTTCATTAAGTAACGAATTCTCAAAATGGGATAAGATATTAAATGATTCTTCGTTTTCTTCCATAAAATTATAGTTAGGTAATGTAGGCACTCCATCTTTTTCCAGAAGATAATCTACTAATTTTAACATATGAACTCTTTCTTCTTGAGATTGTTGGGCAAAGAATTTACTCATTCCCCCAAACCCTTCTATATTAAATTTTATGGATAAATCTAAATAATAAAAAGAAGCATGGTTTTCTAACCATATTTGTTCATTCATTAAATTTATTATTTCTTGGTTTAACATACTAGTATTCTTCGTCTCTTTTTTTTCTTTCCACATAGATAGCTTTGATTTTTTCTTTTCTTTTTTTAACCGAGGGTTTAGTGAATTCGGAACGTTCTCGACATTCTTTAGAAATTTTAGTTTTAATAAACTTACTTTTTAATTCCTTCAGTGCCCGCTCAACATTTCCCTTTTTAACTTGTACTCGTAACATTATGTTTTAAATTTATTGTTTTTATTATAAAAATAAAGTGTATTTAAATAAATAGTAATATTTATAACTAAATAGAAATAGTGTTAAAATTCACCCAATTAATAAAAGAATATAAAATGGATAAGATGACACCTTTTGATAGGAAGGTGCTTAAACTAATTCACAAACAAATTCTTGATCCCCATATAAAAGATTTTACAGAGTGGGAAGGTAAGTTGCCAATTACTCTTGAGGACTATACAGTGGGTGATCTCATCGAAGATGTAGATTTATTAAAAGATATATATGACTTTTTAGATGAAACTATGGAATTGGATTCCTCCACCTCTCAGGCATTTATTGATTTATTAGTATCTAATTTTAATGTACGAGGAGAGTATGATGATTTGGAAAATCCTGTCTACACTCCTAAAGAACAAAAATACTACGAAAAAGTTTATACGGAATATGCGGGTACTACTCCTTACTTAGTGCAGGATGTTGATCAAACCGGGCAAACCTTACCCGTAGTATATGATGCATATGAGAACCAACACTATATGATTGGGCAATTAGATGAATTAGAGGATATGGTAAGAGATTACTTTTGGGATGCATGGTGGCATGATGATGAAATTATAAATGCAATAGGAGAAGATGTATTTATCGACTATTTAGAAGTTGGCAAGTCGGATGCGAGGATGATTGCCGGTGAAGAAGCTAGACATATGATAGAAGATATGAGTGATAGAGAATTATTAGATCGACTTGAGGATATGAATAGCCCTTTAAGGAATGAATATGACGCCTTGGAAAATGAGATTAACGATATAGAAGAATGGGGGGTTAAGAAGGGAAAGAAGAGTGTAAAGGAATTAGAAAAACAAAAGGATGGTGTAATTGATAGGGCTAGAGAGATGTTAAGAGAGGAACATTATGATTATACATATGAGAAGATAACCGAAGACTTAAAAGATTGGTTATGGGAATATGGGTATATTGGCCAACCCAAAAACAACGGGTATTTTAAATTCTCTGATCATTTAAGAACCAATAAAAGAGGTGGAATGTTTGGTCAAGGAGAAGGAGTAGTAAATTTAGATAAATTACCTAGTTGGTTAGAATTTAATAAGGAAGCCTTTATAGATAACGAAGTCAATGAAACTATGCAGTCAGAAAGTTTTGAGATGTTAAGTGATAGTGGTGATAGTACATCAGAAGTTACCCATGATGGAGATACTTATTATATAATAGATATAGATTACTAATGAAACTATTAAAGATATTAACAGAAAATACTGTAACTCCCATAGATAAGAAAATGGTTAGTGTTTTACAACGCATGAAGATAGACCCTAATGAGGTGCAGGAAATTTGGTCCAAATTAAAGGATCCCTTATCCATTGAAGGTATGGATCTTAAGATTAAGATTGCGTTTTTATACACACAATCTTGTTATATTAATGATGAAGGAGATGTAATATGTAATGATCTCGATGATGTAGATTGGGATGAGATGAGGAGTACTATTATGTTTGATGACTCTCAATTAGCATTGGCGGAGTTTTTAACAATACCTCCATTTTTATTGGACAGAACAGATTACTCTCATTATGGATTAATGGTATATGAATTTGATGGTGATACCTATGCGGTAGGGGATGATACAGATGTTGATGATGCAATGTATCAATATTCAGAGAATATGATTGAGTATGAATTAGATAGTATGGAAGAATGGTGGTTAAATGATTACTTATCCCCCAATCAATATGCAATTGAACAATTTTGTGAAGAAGAAGCCGATAATCGTCTTGATAATATGACCGAAGAGGAAATGATGGAAGAAGCTGGGATGGATCCAGATGAAAAACAAGAGGAGATTGATGATATGGAAGTCAGTAAAGAAGAAAAAGAAGAAGAATTGGTGGAAATGGAAGAAGAATTAGAGGAGTTAGAAAATCTAAGAGATGAAGCAGAAGAAGATTATGGAGATGAATCGGATGAATATTATGAAGCTGATGATTTACATGGAGACAAAGATCTGGAGGTAGATAATTTGAGGGATGAGATTGAAGCACTGGGAAGTGATATAGAGGAATATGAACAAGAAATACGTAATATGCCCGAAGAAGCTAAGGATCAGTTATATGAATCTTATAAAGAAGATTACCAAGATAGTATTGATAGTGAGGGAGTAGAATACTTCACCAGTAATTTAGGGATGAGTAGAGATGACGCAATAGATTACTATTTTGATTTTGATAAAGATGGGGCAATCCAAGCCCTAGCCGATGAACAAGATAGAGGAGATACCTTATCTGGTTATGATGGTGAAGAGCATGACCAAGAATACGATGGGGAAGATTATTACATCTTTCAACAGGGATAATACCCCTTTCGGAAACACTACACATTAAGATTATAATAATATTTGATTTTTTTATATAATAGTCGTATATTTATTTAATAGATACATAATATATTCTTGTTGCAAGAATATACCCTTTAAAAAATAAATGTTATGAAAAAATTAAGATATTATATGGCAGGAGTCTGTATAATGATGTTTACCTGTGCCTATTCCCAAAATATTCCAATAGAGGAATTAGGAATTTCATTAGCGGAACATCAAGCAATCCTTAACCATAAAAGTGATACAAAATCAGTAGAAATAAATAAAAAATTTATCTTATCAGTTGATAAAAATAATTTATGGACACCCGTTTTTTATCCCGAGAAAGAAACAAACGCCGATCCTAAGTGTATTGTGAAACCAATAATAATTCCAATGATAAATTATAAAGAAGATGAAAAAGAATAAGTTTTTAAATAAAATAAAAAATCAGATGAATTTATTTGCTAAGAATTTATGGGGTTTATTATTAGCAACAATATTAATAAGTGGGCAAAGTTTTGGTCAATGTACACATACATTCACAGGATATGATTCCTATGGTGATGGATGGAACGGTGCCAGTGTAATGATTATAGTTAATAATCAGCCCGTGGGGGGAATAGCTATGGCTACCGGAAGTTCGGAATCTGTTACCTTTCAGGCTTCTGATGGGGATGTAATAAAATTAGATTGGATGCCTGGAGATTATGATTATGAAATATCGTGGGATTGTACTGATGGAGGAAATAATATGATTTCTATGGGGGTATACGGCACTACAGGGGTAGGTGTGGGTGCATGTCCACTCCCAACTCCTTGTGCGACTTTAGATTATGTGCAAGATTTTGAAACGGGGAGTACTTTCTTAACCGCAACAACCGGATCTCAATCCATTGTTGCCATAGATGGTACCTCTGCTAACGCTAGTATTTATGGATTACATATGCAAGGTAATAGCTATACGGGATGGAGTTCTTCCTATTCTACTGGTCCCGATGCCTTTACTAATTCTCCTACTCACATTGCCAGTGTAAGTAGAGAAATATGTGCACCTAGTCAACCTACTGTTACTTTAAAATTTAATAAAATGCAAACCTACACTTATAATCCTAATTATTCGTGGTTTAGAGTGACTGTAAACGGTACACCTATAGCAGATGTTAATGGTAATATTTATTTCAATGGTTCTAACAATGTTTGGCAACCAATGGAATATAATCTCTCTCTTTATAGTGGAGGTGCATTTACATTAGCATTTGAAACGTGTAACAAATACTATACTGGGTATACCAATACTGGTATGGGAGGAGATGCATCTTTTATTGATGACATTACTATCAGTCAATCTTCGGGGTTATCACCCCCTACAGTCCCAGGACTTATTTCGGGAAGCGATTACCCAAATTCGGGACAAACCATTATTTATAGTGTAGGACCAGTAAGTGGTGCAGATACATATGCATGGACTGTCCCTACGGGTTGGTTAATAATGGGAGGACAAGGAACAACTTCTATTACAGTTAAATCTAATGATAATTCCGGTACTATATCAGTAACCGCAACTAATATTGCAGGAACATCCTTACCTTCTACTTTAACAGTGACTTCGGCGGTTCTGGTAACATCTTATCCTTATGAAACCGCATTTGAAAATGAAACAAATGATGTGACAGTTGCTTCTACCACTGGATTTACTTTTGTAGAAAATGGTTGGAGAAATGTTACGGGCGATGATGGAGATTGGCGAACTGATGCCGGTGGAACAGGGAGTACTAATTCCGGACCGGGAGGAGGAGCAACCAGTGGAGTATCAGATCATTATCCAGGAACAACTTCAGGTAAATATATTTATACTGAAGCTTCAACACCTAATTATCCATCTAAAGAATTTCATCTTTGGTCACCACCATTTGATTTATCATCTCTAACTTCACCTACTTTAACCTTTTGGTATAGTATGTATAGTGCAAGTGGTGCACAAATGGCATTACAATATTCCTTAGATAATGGAACTACTTTTGAACCAGTTAACTTACATTTTATGTGTATGACTACTTATCCAATAGCCGTTATATATGAGAATATGGGAACTGAATGGAGACAAGGATTTGTGGATCTCTCCTCTATACAATCTAATAGTAATGTTATGTTTAGATTCTTAATCCAAACAGGAACTAGTTGGGATGGTGATGTATGTTTAGATGATATAAAATTAGTAGATGCTGCTAATACTTCGGTAGATGTAGGAGAAAATATTACGTTAGGGTCTAGTGCGTACGATAACGCTTCTGGTTTAATTTTAAATGGTAGTAGTGCCCAATCTATTTCCCCCGCCGGATATAATATATCTAACCTCACCATTAATAATTCTAATGGTGTAACTATTGTGGGAGGTGATTTAAAAATTGATGATTCCTTCACTTTAACAAGTGGAATAATAAATACAGGATCAAATAAAGTAATAATAGCTAATACCGCTGCAAGTTCTTTAATTGGGGGTAGTAATACTTCATATATTAATGGAAACTTAAGAAGATATTTATCTACCAATACTGATACCTATTCTTTTCCAATTGGTAACGGAACAGGAACGGGAAACTATCAAAAAGTAGACTTAATAAATGGAAGCTTAGTTGGTGTAAGTTACATAGACGCTTCTACTTCTGATATGAGTGGCGGTAATATGACTGAGTTATCCCCACAAAATGCACAGTGGAATGGAACCATATTGGCGGAAGTATATGATAAAAATTGGACATTAACCCCTAACACTCAACCTACTGGTGGAACATTTGGAGTTAATCTCTATCTTAATGGTTTGGGAGGGGGAACTCTCTTAGATGACGAATTTACAGTAGTGAAAAGACCTACAGGGTCTACCACATGGGGAGACTGGGATGCATTTAATAGTACTACTACAATCCCTGACGCTGGACAACCAGGAAGAACGGTTGCGAGTGGGTTTATGCAAAAATCAGGATTCACATCCTTTAGCGACTTCGGTGGCGGAGGAGGGGGTGGAGGACCACTACCAATTGTATTAACTAGTTGGAATGCTGAGATAGTAGGAGAATCAACTTCATTAACATGGACAGTGGAATCCC